>Ga0160435_1000351_pt1 | contig 18169 bp, 14 predicted proteins | sample HID1973K_E0MG_FD_108213 | JGI IMG/M metagenome (GOLD analysis project Ga0160435, IMG submission 108213) | Enriched mosquito-associated microbial communities from UW Madison campus, WI, USA - HID1973K_E0 MG | ecosystem: Host-associated > Arthropoda: Insects > Digestive system > Unclassified ...
CGAGAGGAAGTTCATCGCGTCGTTGAACAGCGGAACGGTCTTCTCGAGGTTGATGATGTGGATCTTGCCGCGGGCGCCGAAGATATACGGGGCCATCTTCGGGTTCCAGTAACGGGTCTGGTGACCGAAGTGGACGCCGGCTTCGAGCATCTGGCGCATGGTGACCTGGGGCATTGCACTACTCCTGAGGGGGAACCGGCCGCGAATGGATGAAGAGCGGCCCGCCAGGCGGCGGAAGGTTCCGGGGTTGGGCTTCCCTGTCGCTCCGTGTCGAACCCCTCGCGGGGCACCCCGGCACGGATAGTGGCGGCAGGTGTGGATTCGGCGCTGTCGTGCGTCGTGGACGGTCCGCCGGGTAGGCGAACCGGCGAATCATACCCGGCTCGGGCGCCCGGGGCAAATCGGCGCCCGGGCCGAGCCGCTGGGCCACCGCCGCGGCCGCGTTCAGATTCCCGGCCGGATCGGCGATAATCGCGGCATGACCGTGAACCTCAAAACTCCGCAGGAAATCGAGCTGATGCGGGTGGCCGGCCGGCTGGCCGCCGAAGTGCTCGACATCATCACTCCCCACGTCAAGCCCGGTGTCACCACCGCCGAGCTGGACCGCATCTGCCACGACCACATCATCAACGTGCAGCAGGCGATCCCGGCCAACGTCGGTTACCGCGGCTTCCCCAAGACCGTGTGCACCTCGGTGAACAATGTCATCTGCCATGGCATCCCGAGCGAGGCCAAGGTCCTGAAGGAAGGCGACATCGTCAACATCGACGTCACCGTCATCAAGGACGGCTGGCACGGCGACACCAGCCGCATGTACTTCGTCGGCACGCCGTCGGTGATGGCCAAGCGCCTGGTCGAGGCGACCAAGGAAGCAATGTGGCGCGGCATCCGCGCCGTCAAGCCGGGCGCCACCCTGGGCGACGTCGGCCACGCCATCCAGCAGTACGCCGAAGGCGAACGCTTCACCGTGGTGCGCGAGTACTGCGGCCACGGTATCGGCAAGGTCTACCACGACGAGCCGCAGGTGCTGCACTACGGCCGCCCGGGCGAAGGCCTGGTGCTCAAGCCGGGCATGACCTTCACCATCGAGCCGATGATCAACGAGGGCACCCGCTACGCAAAGGTCCTGCCCGACGGCTGGACCGTGGTGACCAAGGACCGCAAGTTGTCGGCGCAATGGGAGCACATGGTGGCCGTCACCGAGAACGGCGTGGACGTGCTGACGCTGTCGCCCAACGACCCCGGCCAGGCGTGAGCAGCCTGCCTGACGCCCCCCCTTCCGAGGCCGGCATCGCCGGCGATGGCGAGTGGGCGGCGCAGGCACGGCAATCGCTGGCGCAGGGCGACGCGCGGCTGGGCCGGCGTTTCGACCAGGGCGACGATATCGACCGGCTGGTTGCGCTGCGCGCCCGCGCGGTCGATCAATTGATTCGCGAAGCCTGGCGCCGCTGCGTTCCGTCCGGCGCCGGCTTGTCGCTGCATGCGGTCGGCGGTTACGGCCGCGGCGAGCTGTTTCCGCGCTCGGACATCGACGTGCTGGTGCTCGGCGAACCGCAAGCACAGCAAGCCCAGGAAGCTGCCATCGCGCGACTGTTCGCGCTGCTCTGGGATGCCGGCCTGGCGGTGAGCCATGCGGTGCGCTCGCCGGCCCAGTGCACCGTGGCCGGCGCCGACCAGACCGTGCTGACGGCGCTGATCGAATCGCGCCCGGTGGCCGCCGATGCCGCCGCGGTGGCCGCGCTCGGCGAGGCCATCGCGCCGGAACGGTTGTGGCCGCCGCGCGAATATTTCATCGCCAAGCGCGAAGAACTGCAGGCGCGCCACCAGCGTTTTGGCGACACCGCCGACAACCTCGAGCCCGACCTCAAGGACGGCCCCGGCGGCCTGCGCGACCTGCATACGCTCGGCTGGATGGCGTTGCGCGCCTTTGGCGTGCACAACCTTGACGCGCTGGTCGGCCTGGGCCATCTCGGCCCAGACGAAGCCGCCGCGCTGCGCCGCGAACGCCGCGAACTGGCGCGCCTGCGCTATGGCCTGCACCTGGTCGCCAACCGGCCCGAAGAACGCCTGCGCTTCGATTACCAGAAGGCGCTGGCGCAGCGCCTGGGCTACGCGGACGATCCCGAGAGCCTGGGCGTGGAGAAGATGATGCAGCGCTTCTACCGCAGCGCCGGCCTGGTGCGGCGGATCAGCGACCGCCTGCTGCAACGCTTCGAAGAACAGTTCGATGGCGAGGCCGTGCCCGAAGCGTTGGGCGAGGGTTTCTCGCTGCGCCGCGGCTACCTGGCCGCCGACGACCCGCGATGGCCCGCTGGCGACGTGCTGCAGGTGTTTGCGCTGTTCGCCAGCTGGGCGGCGCACCGCGAGGTGCGTGGCCTGCATTCGCTCACCGCCCGCGCGCTGGCCGAATACCTGCCCAAGCTACCCGCCTACGAACAGGCATCGGCGCTGGCGCGCGAACGTTTCCTCGGCCTGCTGCGCGGCCCGCGCGCGGTCGAGACCTTGTCGCGGATGGCTCGCCTCGGGGTGCTCGGACAGTGGATTCCCGCCTTCGCCCAGGTATCCGGGCGCATGCAGTTCGACCTGTTCCATGTCTACACCGTGGACCAGCACACCTTGATGGTGCTGCGGAACATCGCCCTGTTCGCTAGTGGCCGCGCCGACGAACGCTTCGCCATCGCGCATGAAGTCTGGCCGCGCTTGCGCAAGCCCGAACTGCTGCTGCTGGCCGGCCTGTTCCATGACATCGCCAAGGGCCGTGGCGGCGATCACTCCGAACTTGGCGCGGTCGACGCACGCGCGTTCTGCCAGGCGCACCAGCTCAGCGAAGGCGACACCGAACTGGTTGCCTGGCTGGTCGAGCAGCACCTGCGCATGTCGGTCACCGCGCAGAAGCAGGACATCTCCGACCCGGACGTGATCCATCGTTTCGCCAGCGTGGTCGGCAGCCGCGAACGCCTGGACTATCTGTACCTGCTGACTTGCGCCGACATCGCCGGCACCAGCCCCAAGCTGTGGAACGCCTGGAAAGACCGCCTGCTGGCCGACCTCTATTTCGCCGGCCGGCGCGCGCTGCGCGAAGGCCTGGAACACCCGGCGCCGCGCGAAGACCGGCTGCGCGAAGCGCGCCAGTCCACCCGCGCGCTGTTGCACGTGCAGGGCCTGGACGATGCCACCATCGACCGCCAGTTCGCCGGCATGCCCGATGAAAGCTTCCTGCGCTTCCGCCCTGAGCAACTGGCCTGGCAGGCGACCTCGCTGACCGAGGTCGAGATCGGCGGCACCCTGGTGAAGGCGCGCCGCGCCGCGCCGGACAACGACGCGCTGGAAGTATTCGTGTACTCGCCCGACCGCGACGGCCTGTTCGCCGCGATCGTCATGACACTCGACCGCAAGGGCTACGGGATCCACCGTGCGCGCGTGCTGGATGCGCCGAACGCGGCAATCTTCGATACCTTCGAAGTGCTGCCGGCCGACAGCTTTGCCGATGGCGAGCCGGAGCACCTGGCCGTCGCGCTGCGCGAGGCCCTGGCTGGCGACTTGCAGCGGCTGCGGCCCTCGCGGCGGGTAGTGCCGCGGCAGTTGCGGCATTTCCGCTTCGCCCCGCGCATCGATTTCAACGACAGCGCCGGCGGCCGCCGCACTCGCCTGAGCCTGGTCGCGCCCGATCGCCCGGGCCTGCTGGCCGACGTAGCGCAGGTATTGCGCAGCCAGCATCTGCGCGTCCACGACGCCCGCATCGCCACGTTCGGCGAGCGCGCCGAAGACCAATTCCAGATTACCGACGAGCACGACCAGCCGCTGCCCGACGCCTCGCGCGCGGCATTGCGCGAGGCGTTGACGTCCTGCCTTGACCCCCAGTGATTTTCCGGAGATCGCATTCCCATGGCCAGCAAGCCCGCCCCGAAGAAGACCGCCAAGGCGCCCGCCACGAAGCCGGCACCGGCCAAGCAGGCCGCGCCCAAGTCGGCGCCTGCCAAGCCGGTCGCCGCCAAGCCCGCGGCGCCGGCGCGCAAGAGCCTGCACAAGCCGCCGGTGCCGGGACACGAAGAGCTGAAGTTCACCATCGAGAGCGCGTTCGAGCGGCGTGCGGCGCTGACGCCGGATGAGGTCGAAGGCTCCACCAAGCCAATCGTTGGTCGCGTCATCGATGGCCTGGAAAGCGGCGAGTTCCGCGTCGCCGAGCCGGACGGCCATGGCGGCTGGAAGGTCAACGAATGGTTGAAGAAGGCGGTACTGCTGTACTTCCGCGTCAACGAGATGGCGGTGGTGGAAGGGCGTCCGGCGCCGTTCTGGGACAAGGTCGAATCGCGCTTCGCCGGCTATGGCGAGGCCAACTTCCGCAAGGCCGGCGTGCGCGTGGTGCCCGGCGCGATCGCACGGCGTGGCAGCTACTTCGGCAAGGACGTGGTACTGATGCCGAGCTTCACCAACATCGGTGCGCACGTGGGCGAGGGCACCATGGTCGACACCTGGGCCACGGTGGGTTCGTGCGCGCAGGTGGGCAAGCATTGCCATCTGTCCGGCGGCGCCGGCATCGGCGGCGTGCTCGAACCGCTGCAGGCCAGCCCGACGATCATCGAAGACCATTGCTTCATCGGCGCGCGCTCCGAGGTGGTGGAAGGCGTGGTGGTCGGCCACCACAGCGTGATCGGCATGGGCGTGTTCATCGGCCAGAGCACCCGCATCTACAACCGTGCCACCGGCGAGATCAGCTACGGCTACGTGCCGCCGTACAGCGTGGTGGTGTCCGGCTCGCTGCCGGCCAAGGATGGCAGCCACTCGCTGTATTGCGCGGTGATTGTCAAGCAGGTCGATGCCAAGACGCGCGCCAAGACCAGCGTCAACGACCTGCTGCGCGGCCTGGCCGAGTAAGCCGTACATGGCCACCACCCTTTATGGCTTGAAGAACTGCGACACCTGCAAGAAGGCGACGAAGTGGCTCGATCGCTTCGGCGTCGCCTATCGCTTCGTCGACTACCGCGAGCACAAGCCCTCGCCAGAGACACTGGTCGAGTGGGCGGGCAAGGCCGGCGGCTTCGATACGCTGGTCAACAAGTCCTCGACCACCTGGCGGCAGCTGCCGGAGAACCGCAAGACACCGGGCAGCGAAGCCGAATGGAAACTGCTGTTGCGCGAGCACCCGCAACTGGTCCGCAGGCCGGTCGTGGTGACCGACGACGGCGAGCTGAGCCAGGGCTTCAGCGACAACGGTTTCAAGAAGCGCTTCGGCGTCGGCTGATATGTCCGACGTCCTGCAACTCACCTGCGATCTGATCGCCCGCCCTTCGGTCACCCCCGACGATGCCGGCTGCCAGGCCTTGATTGCCGAGCGCCTGACCCGTGCCGGTTTTGCCTGCGAACACCTGCGCCTGGGCGAAGTCGACAATCTCTGGGCCACACATGGGCTGGGCGCGCCGGTGCTGGTGCTGCTGGGCCACACCGACGTGGTGCCGACGGGCCCGCGCGAGGCCTGGGCCAGCGATCCGTTCGCGCCGCAGATTCGCGGCGGGCTGCTGTACGGGCGTGGCGCAGCCGACATGAAAGGCAGCGTCGCCGCCTTCGTGGTCGCGGCCGAGCGCTATGTCGCCGCCCATCCGCAGCATGCCGGCACACTGGCCCTACTGCTCACCTCCGACGAGGAAGGCGATGCCATCGACGGCGTGCGTCGGGTCGCGCAGCTGTTCCGCGAGCGCGGCCAGGGCATCGACTGGTGCATCACGGGCGAGCCGTCTTCGACCGCCAGGCTCGGCGACCTGCTGCGTGTCGGCCGCCGCGGCAGCCTGTCCGGCAATTTGACGGTGAAGGGCGTGCAGGGCCACGTTGCCTATCCGCACAAGGCGCGCAACCCGATCCACCTGGCGGCGCCGGCGCTGGCCGAGTTGACCGCACGGCACTGGGATGACGGCTACGAGAGCTTCCCGCCCACCAGCCTGCAGATATCCAACGTGCATGCCGGTACCGGGGCCAACAACGTGATTCCCGGCGAACTGCAGGTCGCCTTCAACCTGCGCTACAACCCGCATTGGGATGCGCCGCGCCTGGAAGCGGAGATCGACGCGCTGTTGCAGCGGCACGGCCTCGACTTCGAGCTGCGCTGGCATCGCAGTGGCGAGCCGTTCTATACGCCGGAGGGCCGCCTGCGTGGGGTGGCGCGCGAGGTGCTGGGCGAGTTCGCCGGTGCCGCGCCGGAAGAAAGTACCGGCGGCGGCACCTCCGACGCGCGCTTCATCGCGCCGCTGGGCGCGCAGTGCATCGAGGTGGGGCCGGTCAATGCCAGCATCCATCAGGTCGACGAACACGTCGCGGTCGCGGACCTGGAAGCCTTGCCCGACCTGTACCAGCGTCTGATTGAACGCCTGCTGTGAGGCCGGCCTGCGAACGGTTGCCCGCGAAACGGTTGCGCCGCCTCGCGCGACCGGTTAGCGTCGGCTACATGCTTCGCCTGCCCGCCACCGTTGCCAACAACAACCGCAATAATCTGCGCACGAATAATCGTGCGCGGCCGATGCGGACCTGCAACTAGGCAAAGCAAGCAACATACGCCCAGTGACCAGAGAACCCGCATCGGCCGATGCGGGTTTTTTATTGCCCGCGCGTTCCCTATCCAGGTTGGCCGGTCGAGGGAGCCACCGCCGTTTTCCCGACAATCCAGGAGCTCCGCACCATGTGTTCAATCTTCGGCATCTTCGATCTGCAACCCGGCGACGACGCCGGCGCGTTGCGCCGCCAGGCGCTGGACCGCTCGCAGCGGCAACGCCACCGGGGTCCGGACTGGAGCGGCGTGCACGCCGGGCAGGGCGCGATCCTGGTGCATGAGCGCCTGGCCATCGTCGACCCGGCCGGCGGCTCGCAGCCGTTGCTGTCCGACGACGGCGAGCTGGCCCTGGCGGTCAACGGCGAGATCTACAACCACCGTGAACTGAAGGCCGAACTGCGCCAGCCCTATGCCTTCCAGACCGGCTCGGACTGTGAAGTCATCAATGCGTTGCATCGCGAAGACACCCCGGCCTCGTTCCTCAACCGCCTCAACGGCATCTTCGCCTTCGCCCTGTGGGACGCCGCCCGCGGCAGCGCGCTGATCGCGCGCGACCCGATGGGCGTCTGCCCGTTGTACTGGGGACACGATGGCGAAGGGCGCCTGCGCGTGGCCTCGGAAATGAAGGCGCTGAGCGAAGATTGTGCCGACGTGGCGCAATTTCCGCCCGGGCACTATTTCGACACTGCCAGCGGCGAGCTGGTGCGCTACTACGAGCGCCCGTGGCGCGACTACGCCGCCGTAGAAGGCGTCGAGGTCTCGTTGCAGGAATTGCGCGAAGCCTTCGAGCGCGCCGTGCATCGACAGCTGATGACCGACGTGCCCTACGGCGTGCTGCTGTCCGGCGGCCTGGATTCCTCGCTTGTCGCCGCAGTCGCCGCGCGTTACGCCCGTCACCGGGTGGAGGAGAACGACCAGGTCGAAGCCTGGTGGCCGCGCCTGCATTCGTTCGCGATCGGCCTCAAGGGCTCGCCCGACCTGGCCGCCGCGGCCATCGCCGCCGAAGCGCTCGGCACCGTGCACCACGGCTTCGAATACACCTTCGAAGAAGGCCTGGATGCTTTGCCGGAAGTGATCCGCCACATCGAGACCTATGACGTCACCACCATCCGTGCCTCCACGCCGATGTTCCTGCTGGCGCGGCGCATCAAGGCGATGGGCGTGAAAATGGTGCTTTCCGGCGAAGGCAGCGACGAGATCTTCGGCGGCTACCTGTATTTCCACAAAGCGCCGAACGCGCGCGAATTCCACGAAGAACTCGTGCGCAAGCTCGATGCGCTCTACAACTACGATTGCCTGCGCGCCAACAAGTCGATGATGGCCTGGGGCGTGGAGCCGCGCGTGCCGTTCCTGGACGTGGAGTTCATGGAAGTGGCCATGCGCATGGACGCCGCGCAGAAGATGGTCGGCGCCCGCGCCGATGGCTCGCGACGGATCGAGAAGGCGGTGCTGCGCGAGGCCTTCGCTGGCTACTTGCCCGATTCAATCCTGTGGCGGCAGAAGGAGCAGTTCTCCGACGGTGTCGGCTACGGCTGGATCGACGGGCTGAAGGCGCACGCCGAAGCGCAGATCAGCGACCGCGTGCTGAGCGCGGCCGAGCGCCGCTTCCCGCACAACCCGCCGCAGACCAAGGAGGCCTATTACTACCGCCACCTGTTCGAGCAGTTCTTCCCGAGCCACGCCGCCGCCGAAACCGTGCCCGGCGGCAAGTCGATTGCCTGCTCCTCACCGGCGGCCATAGCGTGGGATGCAAGTTTCGCGACCATGGCCGACCCCTCCGGTCGCGCTGTGGCGGGGGTGCATGAGCAGGCGTTGGCAGGGTGAGGAGGTCCTGCTTACTTCAGTCGCGGCTCAATATCGCTAACTGCCGTGAGAACAATCCACGGCTCGTGCACTTATGACTAATTCTGCCGGCCAAACCTTTGCGGGCACTGTAAGTTCAGTCTGCGTGAGCTAACGAGAAGGAGCGGGTATGAGGGAGTTGACTGACCAAGAGGTCGCGCAGGTCTGTGGTGGCGCGATGTCCTCTGAATCGAAGCGTATTTTTTCTACTGCAGTCATATGCCCAGCGTTCGCTGCCGTGCTTGCACTTGGCTATTACGCCAACAACGCTTGCTAGGGAGAGAGAGTGATGGAGGACGAAATCAGAGAGCTTGAGCCATTCGAGATTGAGCAGGTAAGTGGTGGCAATCCGATGCTGCTGGGGCTCTTGGGTGGCGTCATCGCCTTCGGTTATATGGTCGGGAAGGATATGGCGTTGCGCGATAATCTGCAGTGCCGCCTGCCGAGGTGAAGTTCAGTCCGGCGTCCCACCGCGGGTGCCGGCGTTTCCCAGCAAGGATTGGCATGAATAGTCCAAGCGCGTTCCGGCCAAACTTTTCGGCCGCATTGTTGGTTTCCGCCCTGATTTTTCTTGTTCTGGCGCTACGTCAGGATGTTCTCTATCTCGTCGGCGCGTTTCTCTGTTGGGGCGGCATGGGCCTGAAAGATCTACGACAACGGGCAGTGTTCCTCGCAATCTGCGTGGTCTTTGCCTTGCTGGTCGCCGGGTACGGCCTCGGCAAGCAATTGGCGCTGCGCGATGCGCGCATATGCACCGCGCCGAGCGCAGTGGCCTGAGCGCTGTCGCTCAGCTTTAGCTCCCGCGATTCGCCGCAAACTACTTCAGTACCAGCACGTGCACCGCCGGACCCGGCAGGAACGCCGTCGGCCGACCTTCCGCCCAGTCGGCGTGACCGGATCCCCAGAACGGCGACAGCGGATGGCCGCTTTGCCCACCCGGCATGTGGATGTAGCCCTGGTCTTCATGCCCGGGCGAGACCACCATGCGTTCGGATGCGCCGAATGACGGCCCCTGCACACGCGGCATGTCGCGATCGCCGGGCAGCGCGTCGGCGGGCATGCACAGGGTGGGGCGCAGGAAGCCCGGTAGGGCACGTGAGATCGGGTGGCAGATCGCGCTGGTGTTGCGGGCGCCCCAGGTCCAGTCTGCCGGGTCCGGCGATTTGGCCGTGAGCTCGCGCTCGGCCTGGTGCGCGGCGTCGACCAGCAGGGCATCCCAGCTGCCGAAGCGTTGCGGCATTGAATGGGCCGGCGCGTCCGTGTCTTTGCCGGCCGCAGGCACGTAGGCCTGCGGCAGCAAGTGCGGCGGCCGTTGCTTGATCATCGGCCAGGCCACACCCTCCAGTTGGGTGCGCGGTGGCGGCAGGTAGGCATCGCCCAGCTGCGCCTGCGCCTCGGCAGTCAGGCCACCTTGGATGCGATCGAGCACCTGGTCGCGGAAGGCGCGCACCACGCGATAGCTGACCGAGCCGACCGACGCACGACCTTCCCATTGCCGGGTAGCGACTTCGATGCGGCGCAGCGCCGGGTCTTCGCTGTTCTCCACCACTTGCCGCAGCAAGGGCCACCAGCGCTGCAGGAACAAGGCACGATCGTCGAGCTGGATCGCCAGCAGGTCGCGTTCGCTGAAGCGTTCGCGCGCGTAGAGATCATCGCGAATCTGCCGCGCACGCGCGCCGAGGTCGTAGCCGGCATTGCCGACCACCGCCAGAGTGGCGTCGTCGACGATGCGGTTGTTGGCTGTCCACAGGCGATGCTCGGGCGGGTCGATCAGGCTTGGCGCCTGGTCGGTGCGCAGCGGCCAGGGCGCGCAAACCAGCTCGCCGGCAAGCGGCGCCGCAGTGGGGTCGCGCTCGATGCGGCCGGGCTGGCAGCCGGGACCGCGATCCGGGCGTGCGCCGATCACGCGCCAGGCGATGCGCCCGCTGCGATCGGCCAGCACCAGGTTCTGCGCCGGGATACCGGCACGATCGGCCACTGCCAATGCCTGGTCGAGGTTGCCGGCGCGCGCCATGTCGATGAAATCCAGGCGCACCGCACCGGGCAACTGTGCGGCCCAGCGCAGCGTCAGCAAGCTGCCATCGGCCTCCTGCTCCAGCACCGGGCCCCACTGGCTTTCGCGCACCTTGAACGACACCGGCGCCGCCCCGGCCACCTGGAGGGTTTCATCGAACTCGCGCAGCCGCGCCTCGTTGCCGGGCGGCAACCGTGCGTAATCGGCAGTATCGATGTAGCTGTTGGTGAAGCCCCACGCCACATGGCCATTGCTGCCGACGATGATCGCCGGGACCCCGGGCAGGCTGAAGCCGGATACATCGACGTGCCCGCCCGGCGCGCGCGGATCGGGGTAGCGCAAGCGCACGCGGAACCAGATATTGGGGGCACGCAAACCCAGGTGCATATCGTCGGCGAGGATCGCGCGGCCATCGGCCGTGAGTGCGCCATCAACCGCGAAGTTGTTGCTGCCGACCACCTCGGCTGCCGGTGTCGCAACCACAGCCGGCGCGCGCGTGGCCTGCTTGCGCAGGTCCAGTGTCGCCGCGTCCGGAAGTACGGCATCGCCGCGCGGCGCGCCCAGCAGCGGGGCGTCCCAGGAAGACCCGTCGTGGGCGATCAGCGCGTATTGCGCTGCCGGCATCACCTCGCGCAAGCGCGCCAACGCCAGCTCGCCGCGATTGCGGTTGTCCTGCAGGTCGCCATACATCGCCAGCGCCACCAGGATCGAATCGTCCAACGCCCAGGCGCGCGGTGTCTGCCGCAGCAGCAGGTAAGGCCACGGTCGCGCGCGCAACGCGCCGAGGCCGACGTTGGCACCCTCGCGATAGGCGTCGAGAACCTGCCGCTGCGCACCGAGCGCGGTATCGAGCTGTCCGTCCACGCGCGCGCGCAGCCGATGCACGCGGTTCTGCTTGTCGGTGTCCACCGCGGCCGGGCCGAACAGTTCGGACAGTTCGCCGGCGGCCACGCGCCGCATCAAGTCCATCTCGAAGTAACGCTCCTGCGCATGGACGTAACCGAGTGCACGCATCGCATCGGCCTCGCTGGCCGCCTCGATGGTGACCACGCCCAGCGCGTCGCGCTCGATCTTCACCGGTGCCGCCAGGCCGGGCAGGGCGTGTTCACCGTCCAGGTCTGCCAGGCTGCCGCGCAACGCCAGCCACAGCGCAAGCGCCACCAGCAGGACCACGACCGCCACGACGATGCCCGCGCGTAACAACCAGCGCCCCGTACCCTTGCGCATGAGTCAGTCCCCCAGGATCAGCCCCGATTGTATGCCGGCGATCGGGCCAGGGGAGGGCAGCCCAACTGATACTGATTCCGATTAGAACGCGGCCGCGGCGAATGCGGCACCATGCCGGCCATTGCATCCCCCAGGAGTCCGCCATGAAAGGCCAACCCGAAGTCGTCGAATGCCTCAAGCAGCTGCTGCGTGGCGAGCTGGCCGCGCGCGACCAATATTTCCTGCATTCGCGGCGCTACGAAGACCAGGGCCTGAAGGCGCTGTACGAGCGCATCGGCCACGAGATGGAAGAAGAGACCGAGCACGCCGACGCGATCCTGCGCCGCATCCTGTTCCTGGAAGGCGACCCGGACATGCGGCCGCTACCGTTCGAACCCGGCAAGACCGTGGTCGAAATGCTGGAGCGTGACCTGGCGGTCGAATACGAAGTGCGGGCGAACCTCGCCGCCGCGATGAAACTGTGCGAACAACACCGCGACTACGTCAGCCGCGACATGCTGCTGAAGCAGCTCCAGGACACAGAAGAAGACCACGCCTGGTGGCTCGAGCAGCAGCTGAGCCTGATCAAGCGAATCGGCCTGGAGCTGTACCAGGCGTCGAAGCTCGACGGCAAGGGGGCAGTCTCCGAGTGAGATAGCACCGACGCCCGAAAGCGTGGCTTTCGAGAGCGCCCAAAGGGCGCTCTTTTTCTTCTCCTCCCCAACACTCGCGCAGAACCATCAGTCAAGCAAGCGCGAACTCACTCAACATCCAACCCATCCACCTTCTGCCAGCCACGCGGCAACAAATGCCCGCGCGTCGCACGCGCACCGAGATACGCGTCCAGATCCTTGAAAGACAGGTTCATGGTCCGCGCGCCACTGCGCACCAGCAGCGTATTGCCGGGCGACACCGCCGCCACCGCTACCACGCGCTCGGTGGATAGCTTGGCCTTCGGAATCTCGATGAGCTTGTTGCCCTTGCCCTTGTCCAGCTCCGGCAAGTCCGAGGCAGGAATGGCCAGCAGATTGCCGGCGCTGGTAACCGCGACAATCCGGTCGGTCTCCACCTTGGCCACCGCCGCCGGCCGCAATACCGTCGAACCGGGGGTCAGGTTGAGCATCGCCTTGCCGGCCTTGTTGCGACCGGTGAGGTTCTCGAAGCGGGTCACGAAGGCATAGCCGTGGGACGAGGCCAGCACGAAGCGGCTGTCGTTCTCGCCACTGGCCATGACCTGGAACGACGCCCCCGAGGCCGGTGAGAACCTGCCCGTCAGCGGCTCGCCGTTGCCGCGCGCCGAAGGCAGCGTATGCACCAGCGTCGAATAGCTGCGGCCTTCCGAATCGAGGAACGCCACCTGCTGCGTGCTGCGCGTACGCACCGCCTGGAGCAGGCCATCGCCATCGCGGTAGGACATCCCGGCCGGGTCGACCTCGTGGCCCTTGGCCGCGCGGATCCAACCCTTCTCCGAGATCACCACCGTCATCGGCTCGCTGGCCACCAACTCGGTTTCATCGATCGCCTGCGCCGCCTGGCGCGAGACCAGCGGCGAGCGGCGCGCATCGCCGAACTTCTTGGCGTCGGCGGTCAGTTCGTCCTTGATCATCTTGCGCAGACGGGTCTTGCTGCCGAGTACCGCCAGCAACTGCTCGCGTTCCTTGGCCAGCGCGTCCTGCTCGCCGCGGATCTTCATTTCTTCCAGCCGCGCCAACTGCCGCAGCTTGGTTTCCAGGATGTATTCGGTCTGCTCCTCGGACAAGCCGAAGCGCTGCATCAGCACCGCCTTGGGCTCTTCCTCGGTGCGGATGATGTGGATCACTTCATCCAGGTTGAGGAAGGCGACCAGCAGGCCTTCCAACAGGTGCATGCGCCGCTCGACTTTCTGCAGGCGATGGTTGAGGCGGCGGGTCACCGTGTCGCTGCGGAAGTTCAGCCACTCGCTCAGCAGCTGCTTGAGGTTCTTGACCTGTGGGCGGCCATCCAGGCCGATGACATTGAGATTGACGCGGTAGCTGCGCTCCAGGTCGGTAGTGGCGAACAGATGGCCCATCAGCTGGTCGGCATCGACGCGATTGGACCGCGGCACCAGCACCACCCGCACCGGGCTCTGGTGGTCGGATTCGTCGCGAATGTCTTCCAGCCAGGGCAGCTTCTTGGCGCGCATCTGCTGGGCGATCTGCTCGATCACCTTCGACGGCGAGACCTGGTAGGGCAAGGCGTCGATGATGACGTTGGCGCCTTCCTTGCGGAAAGTGGCGCGTGCGCGGACGCTGCCGTGGCCGGTCTCGTAGAGGGCACGCAGGTCCGCGGCCGGGGTGATGATCTCGGCCGTGGTCGGGTAATCCGGGCCGCGCACGTGTTCGCACAGTTCGGCGATGCCGCAATCCGGATCGTCGAGCAGGCGGATGAGCGCGCTGACGATTTCGTTGAGGTTGTGCGGCGGCACGTCGGTGGCCATGCCGACCGCAATACCGGTGGTGCCGTTGAGCAGCAGGTGCGGCAGCCGCGCCGGTAGCCACGACGGTTCGTCCAGGGTGCCGTCGAAGTTCGGCGCCCAGTCCACGGTGCCGTGGGCCAACTCGCCCAGCAGGACCTCGGCGATCGGGGTCAGCTTCGATTCGGTGTAGCGCATTGCCGCGAACGACTTCGGGTCGTCGGTGGAACCGAAGTTGCCCTGGCCTTCGATCAGCGGGTAGCGATAGGAGAACGGCTGCGCCATCAGCACCAGCGCTTCATAGCAGGCGCTGTCGCCATGCGGATGGTACTTGCCGATGACATCGCCGACGGTACGCGCGGACTTCTTCGGCTTGGAGGCGGCGTTGAGGCCGAGCTCGCTCATCGCATAGACAATCCGCCGTTGCACCGGCTTGAGGCCGTCGCCCAGGAAGGGCAGGGCGCGGTCCAGCACGACATACATTGAATAGTCGAGGTAGGCGCGCTCGGCGTACTCGCGCAGGGGCAGCTGTTCGAAACCGTGGAACGTGGGGCGGGTCAGATCGGTCATGCGACGGTGTTACCTGTGGAAGGCGCCGCCGCGGAGCCGGGGGCGCAAGGCGGTCGATTATCCGGATGCGGCCGGGGATGCCAAGCCGGGCGGGGCACCCGCCCGGTGTCCCATGGGTGAAACGCTGCATTTACTTCCAGGTGAGATATTTGCGTTGACAAATATTCCATTCGGAAGAGAATACGTCGCCATGAAGTGTCTTCCCGTCACCGACAACCCCGCCATGCCGCCTAGCTTCGGCCTGCTGCTGCGCCAGGTGCGCGATGGCCTGGTGCGCGAACTGGACGCCGAGATGAAGGGCGTGCTGCCGGACTTCGGCTTCAGCCACTACGTCGGCCTGAAGGTCCTGTCCCTGCAGTCTCCCTGCACCGCCAACGAGCTGGCGCAGGCGCTGGACCAGACCCCGAGCGCGGTCACCCGCCTGCTCGACAAGCTCGAGGCCCTCGGCTACGTGCGCCGCGAACCGCACGCCCAGGACCGCCGCGCGCTGCAGATCGTGATGACCGACGAAGGCCGGCAGATGTGGACGCAGCTCAAGCAGCGGGGCGACAAGGCGATGGCCTACGCCCTGCGCGATCTGACCCCGGACGAGCGCGAGCAACTCCTTTCCCTGATGACCCGTGTACGCGACTCCCTCAATTCCCCATGACGCCCATGCCCCCTGATATTGCGAAAGCCGGCCGCGCATTGCGCCCGCTGACAATCGGCCTGCTGGCCCTGGCCCTGGCCGCCTGTGCCAGCAGCCGCGGCCTGGCCCCGCAGGACCGCCCGCACGACCCGGCCAGCCTGCACGCCGAGCAAACCCTCGGCCAGGCTGGCCTGAGCCCGGCCGATTGGCCGGCCAGCGACTGGTGGAAGGCGTTCGGCGACGCCCAGCTCGATGCCCTAATCGACGAAGGCCTGCGCAACAGCCCGAGCCTGGCCGCGGCCGATGCCCGCCTGCGCTCGGCGCAGGCCCAGGCCGGCTCGGCCAATGCCTCGCGCCAGCCGAGCCTGTCGCTGTCGCCCGGCTACACCGGCCTGCAGTTGCCCGAATCGATGGTGGGCGACGAGATGGGCGGCCACTACGCCGGCAGCGCCCAGGTCGTGCTCGATTTCAGCTATGGCGTGGACCTGTGGGGCGGCAAGCGCGCCGCCTGGGAAGCGGCGGTGGACCAGGTGCATGCGGCCGAGGTCGATGCCCAGGCCGCGCGCCTTAACCTGTCCGCGGCCATCACTGAAACCTATACCGAACTGGCCTACGCCTGGCGCTTGCTGGATGTGGCCAACGACGAGCTGGCGCGCGCGCAGAAGACCCTCGACCTGACCCGCCAGCGCCGCAACGCCGGCATCGACAGCGACCTGCAGTTGCGCCAGGCCGAAGCACGCGTGCCCACCGCCACCCAGCGCGCACAGTCGGCGCAGCAGCAGATCGACGAAGCCCGCAACGCACTCGCCGCGTTGGTGGGGCAGGGCCCCGATCGCGGTCTGCAGATTCAGCGCCCGAACTTGCCCGATCCGCTGCTGGCGCAATTGCCGAGCGTGCTGCCGAGCGAACTGCTGGGCCACCGCCCGGACGTGGTGGCCGCGCGCTGGCGCGTCGAAGCAGCCGATAAGGACGTGCGTTCGGCCAAGACCAAGTTCTACCCCAGCTTCAACATCACCGCGCTCGGCGGGGTGGTCGCCAGCGATGTCGGCGATCTACTGAAGAGCCAGTCGGTGTTCGGCCTGCTGGCCCCGGCCATCAGCCTGCCGATCTTCGACGGCGGCCGCCTGCGCGCGAACCTGTCCGGCAAGGATGCCGCCTACGACCTGGCGGTCGCCGACTACAACCAGAAGATCGTCGGCGCGCTGCACGAGGTTGCCGACCAGGTCAACGCCGTGCGTTCGCTGCAGGCACGCGCGCAGTCGCAGGCCGAAGCGCTGAAGACCGCCGAGGCGGCCTATGCGCTGGCCCAGCAACGCTACCGCGCCGGCATCGGCAGCTTCCTCGAAGTGCTGAGCGTCGAAGAACAGTTGCTGGTGGCCCAGCAGCGCATGACCGCGCTGCAGTCCGACCAGATCCTGGCCTCGGTGAAGTTGCGCCAGGCATTGGGTGGCGGCTTCGCGCCGCAGCCCGCCGCCGTGCCCGCCGCCGCCGCGAATCCCGACACCGCCATTCCGAATTCCTGATAGAGCCCCATCATGAGCCAGCCCACCCCCACTCCTCCGACTCCCGCCGCGGGCAGCAAGCGCGGCAAGCTGTTGCGCCTGCTCGCCGTCCTGGTGATCGTCCTGATCGCCGCGGTAACGGTCTGGTATTTCATGTACGGCCGTTGGTTCGAAGACACCGACGATGCCTACGTGCAAGGCAACCAGGTGCAGATCACCCCGCTGGTGCCCGGCACCGTGGTCAGCATCGGCGCCGAAGACGGCATGCGCGTGGAGCGCGGCCAGTTGCTGGTGCAGCTGGACCCGGCCGACACCGAGGTCGCGCTGCAGCAGGCCGAAGCCAACCTTGCCCGCACCGTGCGCCAGGTCCGCGGCCTGTACCGCAGCGTCGAAGCCTCGCAGGCCGATTTGAACGCGCGCCAGGTTGCACTTGAGCGCGTGCGCGCCGACTTCGCCCGGCGCAAGGACCTGGCCGCCAGCGGCGCGATCTCCAGCGAAGAGCTGGCCCACGCCCGCGACGAACTGGCCGCTGCCGAAGCCGCGCTGAGTGGCTCGCGCGAGAAGTTCGAGACCAGCCGCGCGCTGGTGGACGACACCGTCGTGGCGACCCAGCCCGACGTCCAGGCCGCCGCCGCGCAGCTGCGCCAGGCCCATCTCAACAACGCCCGCAGCGCGATCCTGGCGCCGGTGTCCGGCTACGTGGCGCGGCGCTCGGTGCAGGTCGGCCAGCGCGTGCAGCCCGGCGCGGTGCTGATGGCGGTGGTACCGCTGGAGCAGGTGTGGGTGGAAGCCAACTTCAAGGAAACCCAGCTCAAGCACATGCGCCTGGGCCAGGAAGTGGAGCTGCGCTCGGACCTGTACGGCGGTGGCGTGAAGTACAAGGGCAAGATCGACAGCCTCGGCCTGGGCACCGGCAGCGCGTTCTCGCTGCTGCCGGCGCAGAACGCCAGCGGTAACTGGATCAAGATCGTGCAGCGCGTGCCGGTCCGCATCGCCGTCGATCCGCAGCAGCTGAAGGAAAATCCGTTGCGGATCGGTTTGTCGATGAAGGTCGACGTCAACCTGCACGACCAGAAGGGCAGCGTGCTGCCGACGCAGCTGGCCAAGGGCGCGCTGTTCGACACCGACGTCTACGCCCAGCAGCTCAAGGATGCCGACGCCGACATTCACCGCATCATCCAGGCCAACCTGCCTTCGCAGGCCCAGAGCAAGGGCTGATCCACGATGTCCGCGCAAGCTCCCGCCGCCCCCGGCGTACCGGGGGCACCGGCCGCCCCCGCAGCGGCCGGCTTCCGCCCGCCGAACGTGGTGTTGTGCACGATCGGCCTGGCGATGGCCTCGTTCATGCAGGTGCTCGACACCACCATCGCCAACGTCTCGCTGCCGACCATCGCCGGCAACCTCGGCGCCAGCTCGCAGCAGGCGACCTGGGTCA
>Ga0160435_1000353_pt1 | contig 18116 bp, 19 predicted proteins | sample HID1973K_E0MG_FD_108213 | JGI IMG/M metagenome (GOLD analysis project Ga0160435, IMG submission 108213) | Enriched mosquito-associated microbial communities from UW Madison campus, WI, USA - HID1973K_E0 MG | ecosystem: Host-associated > Arthropoda: Insects > Digestive system > Unclassified ...
CGGCGACAATCCCGGTTGCGTCATCGCCGCGCTCGAGTTCGACGTCTTCGGTTTCAGCCGGGGCGCGGCGTCGGCGCGTCACTTTGCCAATGAAGTGCTCAAGCAGGCCAAAGGCGCGCTCGACGGGGTGCTCGACGCCCGCAAGTTGCCGTTGGTGCCTGACTTTTCCTGGTCCGGCGGCCATGTGCGGCTCAAGGTCATCGGTTTGTTCGACACCGTGGCGGCAGTGGGCGGGTTTTCCGATCTGGGCAATGTCCGGGACAGCGTGAATAACCGGGTCAACCTGTTCTTACCCCCCGGATGCGCGCAGCAGGTGCTGCATCTGGTCGCGGCCGACGAGCATCGGCGAAATTTCGCCCTCAACAGCATCAAGCCGCATTGGGAAATGGAGATCGTTCTGCCCGGCAGCCATTCGGATGTGGGGGGCGGGTATCAACCCCAGGCGTTTGAACGGGTTGCCCTCAGCCGGCCACTGCGCAGTCTGGTCAGCGCCGATACACCGTTCGACACCACCGAGGCCTGGCTGCAGGCCCATGCGCAGCTCTCCGGGCTGAACGCCCAGCGCTGGCTCGACCCCGACGACGACAGCGCTTGCCTTGGCGTGGAGTGCATCGAGCGGGTAGGGCAGCGGGTGCGTGGCATGAAGACCGTCGTGGCCACGGTCATGCTCGAACGGCGGGTGTTTGGCCATCTGTCACGGATTTACCTGAGGCTCATGCACGCGCTGGCGTGTGCGCAAGGCGTGCCCTTCGAGGCGATCGTGGATTCACCGGAAACCAGCCTGCCGCCGGAGCTGCGCGGGATCGCCAGCCGACTGATCGCTTTCGGCATGGGCGAAGCCCCGCCGCTCGACGAGGCGGACATGACGATCCTGTACCGACGCTACATCCACTGCTCGGCCCACTGGAACAACTCGTTAGGCAGTCGCGATTCCCTGATGGGCAACCTGTTCGTGCACGCGCCCGGCGACAATGGCCGACAGGCTTTCATGAATGTCGGGCAGCCCGGTTATCCACATTGAGGCCCGTAAGTTTGTTACCGATCATGCAAGTCACCTATGCCGGGGATAGCTTTTTCCGACGCCGGGCCGCCCTTATCATGGCGCCATCGCTGAATGCTCAAGAGATCCCCGGAGGATGGCATGCGAAGCAATATCGATATCGCGGTGATGATCGGTCAGGGCGTGCCCCCGTCGTTTCGCAAGCGAGGCCTGCGCGTCTGTTGGGTCGTGCTGATCAACGGAGAGCCGCGCGGCACGGCGTTCGAAAGCCGTGCGGAGGCCGAAGAGTGCCGCAGTGCGTGGATGCGGCAACTGACCATGGCGGCCTGACCGCGCCGCCATTGTTTTTACGCCTGCTTACTTTTTCGGGTGAAGCCGCTCGTTGAGGTCATCGACGATGGGCGCCCAATCGCCGTCGGCGCGCAGCTCTTCCTTCAGGTACCTGGCCTGCTGCGGTGTCCAGAAATCCGCGTCGATCAGCTTCACATCGTCCGGCAACTGATGCGCGGCGACGAATGCGTCGATGCTGGCCTCGTCCGAATCCAGTCCCAACTGGTCGAACAGCGCTTCAAGTGTGGGTTGAGTCATGTCCATGTCTTTCTCCTCGATGGGCTCGACGCCCGAAATGTACTGAGTGATTGGCGTCATCGACTCCGTGCATATGTGAGTATCGGGGAGCGACAAGAGTTCTAACGATCTGCCGTATCGATTCAGCCTCGAACGGCCGCACGCATGGAACCGATTGCACACAGGGTGTCGGTGACATTCGTGTACAAAATCAGCGAGATTACGGACGAAAGGCATATATCCCGTATAGACTCACTGCCGGTAGAATCCACGTTCATGCCAGCGCCCGGCTTCAGGGGCGCACTTTTTTCATGTCGATTTTTCCTTGCCTGGCCCTTGGCCGGGCAAGTTCATATCAGGTTGGGAGTTTGTACATTGGCAGTAAGTAATCTGGATACCCATGCGTTATTCGTGCTGGGAGATTTGCGCGCGAAGTTGGTGAAGCAGTTCCAGGCACGTTTCGTTTACGTTATCGAGCAGTCCCCCGAAGGCATTTACATGTCCGAAATCGACACCGAGACGGCTCTGGTGGTGGACGACAAGCCACGTCTGGAATTGAAAGTGGGTGACCATTTCCGCGCCTCGGTACTGCCCAGCCGTGAAGGCGGCAAGTTTGAAATCAGGTTCCGCGACATCAAGATGACCATTTATGGCCTGGGCGAATACGCGTTCGTTGAAGTGCCGGAAGGCCACGGCATCGTGTTCAAGGAATCCCAGAGCGTGTTCATGGTATTTGCCGCCCATGAGCAGATTCAGACCGGCCTGAGCAAAGTGCTCAAGTCCGCCACCGCCAAGGCCGCCAAGTGGCGCAAAGGCGAATTGGTGTTCAAGGCCAGCGAGTAAGGCACGTCGGCAGAGCGTGTGATCCTGGTTCGGCTCGGGCAGCGCGCGGCGTTGCCACTGACGATCATTTCCCCTCGTTGCGCCCTTCGGAAACTTCCGGCGGTACGTCGTCACCGGCCATGCGCTTGCGGAACAAGCCGGTTCTGGCCAGCAGCAGCGTCGTCACCGGCACCGTGATCGCCAGCAGAATCGGGATCAACCAGGCGTGCAGCACCGGCGCGCTCTTCATCGCCGAGAAGTAGATGATCGAGGCGAGTGCCACGCACCAGGCGCCGAGCGTCGACGCCAGCGCCGGCGGATGCATGCGCTGGAAAAAATCCTTCATCCGCAACAGCCCGATCGCACCGATCAGCGCGAAAAGGCTGCTCAGCACCAGTAACACTGCCGTCAGTACCTCAACCCAGAACGGCAACACGTACAGCGAATTCATTCGATCACCTCGCCACGCAAGAGGAATTTGGCCAGCGCGAACGAGCCGACGAAGCCGAACAAGGCGATTAACAGCGCGGCTTCAAAGTAGGTATCGCTGGCGTAGCGGATGCCCAGCACCAGCATCATCAGCATCGCCAGGATGTACAGATAGTCCAGCGCCAGTACGCGGTCTTGCGCCGAAGGCCCCTTGAACAGGCGGATCAGGGTGAGGACCATGGCGAACGCGAACACCGACAGGCTGAAGAGGATCGCTTGAGTGAGCAGGCCGCTCATTGAAAAATCTCCATCAAAGGGCGTTCGTACGTGGTCTTGAAGTGTTCGATGAACCGGGCTTCGTCAGTCAGATCGAAGACATGCATCAGCAGAACGCTGCGGTCCAGCGCCAGTTCCGACCATACGGTGCCGGGCACCACGGTGCAGATCATCGACAGGGCCGCCAGGCCGTTGGCGTCGCGCAGGTCCAGCGGCACCTTGACGAAGGCTGAGCGTGGCGGCCGGCTGCGCGCGCGCAGAATGCCCCAGGCCACGGCGAGGTTCGACGACACGACGTCGCGGCCCACCTGCACAAACAGTCTGATCGCCACGAACGGTTTGCGAATTCTCACCGGCAGCGGCCGCAGCGGGGCGAACATCAACGGCGCGACGAGCCCCAGCAGCAGGCCGAGCAGCAGGTTGCCGGCGCTGAGCGACAGGTTGAGCAACAACCACAGGGCACAGAGCGACAGCGACAACAGCGGAGCGGGGAACAGGCGCTTCATGGCTGCACCTCCGACGTCGCGGTGATCGGACCCGGCACCGGTTTAGCGGCCATGACCGACAGCACGTATTGCTGTGGGTCATGCAGCGCCTGCGCGGTGTCCTCGGTGTAATGCAACAGCGCCTGAGCCTTGAATGTCAGCACGATCGAGCAGCCAAGCAGAATCGCGATGGGGATGCACTCGTTCAGGCGCAACAGCGGCGAAGGGCGTTCCTGCGGGGTCCAGAAGCGCTTGATGCCGACGCGCACAAAGGCGAACAGCGACGCCAGACCCGAAACGATCAACAGCGCCACCAGCGTCCAGCTGTCACCCCGGATGGCCTCGTCTTTCGCCACATCCAGGCCCAGCGGATTGAGCAGGGCGCTGATCAGCGTCAGTTTGCCGAGGAAGCCCGACAGCGGTGGCATGCCGATGATCAACAGCGCACAGGCAATGAAACTCAGGCCCAGAAAAGCCATCGTCCAGGGAATCACCTGACCGACCAGCGCTTTCTGTTCATCGTCCAGGTTGGTGCCGGGCACGGGATGCAGCGATTCCAGCGCCTTGGGCAACTGGTCGGCGTCCTCTTCCAGCGCGATGTCGTTGGCCGAGCGCGAACGCTCGATCAGCTCGGCGAGCAGGAACAGTGCGCTCAGTGCCAGGGTCGAGCTGACCAGATAGAACAGCGCGCCGGCTGTGAGGCTTGGCTGGGCGAAGCCGACGGCCGACAGCAGAATCCCTGCCGAAACCAGAATGCTCAAGCTGGCCATGCGCTCAAGGCGCTGGGCGGCCACCACCGAAACGGCCGCCACGGTCAGCGTCGCCATCCCGCCCCAGATCAGCCACTGACCGCCAAAGAACGCCGATGCGCCCGCTTGCCCAGAAAACATCAACGTCCACAGACGCAACAATGTGTAGGCGCCGACCTTGGTCATGATCGCGAAGAGCGCCGCCACCGGCGCGCTGGCGGCAGAATAGGCCGGCACCAGCCAGAAGTTGAGCGGCCACATGCCGGCCTTGGCGAGAAACGCCACCGCCAGAATGGCAGCGCCGGCGTGCAGCAGGCCCAGATCAGCGTCCGGCACCTGCGGAATCTTCACGGCCAGGTCGGCCAGATTCAGGGTGCCGGTGACGCCGTAGATCAGCGCCGCACCGATCAGAAACAACGACGAGGCCAGCAGGTTGATGGTGATGTAATGCAGGCCCGCCGACACCCGCGCGCGGCCCGACCCGTGCAGCATCAGGCCGTAGGATGCCGCCAGCAGCACCTCGAAGAACACGAACAGGTTGAACAGATCGGCCGTCAGGAACGCGCCGTACAGGCCCATCAGTTGGATCTGGAAAAGCGCGTGAAAGCTGGCGCCGGCCCGGTCCCAGCGTGCGAGGGCGAACAACAGCGCGCAAAAGGCGACGATGCCTGTCAACACCAGCATCAGCGCCGAGAGATGATCGACCACCAGCACGATCCCGAAGGGCGATTCCCAGTTGCCTGGCAGGTACACGCCGATCGATCCGGTGGTGCCGGTTTTCTGCACCCACATCATCAGCGTGATGGCGATTCCCAGGCCCAGCGCGGTCGAGAGCAGATTGATGCGCGCCTTCAACGGCCTGTGTTTTTCCCCCAGCCAGAGCATCAGCGCAGCGGTCAGCACCGGCAACAGGATCGGCGCGACGATCAGTTGATTCATGAAGCTCATTCACTGCTCTCCCGACCGTCCACATGGTCGTTGCCGGTCAGGCCACGAGAGGCCAGCAGCACCACCAGGAACAGCGCGGTCATGGCGAAACTGATGACGATGGCCGTGAGCACCAGCGCCTGGGGCAGCGGGTCGGTGTAGTTGAGCAGGTCCTGCGGCACGCCGTCCTTGATGATCGGCTCCTTGCCGATGAACAGACTGCCCATGCTGAAGATGAACAGGTTGACGCCGTACGACAGCAGGCACAGGCCCATGACGACTTGAAAGGTCCGCGGGCGCAGGATCAGCCACACCCCGGAAGCGGCGAGCACGCCGATGGCAATGGCAATGACTTCTTCCATCAGATGGCTCCTTGGGAAACGGGGCTGGCCGGTTCAGCCGGTTCGATCGGCTGCGGCAGCGAGGTCGGACGATGACTGCGCACCGACTGGTGAGCCAGCGCGGTCAGAATCAGTAGCGTCGAGCCGACCACCACGGCGTACACGCCGATGTCGAAAAACAGCGCACTGGCGACGTGAACATCGCCCAGCAGCGGCAGATGCAGGTGCGCGGTGTGGGTGGTCATGAACGGATAACCCAGCACCATCGAACCCAGCCCGGTCGCCAGGGCGAAAAACAGCCCGGTTCCCATCCAGCGCAGCGGGCGCAGGCTCATGTTCGCCTCGACCCACTGAGTGCCGGCGACCATGTACTGGAGAATGAAAGCCACCGACATCACCAGCCCGGCGACGAAGCCACCGCCCGGCTGGTTGTGGCCGCGCATGAACAGGTACATCGACACCACGAACGCGACCGGCAGCAACAGGCGTACCAGCACCGCGGGCACCATCATGAAGCCCAGCGCGGTGTCTTTGGCGTTTCGCGGGTTCACCAGATCGGTGACCACATCGCGGGCCAGCAAGCGTTGTTGCGCGGGCAGGGCGATGCTCTCCTTGGGCGGGCGGAAACGCCGCAACAGGGCAAAGACCGTCAGCGCCACCACCGCCAGTACGGTGATTTCGCCGAACGTATCGAAGCCGCGGAAATCCACCAGCATGACGTTGACGGCATTGGTGCCGCCGCCCTGTGACAGCGCGCGACTCAGATAGAACTCGGAAATCACGTTGGGCGTCGGGCGCGTGAGCATGGCGTAGGACAGCAGCGCCATGCCGCCGCCGACCGCCACGGCCAGGATGAAGTCACGCACGCGTCGTGCCCGGGCGCGGTTGCGCGAGCGAGTCTTTGGCGCGACGTTTTCATTGCGTCGTGGCAGCCAGCGCAGACCCAGCAGAATCAGGACGGTGGTCACCACCTCGACCACCAGTTGGGTCAGTGCCAGATCCGGCGCGGAAAACCAGACGAAGGTGACGCAGGTCATCAGGCCGCAGACGCTGACCATCGTCACGGCTGCGAGGCGGTGATACTTGGCTTGCCAGGCCGCGCCGAGGGCGCAGGCAATCGCGATCAGCCAAAGCATGACGAACACGCCGGAGCCCGGAATCTTCGGCCGCTCGCCCCAGGTCAGCCCGCCGTCGTACATCGGCACGAAGCCTGCCACCAGCGCGGCGAGCACCATCAGAAACAGCTGGGCCTGCAGCCGCCGGGTCGTCAGCAGGCGCTCGAACAGGCGCGCGGTGCGCAGCATGTTCACCAGCGACCGCTCGAACAGGCGCTTGCCGTTGAGTCGCCACATCAGCGGCGGACCCTTGAAACGGTCGCGCTTGAAGCGCGGCCGCAGCAGCAGATACAGGACGATGCCGGCGCCCATGGCGATCAGACTCATGATCATCGGCGCGTTCCAGCCGTGCCAGATCGCCAGGCTGTATTCTGGCAGCGCGCCGCCGACCACCGGTTGCGCGGCGGCAGCCAGCAGCGGGCCAACCGACTGCGCAGGAAAAATCCCGACGATCAGGCACGCCAGCACCAGCAGTTCGACCGGCACGCGCATCCAGCGAGCCGGCTCGTGGGGCGTGTGCGGCAGGTCGGTGGCTTTAGGGCCGAAGAACACGTCGACCGTGAAACGCAGTGAATAGGCGACGCTGAAGGTGCCGGCGATGGTGGCAATGATCGGCAAGGCCGTCTCCACCCAGGCAGTGGAGGTGATGAAAACGGTCTCTGCGAAGAACATTTCCTTGGACAGGAAACCGTTGAGCAGCGGCACGCCAGCCATTGCCGCACTGGCCACCATGGCCAGGGTCGCGGTGTAGGGCATCAGCCTGATCAGGCCGCTGAGTTTGCGAATGTCCCGCGTGCCGCTTTCGTGGTCGATGATCCCGGCCGCCATGAACAGCGAGGCTTTGAATGTGGCGTGGTTGAGAATGTGAAACACGGCAGCGACAGCCGCCAGCGGGCTGTTCAGCCCCAGCAGCAAAGTGATCAGACCCAGATGGCTGATGGTCGAATAGGCCAGCAAGCCTTTGAGGTCGGTCTGGAAGATCGCAGAATAGGCGCCGATCACCAGCGTACAGGCGCCCGCGCCACTGACGATCCAGAACCACTGTTCACTGCCGGACAGTGCAGGCCATAGCCGCGCCAGCAGGAACACCCCGGCTTTGACCATGGTCGCCGAATGCAGGTACGCGGAGACCGGGGTCGGCGCGGCCATGGCGTGAGGCAGCCAGAAATGGAACGGGAACTGGGCGCTTTTACTCAGCGCGCCAATCAGAATCAGGGTCAGCAGAACGGGGTAGAGCGCGTGGGCGCGAATCGCATCGCCGGACGCCAGCACGCGATCCAGATCGTAGCTGCCGACGACGTGGCCCAGCAGCATCACGCCGACCAGCAGCGCCAGACCGCCCGCGCCGGTGACCATCAGTGCCATGTAGGCGCCGCGTCGGGCGTCGGCGCGATGGTGCCAGTAGCCGATCAGCAAGAACGAGAAGACGCTGGTCAGTTCCCAGAAAAACACGATCTGAATCAGGTGCCCGGACATCACAAGGCCAAGCATGGCGCCCATGAACGCCAGGAAAAACGAGAAGAATCGCGGTACGGGGTCGTCCGGAGACATGTAGTAGCGGGCGTACAGCGACACCAGCGTGCCGATGCCCAGCACCAGCATGGAAAACAGCCAGGCAAACCCGTCCAGACGCAACACGAAGTTCAGGCCAAGGCTGGGCAACCAGAAAAATTCCTCGCGAATGACCCCGCCGTGGGCGATCTGCGGATACCACAACGCCACCTGCACGGCGCCGATCAGGGCGATCAGGCCGGCGAGGAGGGATTCGGTGTTGCGTGCGTTGTGCGGCAAAAGCGCCGCCAGACAGCTGCCGATGAAAGGCAGAAGCAGTAGAACTATCAGGGACATAGGTTTCTAATCTGCGCAAAAATGTCAAGGATCATACGTGCCGGGTGGAGCATCACCAACCACCAAGATGTCGCAGAATCCTACAAAGTCAGTAGGCAGCAGCGTAGTTGACCTGCGTGAACAGGCGTCAGGCGCGCTCAAGACCAGTAACGATTGGCTCATTAATTCATTTAAGCGACAATGCCCGCCAGTTTCCGGAGCACCTCATGTCTGAATCCATCGAAAGCCTTTGCGCTGATGCCGTCCTTGACGCCACAGGTCTCAATTGCCCTGAGCCGGTCATGATGCTGCATCAGAAAGTGCGCGACCTGCCGGCCGGTGGCTTGCTCAAGGTCATCGCCACCGATCCGTCGACTCAGCGCGACATTCCAAAGTTCTGTGTTTTTCTCGGTCATGACCTGATCGAGAAGCAGGCCGGCGACGGCGTTTTCCTCTACTGGATCCGCAAGAAGCAGGATTGAGCCCCGTCGCTGACGCATCAGGCTGGCTGCGCGGTGCTCTAGCGCCTACACTGCCGCGACTCCAGGAGCCCTGACATGCGCATAGTTGCCGACGAAAACATTCCACTGCTCGACGCCTTTTTTTCCGGCTTCGGTGATATCCACCGCTATCCGGGGCGCACCCTGGATCGCGCCGCGGTCGCCGATGCCGATATCCTGCTGGTGCGCTCGGTGACCAGAGTCACCCGCGAACTGCTCGAAGGCACGCCGGTTCGCTTCGTGGGCACCTGCACCATCGGCACCGATCATCTCGATCTCGATTATTTCCATCAGGCCGGCATTCAGTGGTCCAGCGCCCCTGGCTGCAATGCCCGCGGGGTGGTGGACTACGTGCTGGGCAGCCTGTTGACCCTGGCTGAAATCGAAGGCGTGGCGCTTGCTTCCCGCACATACGGCATCGTCGGCGCGGGGCAGGTCGGCGGTCGACTGATCAAGGTGCTGCGCGGCTTGGGCTGGAATGTGCTGGTGTGCGACCCGCCGCGTCAGGCCGCCGAGGGTGGCGACTACGTCAGCCTTGACGAGATCGTCGCGCGCTGTGACGTCGTCAGTCTGCACACGCCGCTGAACAAGACCGGCGATCTGCCGACCTGGCATCTGTTCGACCGGACGCGTTTGCAGCAGTTGAAACATGGTGCCTGGCTGATCAACGCCGCGCGCGGTCCGATCGTGGATAACAGCGCCCTGCGCGAGGTGCTGCTCGAGCGCGAAGACCTTCAGGCCGTACTCGATGTCTGGGAAAAAGAGCCGGTGGTGGATGTCGAACTGGCCGAGCTGTGCGTCATCGGCACGCCGCACATCGCCGGTTACAGCCTCGACGGCCGCCAGCGCGGCACCGCGCAGATCTATCAGGCGCTGTGCGCGCACCTCGGACAACCGGCGACGATCGAACTCGCCGACCTGCTGCCCCGGCCCTGGCTGGCGAACGTCACGCTCGATGCGGCCACCGACCCGGCCTGGGCGCTGAACATGCTGTGCCGCGGCGTCTATGACCCGCGCCGCGACGATGCCGACTTCCGTCGCAGCCTGGTGGGCGACGTCAACAGCCAGCGTCTGGCGTTCGATGCACTGCGCAAGCATTACCCGCCGCGTCGGGAAATCGATGCGCTGCGCGTGAGCATCAATGGCGAGTCCGCCGCGTTGACGCAGATCGTTCAGGCGCTGGGGGCTTCGCTGATTTAACGGCATCGCGGCGGACTTCCCGGCCGTCTGGCGGGCATAAAAAACCCGGCTGATGCGCCGGGTTTCAAGTGAGGCTGATCATCACTCTTGTTTTTCGGGTTTGACCCAGTACTTTTCGCATTCCTGACATGCGGCCTGAACCATTTCTTCAGTAATCAGGACTTCTTTCCCGTCCTTGTCGAGAATGGCGCCACCCAGCTGAAGCTTGGGTTGGGCCCGGACGACGGGTTCTTGACTGCTGCTGTGCAAGCTCATGGCCTGTCTCCTCATCAGGTTGTGCGCTTCATTTACCCACGCTTGCATGATCGCGCCATGACATCCTTGAGCGCCGAAAGCGTTGACTCAGTGCACCAGAATCCGCCTCGGATCTCCAGCCTTCGGTTAGATCGATTGCTTATACCGAATGCTTTGACTGTTCCACCGACAGACGCTGTCGTAGTTCATGACGCGGCTCAAGTAGCAGCGTGGGCACCCAGTAGATGACTGGGTCGGACGCCATGAGTTCAGCGAAACACGACGAGCGTAGCAAGGATGGGCGGTGTAGGCTTGGCGGCTGGCTCGTCTTGTGGGTGCATCAAATGGCTTCAGTATTTTCCGGGCGTCAGCGCCATGCCATCCGTCTGGCGATGCGCATGCTCGCGCCTTACCGCCGACAGGCCATTGCCGCGCTGGTGGCGCTGATCGTCACTGCAGGCATCACGTTATCGATGGGCCAGGGCATTCGACTCATGGTCGATCAGGGGTTCATGACCCGCTCGCCGACGCTGCTCAACGAAACCATCGCACTGTTCATGGTGCTGGTGCTGGCCCTTGCGGTGGGGACGTTTACCCGTTTCTATCTGGTGTCCTGGATCGGTGAGCGAGTGGTTGCCGATCTGCGCAAGCAGGTGTTCGACCATCTTGTCAGCCTTCATCCGGGCTTTTACGAGAACAACCGCAGCTCGGAAATCCAGTCCCGCCTGACCGCGGACACGACGTTGCTGCAATCGGTGATCGGATCGTCGCTGTCGATGTTCCTGCGCAACGCGCTCATGGTGATCGGCGGCGTGATACTGCTGTTTTTCACCAATCCGAAGCTGACCAGCATCGTGGTGATCGCCTTGCCGCTGGTGGTCGCACCCATCCTGATCTTCGGGCGTCGGGTGCGCAGCCTGTCGCGAGAAAGCCAGGATCGGGTGGCCGACGTTGGCAGTTACGTCTCCGAAGCGCTCGGGCAGATCAAGACCGTGCAGGCGTACAACCATCAGCAACAGGATCGCGAACGATTTTCGCGGACCGCCGAGGACGCGTTCGACACGGCACGCAAACGCATTCTGCAACGTTCCTGGCTGATCACGCTGGTGATCGTGCTGGTGCTTGGCGCGGTCGGCGTGATGCTGTGGGTCGGGGGCATGGACGTCATTGCGGGCCGGATCTCCGGCGGCGAGCTTGCAGCTTTCGTGTTCTACAGCCTGATTGTCGGCAGCGCGTTCGGCACCCTCAGCGAGGTGATCGGCGAGATGCAGCGAGCGGCCGGTGCGGCGGAACGCATCACCGAGCTGTTGCAGGCGCGCAGCGAAATCGCCGCGCCCCCGGCTGACCTGCTGACGCTGCCCAAACGCATCAGCGGGCAACTGGCGCTTGAAAACGTCAGTTTTGCTTATCCTTCCCGGCCTGAACGCAATGCCGTCGACGGCCTGACCCTGACCATCCAGGCGGGTGAAACGCTGGCCCTGGTCGGACCGTCCGGGGCGGGTAAATCCACGCTGTTCGATTTATTGCTGCGTTTCTACGATCCGCAGCACGGGCAGGTTCTGATTGAGGGCCTGCCGGCGCAGCGTCTGGACCCGCTCGATCTGCGTCGCTGCTTTGCCTGGGTGTCGCAGACCCCCGCGCTGTTCTTCGGCAGCGTGGAAGACAATATTCGTTACGGCAACCCCGCCGCGGGTGTCGAGCAGGTCGAAGCGGCGGCGCGTACCGCCCACGCCCACGAATTCATTCAGCTGCTGCCGCAGGGCTATCAGACTCATCTGGGCGATGGCGGGATGGGCCTGTCCGGCGGGCAGCGTCAGCGACTGGCCATTGCTCGCGCGCTGCTGGCCGATGCACCGGTTCTGCTGCTCGACGAGGCCACCAGCGCACTGGATGCGCAAAGTGAACACCTGATTCAACAGGCGCTGCCGACCCTCATGCAAGGTCGCACCACGCTGGTGATCGCCCACCGTCTGGCGACGGTACAGAACGCTGACCGGATTGCCGTGATGGACCAGGGAAAGTTGGTGGCGGTGGGGACGCATCAGGAGTTGATTGCCAGCAATCCGCTGTATGCGCGGTTGGCGGCGTTGCAGTTCAATGCGGGAGCGGAGCGGGTGGGGTGATGATGTTTTGCCTGTGAAAGTGAGGTTGCTGCTGGGGGCCGACATCGGACGCAGACTGATGCCCAACCACTCCATCTGCACAGCCTGAACCGGCCTCTTCCCGGCTGAAGCCGGTCCTACGGACATTGCAGGCTTTTCGTAGGACCGGCTTTAGCCGGAAGGCCGGTCATACGGACGTTGCACGCTTTTCGTAGGACCGGCTTCAGCCGGGAAGACCGGTCATACGGATGTTGCAGGCCTTTCGTAGGACCGGCTTCAGCCGGGAAGATCGGTCCTACGGATGTTGCAGGCCTTTCGTAGGACCGGCTTCAGCCGGGAAGGCCGGTCATACGGACATCGCAGGCCTTTCGTAGGGCTGGCTTTAGCCGGGAAGGCCGGTCATACGGACATCGCAGGCCTTTCGTGGGACCGGCTTCAGCCGGGAAGATCGGTCCTACGGACATTGCAGGCTTTTCGTAGGACTGGCTTTAGCCGGGAAGATCGGTCCTACGGACATTGCAGGCTTTTCGTAGGACCGGAAGGCTGCGTTTAGCCCGATCAGTCCTTGCGGTATTCGCACAGGTAGGCGGTTTCGACGCTGACTTCCAGGTCGAACTTGCTGTTGGCCGGTACGCGGAACTGGTCGCCCGCCTCGAAGGTTTCCCAATCGTTGCTGCCTGGCAGCAGAACCTTCAGCGATCCCGAGATGACGTGCATGATTTCGCGATCAGCGGTGCCGAAGTTGTATTTTCCGGGAGCCATGACGCCGATGGTCGCCGCACCTTCGGCTTGCTGGAAGGCGATGGACTTGACGGTGCCGTCGAAATACTCGTTGACCTTGAACATGGCTGATCTCCTTGGAAGGGGTGCGAAAGGTCGGACAGTATGCCCAACGTACAAAAGGCCGTCATCCGCTTTGATAATTGCGTCACACCTAGCCCGGAATCACTAACGGTAACAACCGTGCGGTATTGCGCGCGTCCGACAACGCTCGGTGCTGCTGACCGTTGAAATGCATCCCCGCCAGCTGCAGCGCGGCATTCAGGCCACAGGGTTTGCTCAACTGGCGTGCCTGCGCGAAGCGCTGCTTGAGATTGATGTGCGCAAGCCGTGAAAGCTCGCTGCTCAACTGGTGCTGCTGCCATTCCACTTCCAGTTGCTGACGGTCGTAGTCGCCCCAGCTCGTCCAGCCCACCAGCCGCGCGCGATGATGACTGAGCCAGCGCTCGAACTGCGGCCAGACCGTGGTCAGTGGCGACGCGGTGTCGATGGCGCTCTGCTGGATGTGCGTCAGCTCCCGGCAGAACGGCGTCAGTTGCGGCCTGCGCGCAGGCCGCACGAAGCGCTCGAAGTGGTCGACCTCGCGCCCGGTGTGATTGACCACCGACGCGCCGATCTCAATGATCTCCATTTCTGCCACTGGCCATCCGCCCTCTTCGGTGGTGGCCTCCAGATCTATCACCAACCAGTGGGGCATCTCTAACTCCAGTCTTTTAACCCGTGGCGCCGCCATGGAGCGTAGTCATATTCGGTCCGGACGGTAAGAAAACTGTCTTCGTCCGTCCCGCATCGGGACCGGCGGAAGAGGCTCGGCGACGCGGAATGACCCAGTCTGGGACTCGCGCGGCAGGCGATTGTTTGCTCCGTGTGGGAATTTTTACCATGAACAACGCGCCAGTGGTCGCCCGAGCGCTTGCTTGGTTGACGCGCTCGGCATAAATTGCCGCGCGACCCTTGCTGTTTCTGTCAGAAATTTCCTTCGCCATTTCCGGGGGCTCACGGTGGACGAACACAGTGCCTGGACGGTCATGCGCGACCTGGTCGAGCAGGGTCTGATCACGGATCCCGACAGCGCCCGCGGCAAGCTGCTGCAGGTGGCGGCGCACCTGTTCCATCAGAAGGGCTACGAGCGCACGACCGTGAGGGATCTGGGGGCCGCGGCGGGTATTCAGTCCGGCAGCATCTTTCATCACTTTCGCAGCAAGGACGAGATTCTCTGCGCGGTGATGGAGCAGACGGCAATCTACAACACGGCGCTCATGCGCGCCGCGCTGGAAAAAGCCACCGGAGTCCGGGCGCGCGTGCTGGCGCTCATCAAATGCGAGTTGCAGTCGATCATGGGCGGTACCGGCGAGGCCATGGCCGTGATGGTTTATGAGTGGCGCTCGCTATCCGCCGATGGGCAGGCGAAAATTCTGGTGCTGCGCGACGCGTACGAGCAGGTGTGGCTGCAGGTGCTGGGAGAAGCCGAGGAAGCTGGGCTGATTGCCGGTGATGTGTTCGTCACCCGGCGGTTTCTGACCGGGGCGTTGTCCTGGACCACCACCTGGTTTCGCACCGGCGGCAGCCTGACGCTGGAACAACTTGCCGAGCAGGCACTGATGTTGCTGCTCAAAGACGCAAGGTGTGAATAAATGTGATTTTTACGTCTTTTTGACCGTTGTCTAATTGTTCGCAAACGCATAGCTTACGTACTCCGATTCGCATGAGGTGCCTTGTCTTGATGTCTACGCCGGTGCGGATGGCTTTTAAAACGCTGCTGTTGGCGACCACGACCCTGTGGGCCTGGCAGGCGGGGGCGGCGCAGGTCGTGCGCATTGGTGCCGCGCACTTTCCGCCTTATACGATTCGCCCTGAACGCGGGGAAGACACCGGGCTGCTGCCGCAGATGGTCAGTGCGCTCAACGCCATGCAGAGCGATTACCGGTTCGAGATGGTCCCCACCTCGATCCCGCGTCGGTTCCGCGACTTTCAGCAGGCGCGATTCGACATGGCCATTTTCGAAAACCCCGCCTGGGGCTGGAAGGGCATCGCTCACGAGGATGTCGACATGGGCCTTGAGGACGCCGAAATCTTCGTGGCCCACAAGATTCCCGGACGCACTCAGGCGTTTTTCGACGATTTGCACGGCAAGCGGCTGGCGCTGTTCAGCGGCTATCACTACGCGTTCGCGGATTTCAATGCCGATCCCAAATTCCTTGCCGAGCACTACAACGCGTCGCTGACGTATTCCCACGACAGCAACCTGTTGATGGTGATGCGTGATCGCGCCGATGTCGCGTTGGTGACCCGTTCCTACCTCAGCACGTTCATGGCCAACAACCCCCAGGACGCCGACCAGTTTCTGGTGTCGGACCGCGTGGATCAGGTCTACCGCCACTTCGCGCTGTTGCGCCCGAATGCGCCGATCACCGGCGAGCAGTTCAGCCTGCTGCTCAACCAACTGCGCGAGAACGGGCAGATGTTCAAGATCTTCCAGCCGTTTCGCATCGCCGTAACGCCACAAGCCACGCATCACTCCATCGCGCTGGACAGTTCAGGCGACGGCGATTGAGAGGGTAAAGGCGAGTGGGTGACTCGAGCTGGCGACTGCGCTGGCCCGAGCAGTCATCCGTGAGGGGCGCATTGCAGCGAGGTGAGTGGGAGCGCGGTCTGGCGCTCCCACACGGTTCATCAACGGTCCCGCGCTTCCTTGGCGTCCATTTCAGCGTTGCGCTCGTGGACACGCTTGAGTTGTTCTTCGGTCAGGGGCAGTTTTTTTGCTGAATCCTTGAGCATCAGCAGACCGCCGACGATCGAGCCGATTGCAACTACCAGAATTAACCAGGCATACCAGGGCATAGGGCTCTCCTTCTTGTGATACCGGTTGGAGCAGCGGCGCTGTCCAGTGGTTCAATTGTAGGAGATGTCCGGCCTGATCACGGAAGTCACTTCAGTGGCCGGAGGGTGCTTCGCTGTGGCACGGCTTGCCGTCAGTTGCGCAAGCCGTGCTGCAGCGATGGGCTGTCGATTCAGACGCCGGTCAGCATCGAGTCGGCGGGCGCCGCCGAACGCGCGCGTCCGGTCATGCCGAAGTAGATGAAACCGGCGGCCATGAACCCCAGGAAGATCAGCCCGATCAACGCGTTGAACCAGGCCATCGCGATCAGGCAGACCACCGCCAGCACCAGCGCGATCCCCGGCACGATCGGGTAGCCGGGCGCGCGGAAGGTGCGCTCCAGCAGCGGCTCGCTCTTGCGCAGCTTGAACAGGCTCAACATGCTCATGATGTACATGACGATGGCGCCGAACACGGCCATGGTGATCATGGCCGCTGTCAGCGTCATGCCGCTCAGATTGATCAGGCCATCGCTGTAGATCGCCGCGATGCCGATCAGGCCACCGGCGATGATCGCCCGATGGGGCGTCTGGAAGCGCGACAGCTTCGCCAGCGAAGCGGGCAGGTAACCTGCACGGGCCAGCGCGAAGAACTGCCGCGAGTAGCCCAGAATGATGCCGTGGAAACTCGCCACCAGACCGAACAGGCCGATCCACACCAGCATGTGCAACCAGCCCGAGCTTTCGCCGACGACTGCTTTCATCGCTTGTGGAAGCGGGTCGTTGATGTTCGACAGGGCTTTCCAGTCACCCACGCCGCCTGCGAAGAACATCACGCCCATCGCCAGCAAAACCAGGGTAATGATGCCGCTGATGTAGGCTTTCGGAATCGTGCGCTTGGGGTCTTTGGCTTCTTCGGCCGCCATCGCCGCGCCTTCGATTGCAAGGAAGAACCAGATGGCGAACGGAATGGCCGCGAACATCCCGGCAATGGCCGGGGCGCCGAAGCTGTCCGAACCGGCCCAGCCGTTGAGGGCGAAGTTGGAAAAGCTGAATGCAGGCGCCACCACGCCCATGAACACCAGCAGTTCAAGGACGGCGAGGACGCAGACGACCAGTTCGAAGGTCGCGGCCAGTTTGACGCCCAGAATGTTCAGGGTCATGAATACGATGTAGGCACCGACGGCTGCATGTTTAGGGTCCAGGGCGGGAAACTGCACGTTCAGGTAGGCGCCGATCGCCAGGGCAATGGCCGGCGGCGCGAAGACGAACTCGATCAGCGTGGCCAGGCCTGCGATCAGGCCGCCTTTCTCGCCAAACGCACGTCGGCTGTAGGCAAACGGTCCGCCGGCATGGGGAATGGCGGTCGTCAGCTCGGTGAAACTGAAGATGAAACAGGTGTACATCGCCGCGACCATCAGCGACGTCAGCAGAAACCCGAGCGTTCCGGCGACTCCCCAGCCGTAGCTCCAGCCGAAATATTCACCGGAAATCACCAGACCGACAGCGATCCCCCACAAATGCAGCGTGCCCAGCGTGGGCTTCAGTTGCGTATTCATGCGTCACTCCCTGGATTGATTGGATCATCGGGAGGTAGCGCGTTGCAGCGGTCATGCCAGTGGCCGGAAGCGATGTCGTAATGTTTCCAATCGGGTCGCTTACGGGATGCTTATTCGGCGAATGCGGCGTCATCGTGCGCGATTTGTGAGCAGAATGCCGCGGCGTGGCTGCTTTAGAGGCACTGAAGCCTGCGGCGCTCGCAGGCACGAATTGACTCGCGGACGATGGTTCGCACGTACGACGTGAACCGTTCATGCAGGCTAATCGCCAATCAGCTCGCCCCACAGCAGACTTCGCGAGCCGCAGCGTCTGGACGGTATCGGCGATGAGGTGCAGCCGACGGCGGCAGATTCCTTGCGCCATTTACCGATCACCGGGTCCCGTC
>Ga0160435_1000355_pt1 | contig 18040 bp, 25 predicted proteins | sample HID1973K_E0MG_FD_108213 | JGI IMG/M metagenome (GOLD analysis project Ga0160435, IMG submission 108213) | Enriched mosquito-associated microbial communities from UW Madison campus, WI, USA - HID1973K_E0 MG | ecosystem: Host-associated > Arthropoda: Insects > Digestive system > Unclassified ...
CCTGTTCGACACCATCAGCCGGCCCGAAGACCTTGAGGCGGTCTACCACCTCGAAGGGCTAACCAATCCGCAGCTGCGCCAGGAGTTGGGCCAGCTCGACATGGTCCCCAAGGAGCGTAGGGTGTGCGGGCCGGGAACCACGCCGCTCATGGCTGCGTTCACCCACATTACGCGCGAAGGTTCGCGTTTCAGCGACGGCAGCTTTGGCGTCTACTACGCCGCGCGCGACAGAGCCACGGCCTTGGCCGAGACGATGCACCACCGCGCCAAGTTCCTGGCGAGCACCGGCCATCCTTCGATCGTGCTGGAAATGCGCTGCTACGCAGGCGACTTGGCGGGGAAGCTGCACGATGCCCGGGACGGATGGTCGCAGTTGCACGATCCGGACAGCTATGTGGCCAGCCAAGCCATGGCGCTCAAGCTGCGCGCTGCCGGCAGTGATGGCATCGCCTTCGACAGCGTGCGGCTGGCCGGCGGGGAGTGTGTGGCCCTGTTCTACCCCGACCTGATGCAGCCGGTGAGGCAGGAGTCCCACCTGTACTACCACTGGACCGGGGAGCACTTCTCTCACGCTGTTGTCGCCGGCGATGTGATCTTGCCGCCGCAGTGGGGCGCCACGCACTAAGACGCGCTCCCGCGTGATCAACTTTCGGCAACGCTACGATCGCCGACACTGGAGGGGTCGAATTCGGAATGACTACGAGCACGCCCATCCAACTGAAGCCCCTGGCCGATGTCTCGCTCGACACGGAGATCCTGCTGGACGCGGACTACTGGCAAGCCCGAGTACGTTGCCCCTTGCTCAACCCTGACCCCCAGAACCTGGCTGCTCTCTACGCAATCTTTGGACCGGTTGAGCCCACCCCGGCTTTTTTTAGGATGTCACGCTCCTCGGTCACGCGCTTGAGTTCGGCCTTCAGTCGCCGAACCTCGGCCGAATCGCTGGCCGCGGGCGTGCCTGCGTTACTCGTGCGTGCCGCCTTCCTCGCCCCCTGCACCCAGCCGTACAGCGTGTGCTTGGGCACCCCGATCCGTGCGGCCACCTCCACCACCGTGAACCCGCGCTCGACCCTGCTTGATCGGCTCAGCCCTAAACTCGTCCGCGTACTGCCTGACGCTCATAAACACCTCTACCGTTGCCATGGATTATGGCCTCTGGGTGTCTACGAAAGGCTGGCCGGTCCAGTAGGGAAAACGACCCAGTACACCAAGACAACCTACGACCCAGCGGGAGATATCGTTCACGTGAAGGATAAGTTTACTGAAGAGGTTTTCAGGAGATGATTGATGAAGTCCACCGCGTCGCACTGATTGAGGAGCTCCTGCAAATGGCGCGTCCTATTTCAGAAGTTGCACGAGCGCTTTCCAACTTGGAGTGGGATTACGAGGGCGAAGGCGTGACCTTGGCCAAGCACCATCTCACTTCGGTGCTGGAAAGGTTCCTGTTGGGAGAGCTTGATGCATCCGAGGTGGAAAGATGGGCAAACTTGGTCGAGGGGCGTGATGATGTCGACATTTCGACTGCGGGACGGCACGCGCTGGACGCGTTGTATGAACTGGCGAATCCTTTGCTTACGCAGGCCCTGTCGGTTGAACGGGCGCGTACGTTGGTCTCCTTGCTGACAACTTCCTGAGCCTTTGAATGTCGCCTTGATTGACGGTTTGATGCGGAAGTGAGTTCGTCGGTGCCCATCCCGCCGCCGATTACGTTCACAGCCGCAGCGAGCACTCAGCTGTCGTGTGGGCCGGCCAGAGTTCCATAGACACTCAGTTGCCGCTGTGTGCGTAGCGCCGCTCAAACTCTACCGGTGACAGGTCGCCAGCGGAACCGTGCCGCCTGATCCGGTTGTAGAACATCTCGATATAGTCGAATACGTCGGACTGCGCCGCATCCCGATTCTGGTAGATCCGCCGCTTGATCCGCTCCTTCTTCAACGCACTGAAGAAGCTCTCGGCCACCGCGTTCTCGTGGCAGTTGCCACGCCGGCTCATGTTCGGCGCCATCCGATGCGCCTTCAGGAACGATTGCCAGTCGCTGTTGGTGAACTGGCCGGGCGCCGGCTTGCGCAGAATTCGCATTGCGTTCTCCGTTGATCTCGACGTGGACAAGGAACTTGTGAAGAAGGCCGCGCTCGAAGCCGCCTCGCAGGTGCCATTAACCCTGGCAACGAGCGGGCCACAGCGGCCGCAACTCTGGCTGATGGGTGCCGAAGATAGCGTGGTCAACTACATGTTGGCGGTCTGGCTGACAGAGGCTGCCTCCCGCAGAAATACCGCGGTGCGGGCCGCTTATCAATGGGAGCTCGACAGCGCCCTTACGAAGCACGGAGTGTCAAATGCGCTGCCCAGACGCGAAATCAACATCACCGGTCCGGCGGCACAACAGTCGGACGGCATGATGAGCCTTCGCGCAGGACCAAGGCGCGAAGGCCATGCGGAAGTGAGTAGGCAGTCTTTCCTGACGGCGGAAGAACGGGAGGCGCTATCCTCTAATGATGCCAGGGAGGAGGCTCAGCGCGAGGTCGAGCGATCCGCTCGCGAGGGACAAAGCTAACGTAACGATAGGGCATCCACGCGAGCGGCGAGCGATACAAGCGCGGCCACTGCCGAAGCATCGTTGGGCAGCTCCATAGCGGTCTCCTGCGGATGGCTCACTGGAATGTAGCGCCACCCTCCGGTAGGCATCCGCCGACGACCGCCTCCTAGACGTGGCGGACCTGGCCGCGGGTGAGAAGTGCCCATCCGCCCCCCTTCCCCGCCAGCACGGGGCCCCTTCTTGGACACGACTTTCATCCAGTCCAATTGCTTCGACAAGGCACGCCCAAAACAGCGGTTGGTCAGCCTAACAACGCGATATCGAACACCATCGACGCGATTGCGAAAGTTCCCAGCGCCCACAACATAATTGCGGTAACCAAGGCCATGGAGAGAGGAAATTCGCTTTGCCCGTGGATGAGCCCTTCATTCCTCATGTCGGTACGCTGCGCACGCAGCTCCAACATCATGCGAATGTGGTACGCGATTCCAATAGTTAACAAGACCAGCCCCATGCCAACTAACGCAATTCCAAAGTTTCTCGGCGCATGGCTGGAAGCGCTTATGAGATCCGAACTCTTAAGCCGACCAAAGAACTGAAAAATAGTGAAGCCAAAGCCAATCAATGAAAGTGCTGTTCGAACAACCGACATCGTCGTGCGCTCGACGCTGAGTCTGGTACGTTGGAATGACATACCGGTCCGGTGCATCGACATGTCCGTGCGATTTTCGGACAAGTCGGTTCGATGCATCGATAGGTCCGTGCGGTACTCCGAGAGCGAGGTGCGATGCTCGGACAACCCAGTGCGATGATTGGACAACCCAGTGCGATAGTGTGAGTACTCGGTCGAGGCGCGGTCGGCATCGGTGGTGTCCACTTGCGGCAATGGCGGGACTGGCGTTACCGGCAGGTGCTCGGGCCGCTGGGCGTGAAAGCCGGGCGTAGCATTGGTCATCGAATTGTCTCCTTGTGGGATGGAGGACGACGCCGCCCGCTAGAATCGATGTCCGAAGCTGACGTAGAAGCCCTTGTTGTCGCCGCTTCCGCGGGCGAATTCGGCGCTGATCACCATGTTGGATTCTGGCTTGACGACATAAAATAAACCCGCGCCGGCCATCGGATAGACGTTATCCCCGCTGCAACGCTCGCCGTCACCGTACAGGCAAGACACCCCTGCGAAGACCTTGGCGCCCCAGCGTGGCCGAAACATGTAGCGATCCTCGGCCTCCAGTGTGAGCGCGTTACGGCCAAGATACTGGCCGCGCGTGTAACCGCGTAGTTCGACGGTGCTCTGCTTGGACTCCGGGGCATCGTCCGTCCAGCGCCATTTTCCGTGCACCACGACTACGTTGTTGTCGCTGGTGCGCCTGTAACTCTTCAATTCGCCGGTTGCCACATCGACGTCATTGTCGCTGCCTAAGCCGTCGCGAAAAGCGAGGTTGTGCAGCTGAAGAAGCGTCCCACGGGTGGGATGGGAGCTGTTGTCGCGGGAATCGTGGGACACGATCAAACCGACGTCGGCAGCGACTTCACCCGCCAGCCCCGCCAAGTCGAGGACCTGCGCCGATGACGGGTCGCTGCCTTCGACATCGTAATTGGAGTAAAGCGCCTGCACGCCGGCGAACCAGTCCGCCATACCCGGTGCTGGTAGCGCAGGAAGTAGCCGCGCAGGTTCTCTTCGGAGCGCACTTCTTGGCCGGTACCCAGGAAATCGAGGTGGTCGTTGCTGACATTCCCGCCGACGATACCGAACTGGAGCTGGTCGCGGTTCTGGTTCCAATACGCCTTGGCGCCCAGGCCGAGCGTGCGCGAACTGGTGTTCGAACGCTGCGCCTGGACAGCGAGCAGAGAAGGTTCGGAAACCGCGTCAAACTTACGGATGTAGCCCACCATTGCGCCGAGGGAAGTGCCGAGCTTGGGATTGCTGCTGACCAGGGGCACGAAAGCCAGGGAGAGCGGCGCGATGGCGCCGCGTCCTCTGCCGCCTGTCCACCCGCATTCTCAGGATCGTTCCAGGCCTGGGCGACCGCGCAAGGCACGCCCAAACAGACGGCAAAGATCGATCGACGCCAGGTAAAGCGCATGGCACGTGGCACCTCCAGAGGCGCACCGACCTCGAAGACCGAGGTCGGTGCGTTGGGAGCTTGTCGCCTGGCCGACCGGGACGAGGCCGGCATGGCGTTGCTCAATTGCCCGTGGGCAGGCCGATCCGGAACCCTTCCTTGGCGAGCTGGTCCTTGACGTGCTTGAACCGCTCGTACTGCGTGAGCGTGATCGGGCCAGAGTAACCTTCGCTTTGCAGGGCACGAGGCGGATACTTGATATAGGTCTTCATCAGCTCCTTGATCGCGTTGTTGATCGTCACCAGCGTCCAGGTGTGTTCGGTGTAGTTATTCATGAAGATGTCATAGCGCTCTTGCGGGTCCTGCCACAGGTCGAAAACCTGCGGCACGGTCGCCACATAGGCATTTGGCCCCTTCCAGCCCAGGTTGGTGTCCACTGCAAGGCCGCCGGTCGCAGCGCCATTGTCACCGCGCACATTGAAGCAGGCCTTGTAGTGACCGACGCGAGCTGCCCCGGGAGTGAGCTCATCCTCGGTGAAGTAGAACCAACTCTTGCGCTCAGATTTGCCCTTGCCCAACAGCACCGGGGTCATGTCGTAGCTATCAAAGATGATCGGCGCGTCCTCGCGGTCCTTCTCCGGCAGCTTGATGCCGGCGAGCGCTGCGAAGGTCGCCATGTAGTCCAGGCCGCCAAGGATGTCCGAGTTCTTTTGACCTCCCTCGATGCCGGGGCCCTTGACCAGTGAAGGCACCCGATTGCCGCCCTCGCGCACCGTACCCTTGGTGCCGCGGAATGGGGTGTAGCCGGCGTCGGGATACACGTCCTGCCAAGCGCCGTTGTCGGTGGTCCAGAAGATGTAGGTATTGCCCTCCAACCCGAGTTCCTCGACCTTGTCCAGGATCGCGCCGATCCGTGCATCGTTCTCACAAATCGAGTCTGCATACTTCGACTTGGACAATGATTTCCCCTGGAAATCTGGATGCGGCATGTTGGGCTGGTGGACCTTCATGAAGTTCACATGCATGAAGAACGGCTCTTTCGCGTCCTTGACGCTGTCCAAGTAGTCCAGCGAGGCCTTCTCTACGTATTCGTCGTAGAACGGGATACCGACGACGCCCTTCTCCGGCGTATTGACATATTGGCCATTGACCTTGAATTCCTCTTTGGGCTTCTTGCCCGCGGTGCCGGACAAGGCCCCCTGGGTCACTTTCTCAAACATGTCCCGCAATTCCTGATCCATGTCCGGGAACCAGGTCGGATCCGAATAGGTGTAGGCATTGAGATGGTAAAGGCCGCAGTACTTCATCACGTCGTAGCCGTGCGCGGTGGGCAGCGCGTAGTCGGACTCCCCGAGGTGCCACTTGCCAGCAAAGAAGGTCTTGTAGCCAGCCGTCTTGAGAACGGAGGCCAAGGTCCACTCCGCCGCCGGCAGGCCGCCACCCTGGCCCTGGAACGCCACGGTGGTCATGCCGCTGCGATTGGGGATCCGTCCGGTCAGTACCGCGGCACGGCCGGGCGTACAACTCGGTTGCGCATAGAAGGACATGAACTGCATGCCCTCGGCGGCCAGGCGGTCCAAATTGGGCGTCGGCATGCCGCGGTTTTCGCCGCCTCCGTAGCATCCCGCGTCGCCATATCCGAAATCATCGGAGAGAATCAGGATGATGTTAGGCTTTCGTGAAGTTGCCATTGCAGTCTCCTTTCGCTTTTGGTGAAGTGTCGCGTGGACCCGGAGCGATTCATTGGGGTGCGCCAGGGCGATTGAGATCGCCGGTAGTTTTTGCTTTGATCAGGGCGCCGAGCGAGGGCGCTTGCCACGCGCAGTATGCGCAGGCACGCTTGCTGAGCGAGCGTCAAGCGCAAAATTACAGAGACCTCCCGTGCTTGGCATCAGTAAAACCACGTATACGCCCGTTCACCTTCGTGCTCGACATTTATCGTGAGGCCTCATGGTTTTGCAGGCACCCGCTTTGCGACGCTTGGATGACATGGTCAGGATCGCCGGTGGCGTTTTTACAATGGGTTCCGACCGCCATTACGCAGAAGAAAGGCCCGCCCACCGGGTGCGGGTTGATCCGTTTCTGATCGATCGCCACGCGGTCACCAATCGAGAGTTCTCCGCTTTCGTTGAGGCTACGGGCCATCTCACTTGGGCCGAAAAGCCTGCCGATCCCGCGATGTATCCGGGTGCAGATCCCGCCCTGCTTCTTCCTTCTTCCATCGTATTGGTGCCGCCTGCGGGCGCTGTCGATAAAACGAACATCTACAACTGGTGGCAATACCTCGCCGGCGCCGACTGGCGCCACCCCCGTGGTCCCGGCAGCACGTTGGCGGGTCTGGAGAATCATCCGGTGGTCCACGTCGCGTACGAGGATGCGCTCGCCTACGCGACCTGGGCCGGCAAGGAGCTGCCCAGTGAGGCTGAATGGGAATATGCCGCCAAGGGCGGCAGTGACAACACGATATTTCCCTGGGGCGACGAATTGGCCCCCGGTGGCAGGCACATGGCCAACACCTGGCAGGGCGAGTTTCCCTGGGAAAACCTGCAACTGGACGGCTACGAATTCACTGCGCCAGTGGGTTCATTCCCTGCAAACGGTTTCGGCCTGTACGACATGATCGGCAATGTCTGGGAATGGACTACGGATTGGTATCGCGACCACGCGGGTGTCGCTAAGTCCTGCTGCACGCGTGACAATCCCCGCGGTGGCGATCGCGAGAATAGTATCGATCCAGCCGATGTGGCTAGCATCCCGCGGCGCGTAACGAAAGGCGGTTCGCACGCCTGCGCTCCGAGCTATTGCCAACGCTATCGACCGGCAGCCCGAATGGCCCAGCCCGTGGACACGTCGACCAGCCACATCGGCTTTCGCTGTATCGTCCGGGGAGACTCGGCAACCTAGTGAGAGGAACAGGCGCTCACAAATCCCTGCTATTGCCCCACTTGCCGTTGCGTATCAGGATTCACTGGTTCGAACGCGTGTCCAAGAATTCAACCAATTTGGGGCGGACAGCCAATCAAATGAGGGCTTCAGACTGCATCCTTCGGATCAGCGACATCAACGTAGGCACGCCACATTTCTGCATGGCCTTGTGACGGTGCGACTCAACCGTTCGGATCGATATACCTAAGTCATGCGCCACCTCCCTGTTGCGCTTTCCGCCGGAGAGCAACTTGACGATTTCATGCTCGCGCTCTGTTAGTGCTTCGGTGAAACAAGATCGCGGAGTGGCAGGCCGCAGCGAAGGAATGAAATGGCAGCTGCCATCAATCGCATCTAGGGCTTTAATTAGCTCCTCAGCGCCTAGTGCCTTGTTGACTACCCCCAATGCGCCACGCGCCAAAGCCGTGCGGACTAGCTTTGCGTCAAGATCAAACGAGAGGAGGATGAAGGGCGTGGCCAGGTGCTCGACCTTCGCTGCTTCGAGCGCGGTTAGCCCATCGACTACCGGCGATGAGATATCCATAACCGCAACGTCGTAATGCTTGTTTCGACAATGCCGCAGCAGCGTCTCCCCATCCGGAACCAGCTCGACGGCCCAGCCGGAGGCTCGCATCAAGGCTGCAATGCCTTCTGCCACGATACGATGGCCATCTGCCAGAACAGCCTGCCTGCTTATCGCGTACTTGCGGTCCATTCAGGCAGGAGCCTGCCACCGAAAAGCTGGGCCCACCACGTAAAAGCCTGCAAATATTCTCACCACCCACGGATCGTAAGCGCACGTGACCCATGGACGAAATCATCTGTAGTGAGTTCGATCAATATGGCGAGGCGATCAGAGGCGTCGAGGGCCGCTATCTTGCCGTTGGCCAACGGATCTTCGATTGGCGCCTCGCAGTGCTTGACCTCGGCGAAGTCGTGATTATGGATGCTTCGGACGGTGCCACGAATGTCTTCGACGGGATCGCGGCGCGTGATTATTACAGCATTTTTATACCGCAGACGCCGCCAGCTGAGACTTCGTTGAACGGGCGTCGGTTCAAAGACAATGAATTCGCCTGGCTTGCGCCGGGTCGACCCGTACACTTCTGCTCGCGCTCGGCATCGCGTTGGATAGCGTGCAATTTCAGTGCAGCCGGCCTGGTCAATCGCCTGCTCTCCTATGACAGTGAGCTGGACGCCACCGAGTTGATGTGCGTGCGCTTCGTGCGCAAGGACAGCCACACGTTGAAGCGTATCGCATCGATCGCAAAAAGGGCCTTCGCAGTGGATGCGCAAGCCCTGTGCAACCCGGTCGTGCGTGACGCCCTTGGCGGCCAATTGCTGGAGGCCGTCGCAACCTCCCTTGCGGCTGCGCAGACCGATGTACGAGCCGCGCGCGGCAGACCGAGAGCGGATGCGCTAGGGGTACTGGAGCGGGTCGTGGGGCTGGTCGATCAGAACCCGACTACCGTGTGGCACGTCGACGATCTGTGCCGAGTTGCGCAAGTGTCGTGGAGAACACTGCGCACGATATTCGCGGACCACTTCGGCACGAGCCCGCAACGGTTCTTGATGATCAGGCGCCTGCATGCCGTCCGGCAGGCCTTACTTTGTGCTGATAAGGGCGATACCGTGACGGCGATCTGCGCCACCCACGGAGTCTGGGACATCGGACGGTTCGCCCGCCGATTCGAGCAACTCTTCGGCGTGCTGCCTTCTGAAGTCTTGCGCAGGCGAGTAAGCGAGACGGGCTTGGGCGCAGGCTAGCTTGACCTAGGTCTACCTTCGATAACCCTCCTTATCGCCTACCTTGCAGATGTACGCTTCCGGCCACAGGCGGTCACTGGGCATCTAGATCGGATGGAGTTGTACTGGAAGGAAAAGTCGCCGCCGGCGCGACCGCTGAAAACCTGCGACAGGTACGCATCGAGGAACGACTCATCGACTCTGCTTCTTAATCGGATGAGATGAAGTTGCGAACGACATCAATGGCCTCAGCCGAATGCGGAGGGACTGTCCGGAGGTCCGAAATCGTAGCCCGGGCAAGCACAGCGCACCCAAGACGTGGTCGCCCCCCGGGTGCGGCCTGCGGCTTCACTCGTGCTACGCCGGCTGACTCATGATCTGTCATCGCGGCGACAGCCGGCCGTCTACTGGTCGATTTTCGTCAAGCGTCTGGAGAATGCTGATGCACAGGCTGTTGGCATTCTATCGTCACATAGCCTCAAGGGTCGGGGATTCTTTATCCACGGAGGTCATCGTTGCCAAGAAGCGGCATGGAATATGGGAGCGCGCTGATCCGCGAGATCAACCGCACTTTCGATGGTTCGGTGGAATTGATCGGAAGTGCGGAGACGGTAATCGCAAATATGTCTTACCGAGACAACCCGATCGATCAGGCTGCTACGGCTATCCGAGACATCGCTGGTGGGCATCTGTTCGACAATGGCAATCATCGAACTGCAGAGGTGGTCGCTCAGAGAATCCTTGGTGACACGGTCGATTCAGCGACAATCAGAACTGCTACCGAGCAAGCTGGCAGAGGTCAGATCAAGACGGTTGAAGATATCGCTGGGAAGCTGCGTCGTTCAGAGGTATCCCCTTAAGCCCGCGCTTATGCGCTGAGCTCGAAAGAATCGGAGCACATGTGGACAATCTCGAAAAATGGAAGGAATTGGCCCCTTTTTTGGCTTCCTTTGAGGCCATCGGTAACGACGGTGTGGTAGCAATTGTGAAGGTCGACGGGCTACGGGAAAACAATCGGTTCACCGTCGTTCTTAGCGGCGGAAAGCTTGTTGAAAGCCCTTTTCGGATGGACGGAGATGAACTTCGGGTATTACTAGAGCAAGCCATTGCCTTCTACGCGTCTTTCAAAGGTGTTGCCAAGTAGCAGATCCGATTCGTGACATCGATGCGCGTAACAGCGCGCTGTGTAAGTGCGCGATGGAAGGCGGAGACAAGCCGGTCTCACCCGACTTCGTGATCGGGCACCCATCGTTTGGCCTGTGCCAGCGCGGTCTTGGTTGCTGCCCCGATCATCATGTTCGGCCACCCGCGAGGGTGGAAGTTCGCAAACGCATAGTCAAGGAAAGCATCCAGGTACGGGCGCTTGTAGACGTGATAACCCGCCACCCGGAGATCAGCGGGGCGGTGCAGCTCTTGCTCGGTGGAAAAGACGAGCGTCTCGTCCAGGTCGAGGACCAGCAGCTTGTAGTCCTGGGAGGTCACCATTCCCTCGTGGTGGCGAACTTGTGTAGCCGTTATACCCGCGAAACACCTACCGGGGGGATCACGCTCCGGGAGTAGAAACTCACCGCGAGCCAGTCGCATGGGGCAGATCTCCCACAGCCTTGGGTTCAAGGCCTCGCAGCTGAACAGTCGCCGCGCTGCTGCGCCAAGCGCTCACAGAGTTCGCTGAACCAGAATCGAGACTTAGGTCCCGACGGCGTGTACCAAGTGATGATGCTCCGTGGTCGGCCAGTTCCGGGCATCGTCATCCAGCGCCAGCCAGGGTTACGGTCAAATTCCTTGGTTACATTCACCTACGCCAGGCGTCTGCGCTGATGATCTCAACTTCGATCGGCGCGGCCGCTGCGCTTGCTGCTTGATCCAATGGGCTGGACATGCGCCTTGCCTGGTCAGGCGTGGCCCTACCGGCCCCGGGATCTCGGCCTCAGGGGCCATCGCCGGGTATACCCTGCGGCCCGATTCCCCCGGCATCGTCAGCACGCGGTAAGCGGTTGCGGGCCTCGGCCGCCTGCTCCAGCGCCTGGAAATAGGCCTCAACTTCTTCCTCCGAGGTCAAGTCGTCGTAGTCCCCGCGCGCCACCGCCGCTAAGCCCTCAGCCATCAATCGGCGCAGGTACCGCAGCTTTACTGCTTCATCCAATGGGCTGGACATTCGCATTACCTGGATCAACGAGCGATAACCCTACACCCTGCTCGCTGTTGCTGCGGCGCCTGCGATGGTTAGCCCTGCTGTCAGCTCGAGCCAAGATAGCTAGTGGCGTCTCGACTCGCTTGGTGAGATAGTGAAACTGCAGCACATCGACGAATGGGGATTCCGGTGTGTCCGTACAGGCTTTAGGGAGTCGCTTTTCAGTGCAGTACCGCGCCACGGCGCGTGCTAGAAGCTGTATGCGCGTGCGCCATTGAGTCGTTGTTGTCGGCGGCAGATCGACATCACCCGGACACGGAGACCTTCAAGTGAAGCTACGAGCATGGACTGCGGGCGTGGTTATAGTGGCTGCGATTATTGGCTCTGCCGATGCAGCAACAACCGTTGAGTACTTGCACACCGATGCACTGGGGACGCCAGTCGCGGTCACCAATCAATCTCGCCAGATCATTGACCAGTCGTTTTATCGGCCGTTCGGCATGACTGTTCTTGGACCCGCGCTCGACAAGCCAGGCTTCGCTGGGCATGTTTCCGATGCGCTCACTCGACTGAGCTACATGCAGCAGCGCTACTACGATCCGAAGCTTGGCGTCTTCCTGAGCGTCGATCCTGTTACCGCTTACGCAGACCCAGTGGGTTCTTTTTCTCGCTAACAGTACGCGTTCAATAACCCATATCGCTTTGTCGACTTGGACGGGCGAGCGGCATGTCCAACGGCCTCGAATTGAGGAGACAGCGGTAGGTGCATCGACTCTCCAAGGTCAGAGGCCGGCACCACTGAGCGACCGGGACCAACGGCACAACAGCGCGCTATTGATGCTCAGGTGGTCACCGCATCACGCAGTCAGCAACTGACTGATGGATTACGCCTCAATCTCAATGGCAACGAACAAGGGTTCAAGGCAACGGGCGATGGGACTAGTGCCAATCCATTGCAGCCATTCTGCCAAAAGTGCTCTGACGGCAGTACCCGTGAAGGCGGCTATTACAACTGGCAAGCCTTGGCGGCTGATGAAAGTGGTGGGCACACCCATGGCAACCGGCTCGATGCACTACCGGGGCCGGAGGACGGCAGCCTCGCGCGCAAGACAGAAAAATCGGCGTACGTAATTTCCCGCCGGGGCGTTTTCAGCATTGAAAAGACTGATGTTGGTTACCGAATCCGTGTAATCGACGGTGCAAGGCCTACTAGTAGTGAGCGAAATGAACTGCGCGAAAGAATTGATAGATGGAATGAATACCAAGGAGGCTCAGGAACCCAATGCACAACAACCGACGGCCATTGCTGACCTGCCTTTTTATGGCACTTGCATCTACAGGTTGCTCCCATGAAATTACGCGCGGTGGCTTTGACTCGTGTGTGGCAGAAAACATCTGCACGCTTGGTGGAAAGCTGTCGCTTATTCCTGGTGCACCGGCTGGAGCAGCGATTCTCACAGATGGAAGTCAGTGCGCGAAGCTAGCGTTGCCCGACGAATTCTTTCAGGAGCCTTTACGTCAGCGCTGGCGAAATAAGTCGGTTGTTGTGGAAGGTCGTGCGTTTAACCAACCAAGCACGGACACTGAGCTAGGCGTACTGATGTGGTACGCAGAGAAAGATAGGAAGCTTGCCACTGGCATGTGTGATGGAGGCATGGGGATCTACGTTGACACGCTGCGATCAGCCTCTGGAGAGACTTGGCCAGATCGATAGCTGGTTAGAGGACCAAAAGACCGTAGGCGGTGGAGTGATCGCTAGCGTATGAGGCCGCCAATATGCGGCCTCATACGTTCGAGGAGCTGAACGCCTCGGGTAACCGCTTCCGTCCTTGTCAAAGGCTGCACTCCTCGTCCTTGCGACGTACTCGCGCACGCAAAAGAAAGGGCCGCAGTGCGGCCCTTTCTTTTGAGGCTTCGCCTCACTCTGTGACGGGTCCCTTGCAAGCTGAGCAGCCGAATGAATTACACGCTCGTACGTAGAAGGTCCTTACTTAGTTGCCCAGGGTCGACCAACTACTGTTTGGCCCTTCGTATCAGAGATTGGTTCCCGACGTGTCCTTGCCGAGCTGATATGAAGTTGACCTGCTCCCACTGAGCCGTACCGGTTGAAGCTGTAATGTCCATCAGTCCCAGTGCTGCACCCTGCTGATACTCCAACCTCACTCTTGGTACCCATGACATTTTGAAGTCAGTACACGGGGGGCTACCGCACCAAACAGGCTCCCGGCGAAGAAAAAGAAACCACAAGGTTGTAGTCGGAGAAGACTGGTGCGCCCACCCATGGAAAGCTCCACACACCCTCAGACGTCAGAACGATCGGCTGCACCCCCACAGACTTTCCGAGAACTGCGAGTTCCAGATTTGCAGTGCGCAGGCTTGTAGCGAACTCTCCGCCGCCCGAGAACACCTTTCGTATAACTCTCTCGCCGCCTCGTAGCCCACCCACCGAAGAGCGCGCCACTTGTGACGTGTCCGGAATCACCAACAGCGACTCTGAGCCCGTATCCAATATTGCGGAGGTGGCACGCTCATCCACGATGATGGGCAGAAGCAAATTGCTCCGACCATCAGACGTGGCGAAAGTGATGCGGCTTGGTAATGCAGCACATTTCTTGGCAACTCTAGGGTCGATTCTCAGCGCTTTCTTGCTAAATTCGATAGCAGGGAATCGCTGAAGAAGCGGCAGACCTACGATCGCCTCTGCCTCCTCAATCGGCGGCTTATCGATCACCACCACCCCCATGTTCTTGAGCAGCGCGGGGCCTACCGCGACTGATTCCAGAAGCGCGAGATCATCCGACGGAACCGGCCCGCCACGTCGGGTTAACAGCGGAAGCCCTGTCGCAACCGGCGGCGCCCTCAGCCGTTTAGCCAAATCTCGGCTCAGAATCAGCGAGTAGGGGGACCCGGTGTCGATCAACGCTTTAACATTCTTCCCATTGATTTCAATCTGGACGAATGGAAGATGTCGCTTTTCAAGAAGTAATTGATCGATCGCGAGTTCTGTTTGGGTGCTGGAGTCGATCTGTTGCAGATCGGGGGATTTCGAGATCGCGCCGTAGTCGATTCTGTTGTCAGGAGATGTGTCGACGGAGAATCTGTTGCGTGGATCCCTCTGCATCTCGGGAAGCGCAGTATGTAAGAACCAACGCACCGTCTCAGACCAGTTCTTCAAATCTCCCTGTGCCAAGTAGTTGCGCGCTAGGATCTGGTTGCAGAAGGCGGTAACTTCATGCCGGCCGGCCTTGAAAGAGCCCTCCATGCAAGCCGTGGCGTTCCGGGCGACCGCGTCGGTATCGCCATCCAGCAGCGAGTGCATCAAATCCTTGATAATCTGATTCCCATTAGTAGCTAATTGCCGCTCAACCTCGGTGCGATCGCCGCGTGCCAGAGCGTCAGCCAGAAAGTTGCCTCCTGCCGCTGGCTGATCGCTTGATTGAGCGCTAACCTGGCCACACAGGAGCAGCAGAGTGAATAGAGAAGCCCCCGAAAAACTATGCATCAAGAAATTCCCTCCTAAGGGACTTTCACGAAGTTCGCGTAGCTCGCATGAATAGCTCAAGGTTTCGTAGACAGCCGTCAGCCGCTCAGTGCGTACCGCCTTCAAACTCTACTGGCGACCATCCGTCATTGCCAGCCGCTGCTGGTGAACTGACGGCCCTGGTCCGAGCGGACCAGCACGCCGGGCGCTCGCTTGCGCTTCCACACGGGGGCAACAAGCCTGCAGGACCAAGTCGACGATCATTGTCGGCTGGGTGGACTAACCCACGACCTGTCGTGAGTTCAAATCACGGCCGCCAGGAACAGCCAGCCGTCGCAGGTCCGGATGCAGGCGATGGCGGTGACCCAGACCTTGTTGGGTGCGCGGGTGTCCGTGCGGCTACATCAACCATCATGAGCCCGCACTCGACCACCTGCTTGGTCGCTTCAGCCTTGAACTCCTTTGTGTACTGCCTGCCGCTTATACACAACTCTGCCTTTGCATGGATTAGGTCCGTGGTCGTCCAAGGAAGGCCGGCCGGTCCATGTCAAGACAAGGCTGCAGCGACCAGTGAGTCCAGGCTGCCGCCCGCGTTGCGGTCGATCAGTCGTGCGCTCATGCCGAACGCCTGCGGCCCCTCGAAATCGGCCCGCTTGTTGTTGTCACCTACAGAAAGTATATCCCGAAGGCGACTCCGCACGGCCTCGCAGCAGGCACGATAGATCGTAGGGTCCGGCTTTCGTGCGCCCACTTCGTAGCTGAAGATGAACGCCTCTCTGGCCGGCAATAATGAGCGCACTGCCAGGCCATATCCGGCAGCCAAGTTGCTACACACCGCGAGTTTCAGACCGCGACTGCGCAGTCGTCGCAGCAGCTCTGTCACTTCTGCGTAGACCTTCAACATCGCGATCTCGTGTGCCAACTCTTGAGTCAGAATGGGCTCCAGCCAGGAAACCCCGTACTCCTGACTGAGCTCAGCCAGGGAAGCATTGCGGGTCAGGAACGGCAAGCGAGCCTCGCCGACGTTCAGCGCGGCCGCCGGGGCGAGGCGTTCATACGCATTCTGGCGTTGACGCACCGGCTCGATGAGCGTGCCAAAGCCATCGAAGATGACTGCGTGATAGGTCATTTAGCCTAGAACCTTGGTTGCGACTAGCACCTTGCAATTCCGCCCTACGAGGTGTGGCGCGTCCAGCCGCCGGCTACCTCCGTGACCGCGACGGGCATGCTGACCATCCTACTTGATCGCGCATACGCCGAACGGGTGCAGCCAGGCGTGATTCAATCCAGGCAATAGTCGAATTTGAGGACGGTGCAATCTCGAGGTCGTTGACCCTTCACGATCTCTATCGGGGGTATGGAAAAGGGGGGCGCGTCCCGGCGGGGACCTTCGAATGTATTCCGGGCACGCCGAGGCTTCGCTACGGCATGCGCCCAATGCCGGGCAGGGTTGCGTCCCGACAGCCCTAGGCAGGACAGAGTAGGGCTGTCTCTGCTTCAGTCCACTGAAGAGCCCGGCCTCTGGATGGCAGTGGCGTCCAAGGTTCTGCCGTGTCCTATTAAAGCCACTGCGCATCACGAAATGGGGATTTCGATGCACACGTGTCTTTAGCTTCTCGTAGCCGATTCATTGCAGTGCAACAGAAACGTCGTGAGACGTCCCGTATCTGCTGCGCAATCTCGGGCAGTTACGGGACTGCACTTCCGGAAGTGGCGATCGCAGCGCTACGCGCTGTACGAAGCCAACCTCAATGGAGTGAGAGACACGCTGATTCGTGGCAAGACCTCTTGGGTACTTCTCGCAATTGCCGTTGTAGCTTTGAGTGCTCTTCCGGGTCATGCGGGCTGCGCAGGACGCCACGACAGAAACTCAGTACAAGAAGCGGCTGACCGAAAGCAAGACTGTTACCCCGTTCCGCGAATTCGGCGACCAGGTCAATCTGCGCGACGGAACGATGACCTTCAAGAACACGGATATCGCGCTGGAAGGAACAGGCCCGACGATCAAGGTCGTCCGCGCTGCCGCGGTCCACGATAACCAAATCAACCGTCTTCCCACGCTCAACAACATGGACGCTTGGATGCTTGAGGTACCTCGGATCAAGACCGTCACGGCTAACGGCAGCAATTTCACACGTCAGCCCATGGAAGCAACGAGCCCTGTCGGCTGGCAGATCGGCACCGCGACCGACAAGAACGCCCGCTGCTCTCATTTCAGCACGCCTGGTGACGTCACTTTTGCGAATGGCGCCGGTGGGCTCAACCGGTCGATGCAACGCTACCTTGAGTTGCACCGATATGGATAACGACGAGCTATGGCAAGAATGGGGCGACCTGGGCTTTCCGATACCCAGAAGCAGGATGTGTGGCAGCAGTGGAGGCGCGGTCAGTCGCTGAGTGACATCGCCCGATCCTGTGGGAAGGCCCCTGGATCTATTTACGGCTTCCTCGCTGGCCAATGGTGGGTTCGTGCCACCATTGCGATCGCGATCGAATCGGGTGCTTACACTGGCCGACCGAGGGGAGATATCCCGGGGTTTGGCTGCCGGCCAGTCCTTGCGGCAGATAGCGCGAATCCTGGATAGGCCTGCTTCGACGATTAGTCGCGAGGTAGCTGGGCATGGAGGGCGAGAGCGTTATCGCGCCAGCCACGCTGACGAGCAGGTATGGGACTCGGCACGAAGACCGAAGGCGTGCCTTCTGGCGACCAGCCCGCGCCTGCGCCACCTGGTCGCCGGCAAGCTCGCCCAGCAGTGGTCTCCGGAGCAGATCGCCGGCTGGCTTAAGCTGCGTTTCCCGGGTCAGGAGTCGCTGAGCGTGTCCCACGAAACGATCTACCGCAGCTTGTTCATCCCAGCCCGCGGCGTGCTCAAGAAAGAACTAAAGGCGCACCTGCGGACGCGGCGGAAAATGCGACGATCCAAGCTTGCCACGTCGATGGCCCGTGGCGGGATCATCGACGCCGTGTCGATCCGGGAGCGACCTGCCGAGGCCGATGACAGGGCTGTGCCAGGGCACTGGGAGGGCGACCTGATTACCGGTGCCAACAACACACACATTGCCACCCTGGTCGAGCGGAAGTCCCGATTCACGATGCTGGTCAAAGTCAAAGGCAAGGACACCGCAAGCGTCGTGTCGGCACTCAGCCGACAGGTTCG
>Ga0160435_1000356_pt1 | contig 18001 bp, 18 predicted proteins | sample HID1973K_E0MG_FD_108213 | JGI IMG/M metagenome (GOLD analysis project Ga0160435, IMG submission 108213) | Enriched mosquito-associated microbial communities from UW Madison campus, WI, USA - HID1973K_E0 MG | ecosystem: Host-associated > Arthropoda: Insects > Digestive system > Unclassified ...
ACAGGGTAGGGGACGCTGGCGCCATGGTGTTGTTAGACTCGATGGAATGGTTGCCTTCGACGCCACTGAAGCGCTGACGCCGTGCCGCGAGGGCCGTGGATACGGCGCCATTCTGTTCGACCGTCAGCGCCTGCGGCAAGCCGATCCGGCATTGTTCTCGCCGGCGCGCTGGGGCGACAAGGCGCGGCCGGTCGGCGACGGCGGCCGCGGCGGCGCCTGGTTCGTCGATGCGCCGTTCGGCCACTGCGTGCTGCGGCAGTACCTGCGTGGCGGCGTGGTGGCCCGTTTCAGCCGCGACCGTTATATCTGGCAAGGCGCCAACCGCACCCGCAGTTTTGCCGAGTTCCGGCTGATGCGCGCGTTGATCGCGCGCAAGCTGCCGGTACCGCGGCCGCTGGCCGCTTTCTATATGCGCGAGGGCCTGCGCTACCGCGCAGCGATTCTGATGGAGCGGCTCGAAGGCGTGCGCTCGCTCGCCGACCGCGCCCTGGTCGCCGAGCACGGCGCGCCGTGGGAGGAGGCCGGCCGGCTAATCGCGCGCTTCCATCGCGCCGGGCTCGACCATGCCGACCTCAACGCCCACAACATCCTGTTCGACGGCAACGGCCACGGCTGGCTGATCGACTTCGACCGCGGCGTGCTGCGCATCCCCGCCACCGCCTGGCGCGAGGCCAACCTGGCGCGCCTGCAACGCTCGCTGCACAAGCTGCGTGGCGAGCGCAGCCGCGAGGAAGTGGACAAGGATTTCGCGCGCCTGCGCCGCGCCTATGACCTGGCCTGGAACCGGGGGTACTGAGATGGGCTGGTCGCTGCGCTTCCAGGGGGTAGGCAACGCCTCGGCGGTGTCGTTGGGCTCGCCGATGGCGACAATCGAGCGCGATGGCGCGCCCTGGCTCACCATCGACTGCGGCGCCGAAGGCCTGACCGCCTTCGAGGCCGAGTACGGCCACATGCCGCGGGCGATCTTCATCACCCACGTGCACCTGGACCACGTCGGCGGCTTCGAGCGGCTGTTCGTGGACAGCTATTTTTCCGATCGCCGCGGCCAGACCCGCCTGTACGTACCGGCGGCGGTCGTGCCGCTGCTGCACCGGCGCGTGGCCGACTACCCGAACGTGCTGGCCGAAGGCGGCGCCAATTTCTGGGACGCGTTCCAGCTGATCCCGGTAGGTGAGGCCTTCTGGCACGACGACGTGCGCCTGGAAGTCTTCGCCGCCCGCCACCACTGGCCCGACACCGCCTTCGGCCTGCGCCTGAAGGGCGCGCTGGCCTGGACCGGCGACACCCGGCCGATTCCCGAAATGCTGGCGCGCTATGCCGACCAGGACGAGCTCATCGCCCATGACTGCGGCCTTCACGGCAACCCGTCGCATACTGGCGTGGATGACCTGGAGCGCGAATATCCGACCGCCCTGCGCCAACGCATGATGCTCTACCACTACGCCAGCGAAGCCGATGCCGAGCAGCTGCGCGCGCGCGGCCACCGCGTCGCGCGCCCCGGCGAACGCGTCGCGCTGGCCGAGCCCGGCGCCGAGCGCCGGCAACCGGCATGAATGCCCGCCTGCACCCGGCGACAAGCACCAGCGCGCCGCTTCGCGACCGCCTGCAGCGGCCGCTGCGCGACTTGCGGCTGTCGGTCATAGATGCCTGCAACTTTCGCTGCGGCTATTGCATGCCGGCCGACCGCGTGGCCGACGACCACGGCCTGGATTCGAGCCAGCGCCTGGATTTCGACCAGATCGAAACGCTGGTGCGCGCCTTCGTGCGCCACGGCGTCAGCAAGCTGCGCCTGACCGGTGGCGAGCCGTTGCTGCGGCGTGGCCTGCCGGCGCTGGTGGCACGGTTGGCGGCGATCGAAGGCATCGACGACATCGCCATGACCACCAACGGCACGTTGCTGGCACGGCATGCCGCGGCCTTGCGCCAGGCCGGGCTGCATCGGGTGACGATCAGCCTCGACGCGCTGGAGCCGGCGTTGTTCGCGCGTTTGTCCGGCGACCGCGGCCGCATCGAGGATGTACTTGCGGGCATCGATGCCGCCACCGCCGTCGGCCTGCCGGTCAAGCTCAACTGCGTCATCCAGCGCGGCGTCAATGAAGACCAGGTACTTCCGCTGGTCGGGCATTTCCGCGGCAGCGGCCATGTGCTGCGCTTTATCGAATACATGGACGTGGGCAGTTGCAATGGCTGGCGTGCCGGCGAGGTGGTGAGCTCGGCCGAACTGCGCGAGCGGATCCACACGCGCTGGCCGCTGCGTCCGCTGGATCCGCAATACCAGGGCGAAGTGGCGCAGCGCCATGCCTTCGCCGACGGTGCCGGCGAAGTAGGTTTCGTCAGCTCGATCAGCGAGCCGTTCTGCGGCGACTGTCACCGCGCGCGCGTCTCGGCCGATGGACAGCTCTACACCTGCCTGTTCGCCGCTGGCGGCAGCGACCTCAAGCCGGCCCTGACGCAAGGGCAGGAATCGCTGGAAGAGACCCTCGCCACACTGTGGGCCGCGCGCGAAGACCGCTACAGCGAATTGCGCGGTGCGCAGCGCAGCCAAGCGCGCGACGATCGCCGGCGCGTGGAGATGTTCCTGGTGGGAGGCTGAGGATGGCGGCGAAAAAAGCCGGGCGCAGCCTCACCCATCTCGACGCCGCCGGCCAACCCGCGATGGTCGACGTGACCGACAAAGCCGTCACCGCGCGCGCGGCCGTGGCCGAATCGCACGTGCGCTTCCCCGCCGAAGTCGCGCGCCAGCTGCGCGCCGACGCCCTGCGCAGCGCCAAGGGCGGCATCGTCGATACCGCGGTGATCGCCGGCACGATGGCAGTCAAGCGCACCTATGAGTTGATTCCCTTTTGCCATCCCTTGCCGATCGACGGCTGCAAGCTGTCGATCACCTGGGCCAGCGAACAGGTTTTGCGGATCGAATGCAGCGTGCGCAGCACGCATCGCACCGGCGTGGAGATGGAAGCCCTCACCGGCGCCAGCGTCGCCGCCCTGACGGTCTATGACATGTGCAAGGCCCTCTCGCACCAAATGACGATCGGCCCGACCCGCCTGCTCGGCAAGCGCGGTGGCCGCCGCGACATAGGCCGCGCCCCATGAGCGTGACCGTCACCGTGCTGTACTTCGCCAGCCTGCGCGAACGCACCGGCACCGCGCAGGAAACCTTGCGCACCGCCGCCGCCGACCTCGCCGGCCTGTACGACGAACTGGCTGCGCACCACGACCTCGGCTGGCCGCGCACACAACTGCGCGTAGCGATGGACGGCGCCTTCGTCGACTGGCGGCAACCCCTGCGCGAAGGCAGCGAGATCGTCTTCATCCCGCCGGTATCGGGCGGTTGAACATGGACTTCAGCCTGCAAGAAACCGCACTCGACATTGCCGCCCTGCGCGCCCCGCTCGCACACGCCCAAGCCGGCGCCTACGCCAGCTTCGAAGGCTGGGTACGCGACCACCACGGCGGCCGCAGCGTCACCGGCCTGCACTACGAAGCCTACGTCGCGCTTGCGCAGACCGAAGGCGAGAAAGTATTGGCCGAAGCACGCAGCCGATTCGACATCATCGACATCCGCTGCGCCCACCGCACCGGCGAACTCACCATCGGCGACCTGGCCGTCTGGGTAGGCGTCACCGCCGCCCACCGCGACGCCGCCTTCGCCGCCTGCCGCTACGTCATAGACGAAATAAAGAGCCGCGTCCCGATCTGGAAGCACGAACGCTACGCCGAAGGCGACGCCACCTGGCTGCACCCGCAGCCATAGCCTGCACGCAGCGCGCGGAAGTCCATCTGGAGGAATAGCCCCCATTAGTAAGGGGGGCGCGGCGACAGCCGCGGGGGATTGGGAGCAACGGAGTGGGGCCCGAAGTTTGCGCAGCAAACTTTGGGGGGCGCAGCCCGCGCAGCGGGGTGCCCCACGGCGGTAACCCCGCCGGCTGACCTCGGCGCCCGCGTCGATCGATACCGTTGCTGCCTTCCGGCCCTGGCGGGATTTTCGACCTAGCGTCGCGAGGGGCCGACGGGGCCACCATAGAGACGAAGCCGCGCCTGATGCGCGGCCCTTAAACCTTCAATCTGGCGGAGAGAGGGGGATTCGAACCCCCGAAGCGCGGTTTAGACGCTTACACACTTTCCAGGCGTGCTCCTTCAACCACTCGGACACCTCTCCGGGCCTGCGGTGATCCCACCACAGGGGCGTGGATTCTAGCCGCCGGCGCGGCTTGCCACAAGCTGCCGCGTGCGGGAGCCCGGGTTGACGGGCGTGGCACAATGAGCGTTCAGATCACGATGGCTCCCCGATGTCCTATCTCGTACTCGCCCGCAAGTGGCGCCCCAAGCGTTTTGCCGAGCTGGTGGGCCAGGAACACGTGGTCCGCGCGCTCAGCAACGCACTGGACAGCGGGCGCGTGCACCATGCCTTCCTGTTTACCGGCACCCGCGGCGTCGGCAAGACCACCATCGCGCGGATCTTCGCCAAGTCGCTCAACTGTGAACAGGGCACCAGCGCCGACCCCTGCGGCCAATGCCCCGCGTGCCTGGATATCGATGCCGGCCGCTACATCGACCTGCTGGAGATCGACGCCGCCTCCAACACCGGCGTGGACGATGTCCGCGAAGTGATCGAGAACGCGCAGTACATGCCCTCGCGCGGCAAGTACAAGGTCTACCTGATCGACGAAGTGCACATGCTCTCCAAGGCGGCGTTCAACGCGCTGCTCAAGACCCTGGAAGAGCCGCCGGAACACGTGAAGTTCCTGCTCGCCACCACCGATCCGCAGAAGCTGCCGGTGACCGTGCTCTCGCGCTGCCTGCAGTTCAACCTCAAGCGCCTGGACGAAGACCAGATCCAGGGCCAGATGACGCGGATCCTGGCCGCCGAGCAGATCGAAGCCGACGCCAGCGCCATCGTGCAGCTGTCCAAGGCCGCCGACGGCAGCCTGCGCGATGGCCTGTCGCTGCTCGACCAGGCCATTGCCTACGCCGGCGGCGCGCTGCGCGAGGACGTGGTCCGCACGATGCTCGGCACGGTCGATCGCACCCAGGTCGGCGCGATGCTCGAAGCGCTAACTGATGGCGATGGCGCCCGCTTGTTGCAGGTCGTGGCCGCGTTGGCCGAATTCTCGCCCGATTGGAGTGGCGTGCTCGAAGCGCTTGCCGAAGCCTTGCACCGGATCCAGGTGCGGCAGCTGGTGCCGGGCGCGGCCCTGGCCGCCGAGGGCGTCGACCCGCAGGATTTCGCCGCGCGCCTGCGTCCGGAAGTCGTGCAGCTGTGGTACCAGATGGCCCTCAACGGTCGCCGCGACCTGTACCTGGCGCCGAGCCCGCGCGCCGGTTTCGAAATGGCGGTGCTGCGCATGCTGGCGTTCCGTCCGGCGGGCGCCGTGGCTCCGGGTACCGGTACGGGCGCAGCCGGCGCGACGCAGCCCGGCCAGGGCACGGCCGGCGCCGGCAGTGCGGCGCCCGGCGTGGCCGCGGCCACGGTCGCGATCACCCCGCGGCCCAGTGCCGCTGCAACGCCGCTGCCGCCGAGCCGACCGGCTACCGCCGCACCCGCGCGCGCCGCCCAGGACGATCCGCCGCCATGGGTGGACGACGCGCCGGTACGCACGACGCCGGTGACGCCGGAAATGGCAATGGCCCCGCCGCCTGTCGCCGAACCGCCGGCTTCCGAATCGATCTCCGCCGCCATCGACGGCCGCATCGCCGATGCCGAACAGTGGTTGGAGCTGATTGCGCGTGCGCAACTGTCCGGCCCTTCGCGCCAGCTCGCCGCCCATGCTGCCTTCGTGTCGCATCGCGAGGGTGTGCTGCGCCTGGCGCTGGACCCGGGTTTCGAATACCTGCGTTCGGAGCGTTCGCTCGGCGAACTTGCGCAGGCCTTGCAGCCAGCGCTCGGGCAGGCGCCTAAAATAGTGATCGAAGCCGGCCAGGCGTCGGTCGAGACCTTGCACCAGCGCACGCACCGGCAGAAGAACGAACGCCAGGACGCGGCCGAGGCGGCGTTCCTCGCCGACCCCAGCGTGCAACGGCTGATCCAGCAACACGGCGCCCGCGTGGTGCCTGATTCCATCCGTCCTTACGAAGAGTGAACCCTATGCGCGGCAACATCGCCCAACTCATGCAGCAGGCGCAGAAGATGCAGGAAAACCTGCAGCGCGCCCAGGAAGAACTGGCCAAGCTCGAAGTCACCGGCAGCGCCGGCGGCGGCATGGTCAGCGTGACCCTCACCGGCGCGAAGGAGTGCCGCAAGGTGCGGATCGACCCCAGCGTGCTGGCCGACCCGGAAATGGCCGAAGACCTGATCGCCGCCGCGTTCAACGACGCCTCCAACAAGATCGATGCCGAGTCCAAGGCCAAGATGGGTTCGGCCACCGCCGGCATGCAGTTGCCGCCGGGCATGAAGATGCCGTTCTGATCGAGCGGTGAGCCTGTCCCTGCTCGAACAACTGATCGATGCGCTGCGCGTGTTGCCGGGCGTGGGGCAGAAGAGTGCCCAGCGCATGGCCTACCACCTGCTGGAGCGCGAGCGCGAAGGCGGCCAGCGGCTGTCGCAGGTGCTCGGCGAAGCGATGCAGCGCATCGGCCATTGCAGCCTGTGCCGCGACTTCAGCGAGCAGCCGCTGTGCGCGATCTGCGCCAGCGGCAGTCGCGACCGCCAGCAGCTGTGCGTGGTCGAATCGCCCGCCGACCGCCTGGCGATCGAACATGCCACCGGCTACCGCGGTTTGTATTACGTGTTGCAGGGCCGGCTCTCGCCGCTGGATGGCATCGGCCCGCGCGAGCTCGGCCTGGACCGGCTCGGCGAGCGCATGGCACAGGGTGAGGTGGAGGAATTGATCATCGCCACCAATGCGACGGTCGAAGGCGAGGCCACTGCGCATTACCTCGGGCAGATGGCGCGCCAGCATCGCGTGCGTCCCAGCCGTTTGACCCAGGGCATGCCGCTGGGGGGCGAGCTGGAGTATGTGGATCGCGGCACGTTGTCCTACGCTTTCGGCAGCCGCAGCGAGATGCCCGAGTAGCGCCGTCCGGCTAAGCTGCACTCCCGAATACCGAGGCCCACGACCATGACCGATACGATCTTCGGCAAGATCATCCGGCGCGAAATTCCCGCCGCCATCGTCTATGAAGACGACGAGGTGCTGGGTTTCAAGGACATCGCGCCGCAGGCGCCGGTGCATGTGCTCTTCATTCCCAAGCACGATGCGATCCCGACCCTGGACGATGTGCGCGCCGAACAGGCGCCGTTGATCGGCAAGCTCGCCCTGGCCGCGGCCGAGTACGCGCGCCGCGAGGGTTTCGCGCAGGACGGCTATCGCATCGTCATGAACTGCCGCGAGAACGCGGGGCAGACGGTGTTCCACATCCATTTGCACCTGCTTGCCGGCGCGGCGCTGGGGCACTTCGGCGCCGCCGGCCGCTGAGCCACGCCGCAGCACGGATACAAAAACGCCGCCCTGGGGCGGCGTTTTCGTCTAGCTCGGCGCTTGCGGGTTACCACCAGCCGCGGCCCCAGCGCGGGCCCCACGGACCCGGACCCCAAGGGCCCCACGGTCCCCACGGACCCCACGGGTCAACCACCTGCACTTCGCGCACGATCGGCCACAGGTACACCACGTCGGCGTTGACCCGCGGCAGGCGGTAGTCGTACTCGCCGATGCGGGTGTTCTCGTAACCGCCGACGGTGCCGATGAAAGTCACTTCACGGCCGGGCTGGAACACCGCCGGGTCGTAGAAGCCGGTGCGGCAGGCGACGAAGCGGCCGTCGTTGGCATCGGCCGAACTGCCGCCGGCGGGCCGGCCGCTGTTGTTGAGCGGGCGCGCCAGCATCTGGAAGCAGGTCTGGTCCTGGGCCGGACGGGTCTCGATGATGGTGCCGCCCCAGCGCACCAGCGCACCGGGCTGGGCTTCGGCGCCACGCGGCGGCACCGGGTTGAACGTTCCCTGCAGGGGCTTGGGTGCGGTGGCGCACGCCGCCAGCGATAGCGCGGCGATGAAAGGCAGAACCATACGGATGTTCATGGCGAAGCTCCGGTGCTCGGGCGATGTTGATACAGGTCTTTGATCAGTTGCCGGCGTGCGCTGTTGGCCGTGTCGCCAGCGTAGCGCGCGGCGGCGAAACGTTGGCTGAGTAGGACCAGCTTTTGATCGGCAAGTTCCCGCTCCACCCGCTGTGCCCATTGTCCGGCCGGTTCGTGCGCTTCGCGCTGTAGCCCGAGCCGTGCGTAGCGGCGCCCCAGCCGGTGCCAGGCGCGCAGCAACGGATCGCGCTCGCGTTCGCCGCGGGCCAGCAGCCAGGCCATCCAGCCCAACGCGAGCAGCGCAGTGCAGACGAACAGGGCGACCAGCTGCGAGGAATCCAGCCGCCCCAGCCCGAACGGCCGCAGCAGGCGCTGCTGGCGCTCGGCATCGAAAGACAGCACCAGGTCGTTCCAGCCGCGGCGCAGCCAGTCGCCGACGTCGCCGGCCCAGCGCAGGTTGGCCTGCGCACCGGCGCCGCCCTGCTGGGCGAGGCGGTTTTCCAGGGTGTCGTAGACGCGCTCGGGCGCCACCGCCGCGGTCGGATCAACCCGCACCCAGCCGCGCCCAGCCATCCACACTTCGGCCCAGGCATGCGCATCCATCCGCCGCACGACGTAGTAGTCGCCGATCGGATTGCGCACGCCGCCGACATAGCCGGTGACGACGCGAGCCGGGATGCCCGCCGCGCGCATCAACACGACGAAGGCCGAGCTGAAGTGTTCACAGAATCCGCGCTTTTGGTCGAACAAGAATTCGTCGACGCCATCATGGCCCGGCAGCGGTGTTTCCAGGGTGTAGGCGAACTCGTCATGGATCCAGCGCATCGCCCGGCTGACGATCGCCGCATCGTCGTTGCCGGCTTCGCGTCGCCATTGCTGGCCCAGGGTGAGCGTGCGCGGGTTGAAGCCCGGCGGCAGCCGCAGCGCGGCGCGCCGCAGCGAGGGCGGCAGGGTGGCGTCGAATGCCAGCGGCGGCGCCGACTGCAGGCGCCAGCGGGTCATGCCCGTGAGCGCGCGCTCGCTGACCAGTTCGTAATCGGGGCTCAGGCGCGCGCCGTTCGGCGCCTGCAGCGGCAGGTCGAGCGCGACCAGGCGCCGGTCGTCGGTGGCTTCGTAGTCGATCTGGTAATCCCAGCGCGCGCGGCCCGGCTGCACCGCCGGCATCGCCGAGGCCGCGTGCCATTGCGGCGAGGTCCAGTCGCGGCCGTCGAAGTCCCATAGCACCGGGCCGCGCCAGTAGCGCTGTTCGGCCGGCGGGATCGCGCCGAAGAACTGCGCGCGCAACGCCGGGGTGTCGTCGGCCATCAGGTCGAGCCATTGGCCGGGCGACATGTGGTCCGACAGGCCGGGGCGCGACATCGTGCGCTCGGGAATGCCCCACAACGGCGAGCCCAGCCGCGGAAACAGCCAGAACGCCGCCAGCGCCAGCGGCAAGCCGAGCACGGTGAGGCGACGCATCACCCGCAGTTGTTCGCGCCACGAGGGCGCGGCCACGTGCGCCTGCGCGTCGGCCAGTTGCGCCATGCACAGGACCGCCGCCAGCACCGCCAACAGCGACAGCACGGTAGTGGTGGGGCCCTGGTCGAGCAGGAAGGCCGAGAACGGGGCGAACAAGGCAAAGCCGAGCAGGCTTCGGCCATCGCGCAGGTTGCGCAGTTCGGCCGATTTGATTGCCAGCATCGCCGCCAGCAACGCGCAGCCGGTGTCGCGGCCGAAGTGCATGCCCGATTGCCAGTACACCGCCGCCAGCATCGCCACCAGCAGCAACAAGCGCAGCGGGGTCGGCGTGGCGTTGCGCCAGGCCAGCGCAATGGTCAGCAGCGCCGAGGCGGCGAATACCAGTGCCAGCAGGGCTGGCAATTGCAGCAGCAGCGGCAGCAGGCACAGCGCGGTGGTCGCGGCCAGCCAGGCGCGACTGCGCGAGGACAGGGCAGGGGACTCACGCATGTGGCAGCAGCGCCAGTGCGCGCAAGCATTCGTGACGATGTTGCGGGCCGCGCGCCGGGCCCAGGGGCGGCACCCCGGGCAGGTTCAAGCGATAGCGGCGGCCTTCGCGCTCGGCTTCGTCGACCCAGCGCGCCAGCCGCGCGATGCGGCGCTCGTAGGGCAGCCCGGCGAGCGCGCGCCAGTCCAGGCGCACATCGACGCCGGTGGGTTGTTCGTACTCGCGCACCAGCAGGCTGTCGCGGCGCGCCGAGTGCTTCCAGGCGATGGCGCGGCGCGCGTCGCCCACCCGGTATGGGCGCAGTTGGTGCAAGTCCTCGCCTAGCGCGTGCAGGCGGGTGCGGGTGGGGTCGCCTTCGCCGGTGGGCAGCGGCGGGCCGTCGCTTTCCGGGGTCGGGTAGACCAGCAGCGGCACGTCGGGCCATAGCCAGGACCAGGCCCGTACCAGGCCCAGCGGGTGGGTGGTGGACAGGCGCAGGCGGCCGATGTCGAGCCAACCGCGGTGCGGCGTGGCCAGCAGCAACTCCGGGGCGTGGTCGTCGGCGCTGCCGAGCGAGCACCAGGTCTCGTCGTCGGGATGCTGCAAGTGCAGGCCCGGGCGGGTGCGCGCGTCGTGCGCCTGGAACGCCAGGCGCAATCGCAGCGGCGTGCCGGCCGGCACCGGTTCGGCGGCCAGGGCGGTGAGTTCCAGGCCGGACAATTGCAGGTGCGCCATGATCGCGCTGGCAATAGCGGCCGCACCGAGCAGCAGCGCCAGCAGCAAGGCCGGGTTGTTGTTGTAATTCAGCGCGCCTAACAGCATGACCAGCAGCAGCACGCCGACGAACGTGCCGAACGGCGTTGGCAGCACGTAGATGCGGCGGCGGTCCAGCCGCACCGGCAGGAACTCCGGCGCGCGCGGGCGCGCCAGCAGGGCCAGCCGACGCCAGCGGCCGAGCAATGTCGCCGCGGTCAAGCGCAGGCTCCGCGTGGGAGGGCGAGCGTGAGGCGGGCCAGCGACATCAATCGACCGGGACGCTGTGCAGGATCTTCTTCGCCAGTGCCGGGCCGGAGACGCTTTCGGCTTCGGCCACCAGCCGGTGCCCGGCGACGGCTTCGAACAGCGCCTGGATGTCGTCGGGCAGCACGTGCATGCGGCCCAACAGCAGCGCATAGGCCTTGGCCGCGCGCAGCAGGGCGATGCCGGCACGCGGCGACAGGCCCACGCGAACACCGGCGTATTGCCGGCTGCGCGCCAGCAGCGCCTGCACGTAATGGATCAGGGCATCGCTGGCATGCACCTGTTCCACCGCCCTGCGCAGCATCAGCACGTCCCGGTCGCCGAGGCAGGGGCTGGCTTGCGCGATCAGGTCGCGGCGGTCGCTGCCGCTGAGCAGGGCGCGTTCGGACTCGGCGTTCGGATAGCCCAGCGTCAGGCGCAGCAGGAAGCGGTCCAGCTGCGAGTCCGGCAGCGGAAAGGTACCGGAGAGATCGACCGGGTTCTGGGTGGCGATCACGAAGAACGGTTCGGGCAACGGATGGGTGTGGCCGTCAATGGTGACCTGGTGTTCGGCCATCGCTTCGAGCAAGGCGCTTTGCGTGCGGGGCGGGGCGCGGTTGATTTCATCGGCCAGCAGCACCTGGGTGAAGACCGGGCCAGGATGGAACTGGAAACTGCGTGCCTGGGCGTCGTAGACCGAGACGCCGAGCACATCGGCGGGCAATAGATCGGAAGTGAACTGGACGCGCTGGAACCCCAGCCCCAGACTGGAGGCCAAGGCGTGCGCCAGCGTGGTCTTGCCCAGGCCGGGCAGGTCCTCGATCAGCAAGTGTCCGCCGGAAAGCAGCGCCACGAAGGCCAGGCGCACCTCGTGCGACTTGCCCAGCAGCAGCGAATTGACTTGTTGTTGGGCCTGGCGCAGCGCTTCGCGCAGTGCATCGGTTAGCATTTCCGTCGCATGTGGCGGTGTCGACATCACGTTCCCGGATCAATGAAGGATTGAGTGCTGAGGCAATGCAGGGAGAACAGCGCGCGCATCGCAACTTCGTGATCCTGTGGACACTGTTGACTGCCGTCAAGGTGGTCATCGCCGCCCGCCTGCCGCTTTTCGTCGACGAGGCGTTCTACTGGCAGGAGGGCCAGCACCTGGCGGCGGCCTATTCGGACCTGCCCGGCATGACCGCCTGGCTGACCCGCCTGGGCGTGGCGATCGGCGGCCAGCACGTGCTGGCGGTGCGCCTGCCGTTCCTCTTCATCGCCTCGCTGCTGCCCTGGCTGATCGCCCATACCGCGCGACGCTGGTTCGGCGGCACCTGCGGCTGGCAGGCCGGCAGCCTGGCCTTGCTGATGCCGCTGTCGGCGACCCTGGGCATCCTCGCCGTGCCGGACGTGCCGATGGCGCTGGCCGCGCTGCTGTGCCTGGACGCCGGCGCCCGCCTGCTGCGCGAGATCGAGGCCGGCAGCGCGCTGCAGCTGGCTTGCGGGCTGATGATCGGCGCGGCCAGCCACTACCGTTTCGCCGGCGTGATCGGGGTCGGCTTCATTGCCTTGGCGGTGCTGCCGCAAGGGCGCTCGATCCTGCGCGACCCGCGCATCTGGATCGCCCTCAGCGCCGGCCTGCTGGCCTGGCTGCCGCTGCTGCTGTGGAACACCGACCACGACGAAGCCGGCCTGCGTTTCCAATTGATCGACCGCCACCCCTGGCGCTTGCAGTGGACCGGCTTCCAATTCCTGCTGGTGCAGACGCTGATGGCCACGCCGCTGCTGGCGGTGGCGATGCTGCGAGTGGCCATCGCCGGTACCCGCACCGGCGGCGGGGTGCGCGCGCAGTGGCGCTATTTCGGCCTGGTCGGCGGCGTGTCGACCGTGGCGATCTTCGCCCTGGGCTTCTTCAGCGATGCCGAGCGCCTGAGCTTCCATTGGCCGTTGCCCGGCTACCTGGCGCTGCTGGTCGCGGTACCGGTGATCCTGATGCGCTGGCCGCGGCGCTGGCGCCGCGCCACCTGGGTGATGGCGGTGCTGGGCATGCTGTGCGCCTATGGCTACTACCTGGCCGTCTCGGTGCCGGCCCTGCGCGAACAAGCAGCGGGGCAGAAGTTCTATCCGCGCAATTTCGCCGGCTGGAATCCGCTGGCGCGCGCCGTGCGCGAGGAGCTGGCGCAGATGCCGCCGGGCAGCCGCGTGTTGGCAGGCAACTTCAAGGTGGGCGCCGAGCTCGGCTTCGCGCTCGACGATGCCGACATCGAGGTGCTGCAGTCGCCGTTGAACGAAAAGCACGGCCGCAGCGCGCAGCTGGCGCAGTGGGGGCTGCTCGCGCCGCCGCAACGCACGGGCCCGCGCTTGTTGGTGCTGTCACCGAGCGACCAGCGCTATCGCGATCTCTTGCAGCGTTACCACGAAGTCTGTGCGCAAGTGGGGCCGCTGCCGCCGCCCGTGCGCCAGGTGAGCACGGATCATGGCTACCAGCGCTTCCTGCTGTTCCATCTGCCGGTCACGCGTGCAAGCGGGCCGTGCGTGACCCCGGCGATGGCCTGGGTGGATGCGCCCTTCCCTGGCGATACGGTGGCCGATTCGGTGGAAGTACACGGCTGGGCGTTCAAGGACGGCGTGGGCCTGCGCGGGGTGGAAATCCTCGTGGATGGACGCCCCGCCGCGACCGCGGTGTATGGCGGCGTGTTCGACGTGCGCGCGCACTGGCCGATGAGCAACGACCCGCAACATCCGCACATCGCCTTCCGCGCCAATCTCGATACGCGCGCGCTGGCGCCGGGCCGGCATTGGCTGGGGCTGCGCCTGCATGGCAACGATGGCAGTGTGGAGGAGTGGTGGGAACAACCGTTCGAAGTCACGCCGCGATGACGCTTTCGGCGACAATGCCAGGCATGACTGCCGAAGCCGCATCGCACCCCTCCACCCATTCCCCGCGCATCGCCGTGATCGTGCCGTGCCACGACGAAGCGGCGACCATAGCCAAGGTCGTCGGCGATTTCGCTGCGGCACTGCCGGCGGCGGCGATCCACGTGTTCGACAACAATTCCGGCGACGCCACCGCCGAGCGCGCGCGCGCCGCCGGTGCGACGGTGCGCACGGTGGCCCTGCAGGGCAAGGGCAACGTCATCCGCCGCGCCTTCGCCGACATCGACGCCGACCTCTATGTGCTGGTCGATGGCGACGACACCTACGACGCGGCCGCCGCGCCGGCGCTGGTGGCGCGGCTGCTCGACGACGGCCTGGACATGGTGGTCGGCGCACGCCGCGACCAGAGCCAGGCCGCCTATCGTCCCGGCCATCGCATCGGCAATGTGCTGCTGACACGCTGCGCCGGGCTGCTGTTCGGCCGCAGCTTCGAAGACATGCTGTCCGGCTACCGGGTGTTCTCGCGCCGCTACGTCAAGTCCTTCGCCGCGCACGCGCACGGCTTCGAGACTGAAACCGAACTGGCGGTGCATGCACTGCAGTTGCGCATGCCGGTGGCCGAAGTCGCCACCCATTACGGCGCGCGGCCGGAAGGTTCGCAAAGCAAGCTCAATACCTGGCGCGATGGCTGGCGCATCCTGATGACGATCCTCAAGCTGTTCAAGGCCGAGCGGCCGTTGTTGTTCTTCTCGGTGGGCTTCGTTGCCTGCGCGCTGACCTCGATCGCCCTGTCGATCCCGTTGCTTGAGACCTATGTCCAGACCGGGCTGGTGCCGCGCTTCCCCACCGCGATCCTGTGCGTGGCCTTGATGCTGCTCGGGTTCCTGTTGCTGGCCTGCGGCCTGATCCTGGATACGGTCACGCGCGGGCGGGTGGAAGCCAAGCACCTGGCCTACCTGTCGGTGCCGCGAACGGGTCTGTCGCGTTGAGTGCGGCGAAGGTGGACGCCGTTGCGGCGCCGGGCGTGCGCGCGCGAATCGCGGCGATGGCGCGCGCCAGGCTCGCGTTCGATTCGCGCGCCAACGCGATAGTCGCCTGCGTCGCCGCCTGCCTGCTGTGCGGGTTGTGGTCGCTGTGGCGCGGCCAGGACAGCAACTGGGACCTGCGCAACTACCATCTCTACAACGCCTACGCCGCGTTGCACGGCCGCCTCGGCCTGGACCTGGCGGCGGCGCAGATGCAGAGCTATTTCAATCCGGTGCTGGATGTCCTGCAGTACGGCTTGATGACGGCACTGCCCGCGCCGCTGGCCGGGTTCCTGCTGGGCGCCTGGCACGGATTGGTGTTTGCGCTGGTCGCGGCGATCGGCTGGCGTGTGCTGGCCGACGACCCGCGTCGCGCCGTGCGCGTGCCCTGGCTGGCGTTCGCCGGCCTGTTCACCGCCGCGTTCTTTTCCGAACTGGGCAACAGCATGGGCGACAACAGCACCGCGGTGCCGGTGCTGGGCGCACTGGCGCTGCTGTTGTCGGCACAACAGCGCGCGCGGCTGGGGCAGGGCGCCAGCGTACGCTGGCTGCTGGCCGGCGTGCTGCTGGGCCTGGCGGTGGCGTTCAAGCTCACCAATGCGCTGTATGCCGTGGCGTTGGGCGTAGCCGCGCTGTGCGATGGCGGGCGCTGGCGCGCTCGCCTGGCCGGCACCGCTGCGATGACGTTGGCCGCGCTGGCGTGTTTCGCGATTGTCGCCGGGCCCTGGTTCTTCCGCGTCTGGGAGACCTTCGGCAATCCGTTGTTCCCGCAGTTCAATGCCTGGTTCCGTTCGCCCCTGGCGTTGCCGCTGTCGGTGGCCGACACGCGCTGGTTGCCGCGCGGGCTGGGCGAGTGGTTGACCTGGCCGGTCGTCTTCTCGCTGCGGCCGCAGCGGGTGAGCGACCTGGCCTTGCCGCAGTTCGGCTGGGCGGCGCTGTATCTGCTGGCGCTGCTGGGGATCGGCTGGCGCCTGCTGCTGCGACGCGCGCCGGGCGAGCGTGCGCCCATGCTGCCGGCCGCGCGCGTGGTGCTGGTGTTTTTCCTGCTCGGCTATGCGCTGTGGCAGCTGGCTTTCAGCATCCACCGCTACCTGGTGCCGATCGAGGTCCTGCTGCCCTTGCTGCTGTGGTGGGCATGGCCGCGGCTGCTGCCGATGGCCAGCGTGCGCTGGCGGGTGGCGGTAATAGTGCTGCTGGCGTTGCACGTGGTGTTCGCCGCGCGCGATTGGGGCCATGCGCCCTGGCGCCAACCGGCCTTCGCCGTTGCTGCGCCGAACATGCCGGCACCGCGCGAAAGCGTCGTGGTGCTGGTGGGCGGCGAGCCGCAGGCCTGGCGGGTGGCGCTGCTGCCGCCGGAGGCCGTGTATCTATCGGCGGGTTCGAACTTTCCCGCGTCCGAGGGTTACCAGGCGCGGGCGCGACAGATGCTGGCCGTGCGACCTCAGCGCTACGCCATGCTGCACGCCACCGTGGACCGCGGCAGCGAGCGGGTCGACCGGTTGAATACGTGGGCGCAGCGCCTGGGCTGGGCCAACCAGCCGGGTTGCGCCACCCTGCGCTGGCTGACCGGCAAGGGCCTGCGCGCACGCCTGGACGAGGGCCAGCCGGGACGTTGCCTGCTGCTGCCGCGAGCCAATGCGGTGATGGATGTCGCCGCCGCCGATGCCGGTACCCGCGCGGCCGCGGCGGCGCCGTTGGCGGAGCTGGGCTGGGCCCTGGACGAGGCCAGTTGCCAGCGCATGCCGGCGCGGATCGGCGCCGACGCCCATCCGTACCAGTGGTGCCGGCTGCAGCCGCTGCCCTGAGGCTTCAGGGCACCGCGAAGCCGGCCTGGCGCAGCAACCGCGCCGTGGCGATCAGCGGCAGGCCGACCAGGGCGGTGGGGTCGCGGGAATCGATGGCCTCGAACAGGCTGATCCCCAGGCCCTCGCACTTGAAGCTGCCGGCGCAGTCCAGCGGCGACTCGGCGTGCAGGTAGCGCTCGATCTCGGCCGCGGACAGGTTGCGGAAATGGACCACGGTCAGGTCACTGGCCAGGTGGGTTGAGGTCGGGCTGGCCAGGCAGACGGCGGTATGGAAGTGCACCGAGCGCCCGGACATCGCCGACAATTGCGCCACCGCGGCATCGAAAGTGCCCGGCTTGCCCAGGGGCAGGCCGTCGAGCTCGGCGACCTGGTCCGAGCCGAGGGCCCAAGCGCCCTCGTCGGCCAGCGCCCGGGCCTTGGCCTCGGCCAACCGCAGGGCGAGGGGGGCCGGGGCTTCGCCGGGCCACGGCGTCTCGTCCACCTGCGGCCGCGCCTGCTCGAAAGGCAGGCCCAGGCGGGCCAGCAGCTCGCGGCGGTAGGCGGAAGTCGAGGCGAGGATCAGACGCGGCATCGGCGGTTTTCGTTCAGGCGGGCGGCGAGTCTGGCGCCGGGGCGGGCAGCGAACAAGACGGGCCCGGGCGATTTGACAGGAACCCCGGGCATCCTTAACATTCTGCGGCTTATGTCCGCAAACGTTCCCGAACAGCTGGATGCTTGGCGGATGGTCGCGGCGCGCAGGTGCTTCGATGGCAGTCTGCCGCTGTCGGCGATGCGTCGATTGCGCGATAGCCTGGTCGATACCGAAGGCGAGGCGAAGTATTCGCTCGAGTTCGGCCAGGACGATGTGCTGAAGGTGCCCTTTGTCGAGTTGCATGTCGAGACGGCGCTGCCGCTGGAATGCCAGCGCAGCCTGCAACGTTTCCTGCATCCGGTGAAGATCGCCCTGCGCCTCGGCTTGATCCGCAACGAGGCCGAGGAGGACGCGCTGCCGCCGGACTACGAGGCGCTGCTGGTGCCCGAAGACGGCATGCTGCGGCCGGCGGACCTGGTCGAGGACGAGCTGGTGCTGGCCGTGCCGGTGGTGCCGGTGTCGCCGGAAAGTGGCGAGGTCCAGGCCGAATGGCCCGCCAGCACCGAAGAATTGGACAAGGCCAGCCCGTTCGCGGCACTGGCCAAGTTGAAGAAGCAATAACCGCTGCCTGTCGGGGCGGGAAACCAGAAAGTCTAAGCGGGCGCGCAGCCTGTGCGACGAAACACCGAAGTAAACGAACCGAGTTTGGAGCAATCCCATGGCTGTGCAGAAATCCCGTGTTACCCCGTCCCGCCGCGGCCAGCGCCGTTCGCACGACGCCCTGACCGCCAAGCAGCTGTCCACCGATC
>Ga0160435_1000357_pt1 | contig 17940 bp, 16 predicted proteins | sample HID1973K_E0MG_FD_108213 | JGI IMG/M metagenome (GOLD analysis project Ga0160435, IMG submission 108213) | Enriched mosquito-associated microbial communities from UW Madison campus, WI, USA - HID1973K_E0 MG | ecosystem: Host-associated > Arthropoda: Insects > Digestive system > Unclassified ...
CGCCACATCGAAACCGTGTTTCGACCTTGAAACGATACACCTGAGTTATGGCCCGTCTAATTGCCATCGGTAATCGGCAGGTGAATAACTTGCCAGCCAATAATTTGACCGACGTCGCTGATCGATAGATTTTGAAATATCAGCGTCGTCCCCGTCCGCTAAGTGTGGAAGTAGACATGCCCGATGATTCGAGACGTCAGAATTTGAAGGACACGGTTGAAGGCACGCGCCTTGAAGGACCAGATGCAGCGCAGTGGCGTGAATGGGGGCCCTATCTCAGTGATCGACAGTGGGGCACCGTTCGCGAGGACTACAGTCCGGACGGCAATGCCTGGGATTACTTCCCACACGATCATGCGCGCAGCCGGGCCTATCGATGGGGCGAAGACGGGCTGGCCGGTTTCTCGGATAAATCGCAACACTGGTGCATCGCGCTGGGGCTATGGAACGGCCGCGACGCGATACTCAAAGAGCGGCTGTTCGGACTCAACAATGCCGAGGGGAATCATGGGGAAGATGTGAAGGAGCTGTATTTTCACGTCGACGGCCTGCCCAGCCATTCTTATATGAGGATGCTCTACAAATACCCGCACGCGGCATTTCCCTACGCCGACCTCGTGGAGGAAAACGCCCGCAGGGGGCTGAACGATCCAGAGTATGAAGTGCTCGATACTGGCGTATTCAATGACAATCACTATTTCGATATCAGCATCGAGTACGCCAAGCACACCGCTGACGATATTTTCATGCGCGTGACGGTGGTCAATCGGTCCGACTGCGCTGCAAGCCTCCACGTCTTACCGCAGATCTGGGCGCGCGATGTATGGAGTTGGAATCCCGAAGCATGTGAGCGCCCTGCCCTTACGCTGCACGAAACCCGAATCATTGCGCGCCATTCTCGTGAGGCGGAAAAAGAAGTCACGGCCTGGGGACGCGATGCATGTGAGTGGTTGTTCTGTGAGAACGCCACCAACATGCCCAGACTTTTCGGCAGGCCCGCCGATGGCCCGTTCAAGGACGGCATAAACGAATACCTCGTGGGAGCCGATCCCCAGGCCGTCCGGCGTGATGCCGGGACCAAGGCGGCCGCGCACTTCGTCTTGAATCTGGCCGGGGGAGAATCGCAGGCGGTGTATCTTCGCTTCGCCCCCGTCGGCTCGCCCCACGTCAACGCCAAGGCATTGTTTGAACAACGTCGCGCTGAAGCGGACGAGTACTTCGGCGCGCTGCAACACGGCCTTCAAGATGATGACGCCCGCAACGTTCAACGTCAGGCGCTGGCCGGATTGCTGTGGTCCAAGCAGCTGTATCACTTCGACGTCAAAGCCTGGCTTGAAGGTGATGCAACTCACGATCCTCTGCCCGCTCAGCGCGCCGATGTCCGTAACAGCCAATGGCGGCATCTGTGCAACTTCGACATCGTGTCGATGCCGGACAAATGGGAATACCCATGGTATGCGTCATGGGATCTGGCATTTCAGGCGGTTGCCTTTGCGTCGATCGATCCAGATTTCGCCAAGGATCAGTTGCTGCTATTGGTCAAAGATCGCTTCATGCACCCAAACGGGCAACTGCCCGCTTACGAGTGGCGCTTCGACGATGCCAACCCGCCAGTGCACGCGTGGGCCTGCTGGCGCGTCTATCAGATGGAAAAAGCCCAGCGGGGCCAAGGCGACGTGGCTTTCCTGGAAAGGGTTTTCCACAAGCTGCTATTGAATTTTTCCTGGTGGGTGAATCGCAAGGACACGGAAGGCCACAATATATTTCAGGGCGGCTTCCTCGGGCTCGACAACATCGGGCTGTTTGATCGTTCTGCCGCCCTCGCCCCGGGCTATCAGCTCGATCAGGCAGACGGCACCGCGTGGGTCGCCGCGTACGCGCTGGATCTGATGAGGATCGCGCTGGAGCTGGCGCAGCATAATGAAGTGTATGTGGATATCTCGGTGAAGTTTTTCGAGCACTTCCTGTACATCGCGGGCGCGATCAATCAGGTTGACGATCAAGACGTCGCAGGCCTCTGGGACGATCAGGACGGCTTCTTTTATGACGTACTGCATCGCCCAGACGGACTGCGTGAGTCAGTGCGACTGCGCTCTTTTGTCGGGCTCATCCCGTTATTCGCTGTTCGCGTGCTCGAACAGCGGGAACATGAGGGGTTGAACGGGCTGCGCGAGCGACTGCTGGGGTTCCTGCAACATCGACCGGATCTCGCCGCACTGGTCTCTCGGTGGACAGAACCCGGCAAGGGCAACCGGTTACTGCTCGCCCTGCTGCGTGGTCAGCGGACCAAGGATCTGGTCAGGCGCATGCTCGATGAGACCGAGTTTCTCTCGACCTTCGGCGTGCGTTCGCTCTCGCGGCATTATGCCGATCAGCCGTTCAGCATGCACATTAACGGCAACACCCTGTGCGCCGACTACGAACCCGCGGAGTCCGACTCCCGACTGTTTGGCGGGAACTCCAATTGGCGCGGCCCGGTCTGGATGCCGCTGAACTACATGCTGATCGAGTCATTGCGTGAGTTTCATCGCTATTACGATACGAATTTCTCTGTGGAATACCCCACTGGCTCAGGTTATCTGGCCTCGCTGGGAGAAGTGGCCGACGGACTGACCCTACGCATTTGTAGGCTCTTTCTTCGTGATGAGCAGGGAAACCGTCCGTCAATGGCCGGTTATCCACAGCTAGAACTGGACCCGGACAGCCGGGACCTGGTGCTGTTTCACGAGTACTTCCATGGAGAAAATGGCCGGGGTCTGGGAGCGTCTCATCAGACTGGCTGGAGTGCGCTGGTCGCGTTGCTGCTGCAACCGAAGGAATAAGCCAGGCGGTCGGTCTGGCGATGTGTTTACCCACAGGACAGAAACGGGTTCAAGGAGCTGTAACCGATGTCGTTTCGCAGATATCAGAAAGTGCTGGGCATCCCTCGTGTGATGTCTGCAACGCTGTTCATGTTCGTCGCAGGCTTGCCGCTTACGATCATGACTCTCACCCTGAGCCTTCACGTGCTCAATGAAATGGGCCGCAGTTACTTCGATGCGGGGCTGGTCGGCACCGCCACTGCATTAGGATTCGCAGTGGGCTCGCCGTTGTTGGGCCGCATGATGGACCGTCACGGTCTTCGTCCTGTGGTTGCGGTTTGCGGAACGGTGTCCACTGCTGCGTGGGTCATGCTGCCTCTGGTGGATTTCACGCTGTTCGTGGCACTGGCATTCGCTGCCGGCATGTTCACCGTGCCGACCGGGTCGCTGTCCCGGCAGTTCATCGCCAGCCTGGTGCCGGAAGATTACCGCCGGCCCGCGTACTCGCTCAACACGATGCTCATGGAGCTCTCATTCGTGATTACGCCCGCCGTGGACATTCTGTTGATCACGCAATACTCAGCGACCTCGATGCTGGTGGGTATCGGCGTATGGCGAGCGTTGTCCTACGTCGCGCTTTATCTGTTGAATTGGCCGATACGCAATCCCCATGAAGCGGTTGCAGCTGAAGAATCGGTCAAGTTGAAATGGCGGGAGTGGATGAGTGCCCGGTTGATCGGTGTCTTGCTGGTGAGCTCCGGGGCGCTGTTCGTGCTGTTCGGCACAGAGCTGGCCTTGATTGCGGTGCTGCGCGAAAACGGGGAAATTGCGTTCACCGGCTATGTCATCGCCGCCACCTCAATCGCCTCGATCGCCGGTGGCTTCGTCCACGGTATCGTTCACCGCTCCTGGTCATTGACGCGACTGGCCGTGACCATGAGCGTGTTGCTGCTGCCTGTGGCGTTCTTCGACCATGTCTGGTGGTGGCTATTGCTGGCGCTGCTGCCGACTAACCTGCTGTGTACGCCAACCCTCGCTGCGAGCTCTGAAGCGGTCGCTGAGCTGGCGCCTCCCAGCGTGCGAGGTCAGGTGATGGGGCTGCAAGACTCGGCCAACCGAATGGGACAGACGCTGTCCATGCCGCTGGTAGGTTTCGCGATCGACAACGTGTCGCCATCGATGGGGTTTGTCGCCGCAGCCTGTGGAGGATTGGTGCTGATCGGAATTGCGACGCTTTGCAGCGTTCGCCAGGCAAGCGCTCACGCATAAAAAATCGGTCTTGACCGGGAAGGCTCAAGACCAATGTTTTCAGCGAATCAAACGTCAGCTCAAAAAAACTTATGCACGTTTAAGGTCCGTTTGTCGCTGTCAGAAATAAGTAATAGAAATAATGACTTAGCGCGGATTCTCAAAAATCTCACACATTTGGTGCACAGGTTATCCACAATTCACACGGGTGATTTTTCCGGTACGGCTGCCGGTGTCACGGGTGAGCCCAATGCCTTCTGCGTTTCTTCGTTCCATACGGCTACTCGGTCATTAAGCGCAGCGATTGCGCGTGGACCGGTGCCTTCGGCGTACATCGGCTCGCCGATAACGACTTCGATGGTGCCCGGCTTCTTGGCCCAGCCCTCTTTTGGCCAGTATCTACCCGCGTTGTGTGCCACTGGCAGCACCGGGAGCTCTGCGTTGACCGCCATTGCAGATCCGCTGCGTGAGAATTTGCCGATCTGGCCATAGGGAACGCGTGTTCCCTCAGGAAAGATCAGCACCCAGACGCCATCTTTCAGCAATTCATCGCCCTTCTTGGCGACCACTTTAAGCGCGGCTTTTGGGTTGTTGCGATCGATGGCGATCGGACGCAGCATCGCCATGGCCCACCCAAAGAACGGCACGTACAACAATTCGCGTTTGAGCACCTGGCTCAAAGGCTGGAAATGCGCCGAAAGGAAGAACGTTTCCCACGTGCTCTGATGGTTCGAAACAATGACGCAGGGCGTCTTGGGGACGTTTTCCTGGCCGGTGACATTGACTCGGATGTTGAGCAGCACCTTGGTAAGCCATACCGCGCAGCGACACCAATAGACATTGATGAAGCGATAACGAATGCGGAAAGGCAGGAAAGGCGCGACGAAGAAGCTCAACGAACACCACAGCAGGGCGCTGGTGCCCAGCAGCAGGTAAAAGAAGAAAATCCTGATGGCCTGCACTATCGACATAGCTGCTTTTACCGTTACGGGCGTTGCCCGGATGTAGCGCACCGTAGACCGACGATCAGTCGGTGGACGTGGCGCTTTTGTGGATAAGTTCTGCGGCAACTGCCGCCAGATCGTCAAAAATCAACGTTCCCGCAGGCAGCGGACCGCCTCGCGTCTTCTGACCTTTGCCCGTCATGACCAGAACGGGTTGAGAGTCGACGGCCGCCGCCGCCTCCAGGTCACCCTTGCTGTCACCGACGAACCAGAGGCTGCGTAATGCGACGCCGTAATGATCGGCGATGGTCTTCAACATGCCCGGCCGAGGTTTGCGGCAATCACACCCCTGGTCAGGGCCATGTGGACAGAAGACGATCAGACCGACCTCGCCGCCCTGCTCCGCCACCAGTTCGCGCAAACGCGCGTGCATGGCATCGAGAGTGGCCAGGTCGTAGTAACCGCGAGCGATGCCGGACTGGTTGGTGGCCACTGCCACCGTCCAGCCGGCTTTGCTCAATTGCGCGATTGCGTCGATCGAGCCGGGAATCGGAATCCACTCCTGCACCGACTTGATGTAAGCGTCGGAGTCTTCGTTGATCACCCCGTCCCGATCGAGAATCACCAGTTTCAAATCTGTTCTCCTGCCTCAGCGGCTCAACCCAGAAGGGAAATGTCAGCGACGCCGAGGAACAGATTACGCAGACGTGCCAGCAACGCATAACGGTTGGCTCTCACGTTTGCATCTTCGGCGTTGACCATTACAGCCTCAAAGAACGCATCGACAGGCTCGCGCAATGCAGCCAGGCGTGCCAGCGCTTCGTTGTACTGACGGCCTGCGGACATCGGCGCCACGGCCTGGTCAGCCTGCTGAATCGCCGAATACAGCGAGAACTCGTTGGCGTTGTCGAAATACTTTGGCTCGACGGTCTGGGCAATGTTGCCTTCGGCCTTGCTCAGCAGGTTCGACACACGCTTGTTCACTGCGGCCAGTGCAGCGGCCTCAGGCAACTTGCGGAACGCCTGAACGGCTTGCACGCGCTGATCGAAATCCAGCGCCGAACCTGGCTGCAGGGCACGCACCGAGAGGTACACCGACACATCGACGCCTTCGTCTTCGTAACGCGCACGCAGGCGGTCGAAGATGAATTCCAGGACTTGCTCGGCCAGACCGGCTGATTTCACCTTGGCACCGAACTGGGTGACGGCGAATTGCACGGTCTTGATCAGATCCAGGTCCAGCTTCTTCTCGATCAGAATACGCAGGATGCCCAACGCTGCACGACGCAGGGCATACGGGTCTTTACTGCCGGTTGGAAGCATGCCGATGCCGAAGATGCCGACCAGCGTATCGAGCTTGTCAGCGATGGCTACCGCCGAGCCCGTCAATGTCGATGGCAGTTCAGCGCCTGCACCGCGCGGCATGTATTGCTCGTTCAGCGCGAGTGCGACGTCCTGTGGCTCGCCGTCGGCCAGCGCGTAGTAGTAACCCGCCACGCCTTGCATTTCCGGGAACTCGCCGACCATTTCGGTCGCCAGGTCGCATTTGGACAGCAGGCCCGCACGGCCGGCACGCTGAGCGTCGCCGCCAATGCGGGGTGCGATGAACGCGGCCAGTCGGGAAACCCGCTCGGCTTTGTCGAACACGGTGCCCAGTTGCGCCTGGAACACGACGTTCTGCAGACGCTGGTTGAAGGTCTCCAGCTTCTGCTTCTTGTCCTGCTTGAAGAAGAACTCGGCATCGGTCAGACGAGGACGAACGACTTTCTCGTTGCCCAGAACGATCTGCGAGGGATCCTTGCTCTCGATGTTGGCGACTGTGATGAAGCGCGGCAACAGCTTGCCTTCGGCGTCCAGCAGGCAGAAATACTTCTGGTTGTCCTGCATGGTGGTGATCAGGGCTTCTTGCGGCACTTCAAGGAAACGCTCCTCGAACGAGCACACCAGCGGCACGGGCCACTCGACCAGCGCGGTCACTTCGTCGAGCAATGCCGGCGGCACGATTGCGGTGCCTTCGTGCTGAGTCGCCAACTCGTCGATGCGCTTGCTGATCAGCTGACGACGCTCGTTGAAATCCGCGAGCACGTGGGCGGCACGCAGGTCGCTGACGTAGCTTGCAGGAGAAGTGATGCGCACGCTTTCCGGATGATGGAAGCGGTGACCGCGCGACTCACGACCCGCTGTCTGAGCGAGGATCGTGCAGTCGATGACCTGTTCGCCGAACAGCATTACCAGCCACTGGGTCGGACGCACGAACTCTTCCTTGCGCGCACCCCAGCGCATGCGCTTGGGAATCGGCAGATCGTTCAACGAGTCTTCGACGATGGTCGGCAACAGACTGGCGGTCGGCTTGCCGGCGATGCTCTGGCTGTAGCGCAGTTTCGGGCCGCTCTGGTCGATTTCGCTCAGGTCGACGCCGCACTTCTTGGCAAAGCCCAGTGCCGCTTGAGTCGGATTGCCGTCGGCGTCGAATGCAGCCTGACGCGGCGGGCCGTCCAGGTTGACGCTGCGATCGGGCTGTTGGGTCGCGAGCTCGGTGATCAACACGGCCAGACGACGCGGTGCTGCGTAAACCTGCTTGGCGCTGTAAGTCAGGCCAGCGGCCTGCAGGCCCTTCTCGATACCGGCCAGGAATGCTTCGGCCAAGGTATTCAGGGCCTTGGGTGGCAGTTCTTCGGTGCCCAGTTCAACCAGGAAATCTTGAGCACTCATTGTGCAGCCTCCAGCTTAGCCAACACTTCATCGCGAATATCGGGTGCGGCCATCGGGAAGCCAAGTCGGGCCCGGGCCATCAGGTACGCCTGAGCCACGGAACGGGCCAGGGTGCGTACGCGCAGGATGTATTGCTGACGCGCCGTCACGGAGATTGCGCGGCGGGCATCGAGCAGGTTGAAGGTGTGCGAGGCCTTGAGGACCATTTCGTAGCTCGGCAATGGCAGCTCGGCTTCGATCAGGCGTACCGCTTCGCTTTCATAGAAATCGAACAGCTCGAACAGTTTGTCGACATTGGCGTGCTCGAAGTTGTAGGTCGATTGCTCCACCTCGTTCTGGTGGAACACATCGCCGTAGGTGACTTTGCCGAACGGGCCGTCTGTCCAGACCAGGTCATAGACCGATTCCACGCCCTGCAGGTACATCGCCAGACGCTCCAGGCCGTAGGTGATTTCGCCGGTCACCGGATAGCACTCGATGCCGCCCACTTGCTGGAAGTAGGTGAATTGCGAGACTTCCATGCCGTTGAGCCAGATCTCCCAACCCAGGCCCCAGGCGCCAAGGGTCGGCGATTCCCAGTTGTCCTCGACGAAGCGCACATCGTGCACCAGCGGATCCAGACCCACGTGCTTCAACGAGCCGAGATACAGCTCTTGAAAGTTGTCCGGGTTCGGCTTGAGGACGACTTGGAACTGGTAGTAATGCTGCAGGCGGTTGGGGTTTTCGCCGTAACGGCCATCGGTAGGACGACGGCTCGGTTGTACGTAGGCTGCGTTCCAGGTTTCCGGGCCGACGGCGCGCAGAAACGTGGCAGTGTGGAAAGTGCCGGCGCCCACTTCCATATCGTAGGGCTGAAGTACCACACAACCTTGCTCAGCCCAGTATTGCTGGAGGGCGAGGATCAAGTCTTGGAAGGTACGCACGGCTGGCGTAGGCTGGCTCACGAAATTCACCTGTACTGGGGGGCTGCGATTTAAAGAGCGGGAGTATACCCGATTCAGCAGCGCCTCCACCCTTGGGAGCCCTATGCCACGCTGCTTTTGGTGCAACGAAGATCCGCTTTACATGGACTATCACGATCAGGAGTGGGGCGTGCCACTGCGCGACGCGCAGATGCTGTTCGAGTTTCTATTGCTCGAAGGGTTCCAGGCCGGCCTGTCGTGGATCACGATCCTGAGGAAACGGGAGCGATACCGTGAGGTGATGTTCGACTTCGACGTTAAGCGCATCGCCGCCATGACCGATGCCGAGATCGAAACGCTGATGCAAGAGCCTGGCATCGTGCGCAACCGCCTGAAACTCAACGGTGCGCGCAAAAATGCCCAGGCCTGGTTACGGCTTGAGGATCCGGTGGGGTTCGTCTGGTCCTTCGTCGGCGGCCAGCCCCGGATCAACCACTTCAAGGACCGCAGCGAAGTGCCTGCCATCACACCGGAAGCCGAAGCGATGAGCAAAGCCCTCAAAAAGGCCGGCTTCACCTTCGTCGGCCCCACCATCTGCTACGCCTACATGCAGGCCACCGGCATGGTCATGGACCACACGGTGGATTGTGATCGGTATGCCGATCTGGCGGGGTAATGAAGAGGCTTCTTCTGGGCTGTGTATCTGACGCTTGAAACCGGTTTTTCGGTTGACCGGTTTCTGGGGCGCAATCAAGGAAATCTCTTTCCCCAAAGGCGCTTCACCCCTAGATAGATGGCCACGGTCGAGAACGCATTCGTCAAGGCTACGGTAAGTACCGTTTGCATGGGCAGTGCACCACGCTCATCTATGAAATGTTCGTAGGGCAGAAACCTAAGCAATGCCCAGAATATACCCAACACAAACAGTGCTTTGATCATCCGAAGCATTGTTGCGCAGACAAGAATATTAGCCAGCCGAGGACGGTTTTCCTGGGGGGTATTGCGGTGTATAAACTTCGCATGCATTGCCTTTATCGCACTGTAGATAATGATGCTAAACGACAGGTTGATCAAAAACGCCAAGTAGTCGCGTGTCACTTCGAAAGCCTCTGATATTTGATCACCGTTAAAAAACGTTGAGATGATCATCGCGTCTTCGAGTGAAATATAACGATCAACCAAGCAATCGGAAAATTGATACGAAAACATCGCGAGTGCTGCGAACAACCCTGACAGTAGCAGTAATTTCCCCGCTGATTTAACGACAGCTTCGATCATGAGAAATGACCTCTATCGTTCCGTAAGTCATCAGACTGTTCGTACCGGGAATTGGCGTCTTTGGGGTTTGGAGCAGCGTGTTTCGGATCGTCGCGTAGTCACCATCATTGGGCAGGGTTATGCATCCCTCTGAAATTCTGCCAGGGTGCAGCCGAAAGTATCCCCGTCGGATTCCGTCAATCCACGTCCAGTCATCAATCTTTTCATCGGCTCGATATAACGCGAACCACTCGTCGTGAGTAAATTTGGCATCCCTCATGACGCGGTTGTACATGTCTTTCAAACCAGTTTGTATTCTTGATGAAACGCTGCCTTCGGCTCGGTCGACGATCCAGTATTTACCTGGCGGTATTGGACCTCCGTTTGGAATGGCGCGACAACCACCGCGGTTCCTGTACATACCTTTTCCAGAGAATGCCTGAAATGTACCAAGCTCCGGAAAAGTCAAATCACCGAACAGCGCTTCCTTCATAAAAAAATGACCTTCCATTGCCATGATTGCTTGCTCCCTGCATGTGTTTTTGAGATTTCAGGCTTGATGAGTTATTTGCCGATGTCTTTTGTATTCCCGTTTGCATGCTTCCTTGCATCAGCATTTGGGAGTCAGCGAGAGTCTGGGGATCGATGGTGCACGGAGACAATCAGAGAATTCCGCTGGTCCTGTAGTCGTATTCCGTGTCATGGGCTGTCAGCCCGATTCTTCATACCGAGCTTAGGGGTTGATGCGTGTCTGTAGGGCGCGGGTGCCCGTGATTGCGGTGGATTGGCACCATTGAGGTTGCCGGTGGGTAATTGAGGGCGGACAAGCGCGGTCTTGCAATAGGGCTGCAACTCCCCTCATGAGGGCAACTGACGGTTACAATGCCTGCCTCATCGATTCAGGAGTGATCTGTGGATAAGTTCAAAGGCGCCATGATGGTTGGGGCGTTGCGACTGTTTGCGCTGCTGCCGTGGCGTGCCGTGCAATGGGTTGGCACCGGCATTGGCTGGCTGATGTGGAAACTGCCCAACCGTTCTCGCGAGGTCGCGCGGATTAATCTTTCCAAATGCTTTCCCGAGTTGAGCTCCACCGAGCTCGAGGCTTTGGTCGGCCGTAGCTTGATGGACATCGGCAAGACGCTGACTGAAAGCGCCTGCGCCTGGATCTGGCCTGCTCAGAAATCGATCAATCTGGTGCGCGAAGTCGAAGGCCTGCAGGTGCTGAAGGACGCACTGGCGTCCGGCAAAGGCGTTGTGGGTATCACCAGCCACTTGGGGAACTGGGAAGTGCTGAACCACTTCTATTGCAGCCAGTGCAAGCCGATCATTTTCTATCGTCCGCCCAAGCTCAAAGCCGTCGATGAATTATTGCGTAAGCAGCGCGTGCAGCTGGGCAATCGCGTCGCGGCGTCGACCAAGGAAGGCATCCTCAGTGTCATCAAGGAAGTGCGCAAAGGCGGCTCGGTCGGGATTCCTGCTGATCCTGAGCCTGCTGAATCTGCCGGTGTATTCGTGCCGTTTTGCGGGACCATGGCACTGACGAGCAAATTCGTCCCCAACATGCTGGCAGGCGGCAAGGCCGTCGGCGTCTTCCTGCATGCCATGCGCCTGGACGATGGCTCGGGCTATAAAGTGGTGCTGGAGGCTGCGCCTGAAGACATGTACAGCACCGACACCGAAACCTCGGCCGCGGCGATGAGCAAGGTGGTGGAGAAATATGTGCGGGCGTATCCGAGCCAGTACATGTGGACCATGAAGCGCTTCAAGAAGCGGCCCGAAGGCGAGAAGCGCTGGTATTGATTCACCCTTTGATTGTTCCCACGCTCCGCGTGGGAACACCTCCCGTGACGCTCTGCGTCACATGGGCGCGGAGCGCCCGGGCTGCGTACCCACGCAGAGCGTAGGTACAATCACTTATCCTGCTTTTGCAGCTTCTTGAGAAACACCGTCATCTCCTTCTCGGCCTGCTTGTCGCCATGACCGGCCGCGGCGATAAGGCCCTGCTGCCAGGCCTTGCGCGCCTGTTCTGTGTCCCCTGAGGCCAACCACGCCTTGCCGAGCAGCTTCCACGCTGCCGAATATTTCGGGTCGAATTCGACGCAGCGCTGAAGGTGTTCGATCGCCTTGGCGCTGTCGCCCAGGTCCAGATAACCCTTGCCCAGGCCGAAGCGCAGCAGCGCGTTGTCCATGCCCTTGGCGAGCATCTTTTCCAGCGATTCGAGCACGTCGTTCTCCTCGTTAAAAAAAGCTCAATCCCACTTGGAACAGTCGCTCCACGTCGCGGATGTATTTTTTATCCACAAGGAACATGACCACATGATCGCCGGATTCGATCACGGTGCTGTCATGAGCGATGATCACCTGCTCATCTCGCGTGATTGCGCCGATGGTGGTGCCCGGCGGCAGGTTGATGTGCATGATGGCCTTGCCGATCACCTTGCTCGACTTCGCGTCGCCATGCGCCACGATCTCGATGGCCTCCGCTGCGCCGCGGCGCAGTGAATGCACGCTGACGATGTCGCCGCGGCGCACGTGCGCCAGCAACGTGCCAATGGTGGCCAGTTGGGGGCTAACGGCGATGTCGATCTCCCCGCCCTGCACCAGATCCACGTAGGCGGGGTTATTAATGATGGTCATCACTTTTTTCGCGCCCAGTCGCTTGGCCAGCAACGAGGACATGATGTTGGCTTCGTCATCGTTGGTCAGCGCGAGAAACAGGTCCGCGTTGTCGATGTTCTCTTCCATCAGCAAGTCGCGGTCGGAAGAGCTGCCCTGCAGGATCACCGTATTGTCGAGGGTGTCCGACAAGTAGCGACAGCGCGCCGGGTTCATCTCGATGATCTTCACCTGGTAGCGGTTTTCGATGGCCTCGGCCAGACGCTCACCGATCTGCCCGCCGCCCGCGATGACAATACGTTTGTAGCTTTGCTCCAGCCGGCGCATTTCGCCCATCACTGCCCGGATATCGGCTTTGGCCGCAATGAAGAAGACTTCGTCGTCGGCTTCGATGACTGTATCGCCTTGCGGAATGATCGGACGATCACGCCGGAAGATCGCCGCCACCCGGGTATCCACGTCGGGCATATGGGCGCGCAGTTGGCGCAGTTGCTGACCGACCAGCGTCCCGCCGTAATACGCTTTCACCGCGACCAGCTGCACTTTACCCTCGGCGAAGTCGATCACCTGTAAAGCGCTTGGGTACTCGATCAGCCGTTTGATGTAATTGGTGACAACTTGCTCGGGGCTGATCAACACGTCCACAGAGATGGCGTCGTTGTTGAAAAGCCCGGATCGCGTCAGGTAGGCCGACTCACGCACGCGTGCGATTTTGGTGGGCGTGTGGAAAAGCGTGTGGGCCACCTGGCAGGCGACCATGTTGGTTTCATCGCTGCTGGTCACGGCAACCAGCATGTCAGCGTCGTCGGCACCGGCCTGACGCAGAACGGTGGGAAAGGAGCCTCGTCCATGAATGGTGCGAATATCCAGGCGATCACCCAGTGCACGCAAGCGATCCTGATCGGTGTCCACGACAGTGATGTCATTGGCCTCGCTGGCCAGATGCTCCGCCAGCGTGCCGCCCACCTGTCCTGCACCGAGAATGATGATCTTCAATCAATCTCTCCTTGAATTGATGCCGCTGCGCCACATCCTCTGTACAGAAACGTGGCTCGTCCCGCGATCTGCCGCCAAGTGGCAGTAATGAGTGAAACCGGGTTCGACAGCCTTGGTCGAAAACCGTCATTGCAGCTGCCGCGCACGTGGCAGACAGGGATTATGACGCTGCCGCGATCTTGATCAACTTCGCGTAATAGAACCCGTCATGCCCGCCTTCCTGCGCCAGCAGTTGACGCCCGTGAGGCTGCTTCAGCCCCGGCGGCGGATTACCTTGCTGACCGGCGATGTCCAGTTCCCGAGCGCCGGGGGTGCGCGCAAGAAACGCATCGACGACTTCCGTGTTTTCGGTCGGCAGTGTCGAGCAGGTCGCGTAAAGCAGCATGCCGCCCACTTGAAGCGTCGGCCACAGCGCGTCGAGCAGTTCGCCCTGCAGTGTCGCCAGTGCCGGAATGTCGTCCGCTTGCCGTGTCAGCTTGATGTCCGGGTGACGACGAATGACGCCGGTCGCCGAACAGGGCGCGTCGAGCAGGATGCGCTGGAACGGCTTGCCGTCCCACCATTGATCGGTGGCGCGGGCATCGGCGGCGATAAGTTCTGCGCTCAGGCCCAGGCGATCAAGGTTCTCTCTGACCCGCACCATGCGCTTGGCCTCCAGATCCACAGCGACGACACCCGCCAGACCCGGTTGGACTTCCAGCAAGTGGCACGTCTTGCCGCCCGGTGCGCAGCAGGCGTCGAGCACGCGCTGACCTGGCGCCAGCTCCAGCAGATCCGCAGCCAGTTGCGCCGCCTCGTCCTGGACGCTGATCCAGCCCTCTGCAAAGCCGGGAAGCGCGCGGACATCACCAGGCTCGGTCAGCACGATGCCGTCCTGGCTGAACGTGCTGGCAACGCCGCCAATGCCTGCGTCCTGCAACAGCTGAAGGTACTGGTCACGCGTCTTGTGACGACGGTTCACCCGAAGAATCATCGGTGGATGCGCGTTGTTGGCCGCGCAGATGGCTTCCCAATGTTCCGGCCATGCGGCTTTCAATGCTTTTTGCAGCCAGCGTGGATGCGCGGTGCGCACGACAGGATCGTGTTCCAGCTCGAGCAGCAGCGCTTCACCTTCACGCTGCGCGCGGCGCAGGACCGCATTGAGCAGCGCTTTGGCCCATGGCTTCTTCAATTTGTCGGCGCAGCCCACGGTTTCGCCGATCGCCGCATGGGCGGGAATGCGCGAGTAGAACAACTGATAAAGACCGACCAGCAGCAACGCTTGAACGTCGGTATCGGCAGCCTTGAACGGCTTCTGCAGCAGCTTTGCCGCCAATGCGGACAATCGAGGCTCCCAACGTGCAGTGCCGAACGCGAGGTCTTGAATCAGGCCGCGATCACGGTCTTCGACCTTGTCCAGTTGAGCGGGCAAAGAGCTGTTCAGCGAAGCCTTGCCGCTGAGCACGGCTGCCAACGCCTTGGCTGCGGCCAGGCGCGGATTCATTGGCTGTCCGCCGATGCGCCGAGCACCGTCCCCGTCGCGAACTTCTCACGACGGCTGTTGAACAGGTCAGCAAAGCCCAGCGGTTTGCCGCCTGGCAATTGCAGGCGCGTGAGGCGCAAGGCCCCTTGTCCGCAGGCCACGATCAGACCGTCTTTGCTGGCGCTGAGGATCGTGCCCGGTTCGCCCTCGCCTTCGCTCGCCTGTGCGGCCAGCACTTTCAAGGCTTCGCCGTTGAGCGTGCTGTGACAGACCGGCCATGGATTGAAGGCGCGCACCAGACGCTCGAGCTCGTCGGCGGGCCGCGACCAATCGATGCGCGCTTCGTCTTTATTGAGCTTGTGCGCATAAGTTGCTTGGGAGTCGTCCTGTGCTTTACCGACCAGCGAGCCATCTGCCAGGCCGGCGATGGCCTTCAGCACGGCAACCGGGCCGAGTTCTGCCAGGCGATCATGCAAGGTGCCGCCTGTGTCATCGGCGGTGATCGCCGTTGTGCTTTTGAGCAGCATCGGGCCAGTGTCCAGGCCTGCTTCCATGCGCATCACGGTCACGCCGCTTTCCGCATCACCGGCTTGCACCGCACGCTGGATAGGCGCTGCCCCGCGCCAGCGAGGCAGCAATGAGGCATGGCTGTTGATGCAGCCCAGCCGCGGGATGTCGAGCACCACTTGCGGCAGAATCAGCCCGTAAGCGACCACGACCATCAGGTCAGGCTCGAGCGCAGCGAGTTCGGCCTGTGCTTCGGCTGCTCGCAAGGTCGGCGGTTGAAACACGGGAATGTCGTGTTGCAGAGCGAGTTGCTTGACCGGGCTGGGCATCAACTTCTGGCCGCGACCTGCCGGACGGTCAGGCTGGGTATAAACCGCGATCACCTCGTAAGGGCTGTCGAGCAGGGCTTTGAGGTGTTCGGCCGCGAATTCCGGGGTGCCGGCGAAGACGATGCGCAGTGGCTCAGTCATGGGCTTCTCGTTCTGAAAATGACTGCAGGAGCGTGCTGGCCGGCGATTGCGTTGTGTCAGTCGACGAAGGTGTCACGGACATGTCGCGATCGCGGTCAGCGCGCTCCTGCACGGTAATGAGATATGGTCGGATCAGGCGTTCTGCTTGTGCTGTTTTTCCAGCTTCTTCTTGATCCGGTCACGCTTCAGGTTCGACAGATAGTCGACGAACAGCTTGCCGTTCAGGTGATCACACTCGTGCTGAATGCACACCGCGAGCAAGCCTTCGGCGATCAGTTCGTAAGGTTGACCCTCACGGTCCAGCGCCTTGACCTTGACCTTCTGCGGACGGTCGACGTTTTCATAGAACCCGGGGACCGACAGGCAGCCTTCCTGATACTGATCCATCTCGTCAGTCAGTGGCTCGAGCTCAGGGTTGATGAAGACCCGGGGCTCGCTGCGGTCTTCGGAGAGATCCATGACCACGACACGCTTGTGTACGTTAACCTGCGTCGCCGCCAGGCCGATGCCAGGCGCTTCGTACATGGTTTCAAACATGTCGTCGACCAACTGGCGAATGCCGTCGTCCACAGCGGCCACCGGCTTGGCGATGGTGCGCAGGCGCGAATCTGGAAATTCGAGAATGTTTAAAATGGCCATATACGTTTGAGCTGCACTTGTAGGGTAAAGTCAAAATCGGCTGCTAGGCTAGGGACGTCACGAGCGGGCAGCCCTTGTAAAACCGAAGTCTCGCAAGACTCTATGTTTCACGCGAAGCCAATATGATAAAGGGATTCACCGCATGAGGAAATCACTACTCGCCCTGCTGCTGTTGGCCGCGACAGGCTTTGCCCAGGCGCAAGTACAACTCAGGGAAGGTCATCCACAGAGTTACACCGTTGTCGCTGGTGACACACTCTGGGACATTTCCGGCAAATTTCTCAGCCAGCCCTGGAAATGGCCGCAGATCTGGCGCGCCAATCCTCAGGTCCATGACCCGGATCTGATCTACCCCGGCGACACCCTGAATCTGATTTACGTCGACGGTCAGCCGAGAATTGTCGTGAACCGCGGCGAATCCCGCGGCACCATCAAATTGTCACCGCGTGTGCGCAGCACGCCGATTGCCGAAGCGATCCCCACCATTCCTCTGGGCGCAATCAACGCGTTTCTGCTCAATAACCGGATCGTGGATACGCCCGAGCAATTCGACACCGCGCCATATATTGTCGCCGGCAACGGCGAGCGAGTGCTCAGCGGTGCCGGTGACCGGATCTATGCGCGCGGGTATTTCGAACCGGGCCATGTGTCCTACGGGATTTTCCGCAAAGGCAAGAGCTATGTGGATCCGGACACCGGCACGTTGCTGGGCATAAATGCCGATGACATCGGCAGCGGCGACGTGATTGCCAGCGACGGCGATGTCGCGACGTTGCAAATGCAGCGCTCGACCCAGGAAGTGCGCCTGGGTGACCGGCTGTTCGTCAGCGAAGAGCGCGGCATCAACTCGACGTTTGTCCCCAGCGAGCCTCGGCAACCGGTGAACGGCATGATCATCGACGTTCCGCGGGGCGTGACGCAGATTGGTGAGTTTGACGTGGTCACCCTTGACCGTGGCCGTCTGGACGGCCTTGAAGAAGGCAATGTCCTGGCAATCCTCAAGACCGGCGAGACCGTTCGCGATCGCATCACCGGTGAGCCGGTGAAAATCCCGGATGAGCGTTCAGGCTTGCTGATGGTGTTCCGCACCTACGACAGGCTCAGCTATGCAATGGTGCTGCATGCGTCCAGATCTTTGGCGGTGATGGATAAAGTCAGCAATCCGTAATGCTATGTATCAGCTGTAAAACACTTTTCTCCACCGGCATGCTTCACTTATCAAATTGTTGTCAACAGACTTATCCACAGGTTGACCCGCTCGATTGAGCGGGCCGCTGATCAAGGAAGATCTCATGCCGCTGTTCGAAAAAGCCGGTCAGTCCCCTGCCGAGCTGGAGGCGCGTTTGCGACTCCATCGCTTGCCGGAGATCGGCCCGAAACGTTTCC
>Ga0160435_1000362_pt1 | contig 17555 bp, 16 predicted proteins | sample HID1973K_E0MG_FD_108213 | JGI IMG/M metagenome (GOLD analysis project Ga0160435, IMG submission 108213) | Enriched mosquito-associated microbial communities from UW Madison campus, WI, USA - HID1973K_E0 MG | ecosystem: Host-associated > Arthropoda: Insects > Digestive system > Unclassified ...
GCCCTGCCGGCCCACACCCGCTTCGTGGAACTGGCCGCTGGCAAGTCCGACCGCCCCGACCTGCAGAGTGCCAAGCGCGTGGTTTCCGGTGGCCGCGGCGTCGGCTCGGCCGAGAACTTCAAGGTCATCTACCAGCTGGCAGATAAGCTTGGCGCAGCGGTCGGCGCCTCGCGCGCCGCGGTCGATGCGGGCTACGTGCCGAACGAACTACAGGTCGGCCAGACCGGCAAGATCATCGCCCCGGAGCTGTACGTGGCCGTCGGAATCAGCGGCGCCATCCAGCACCTGACCGGCATCAAGGACGCCGGCACGATCGTGGCCATCAACAAGGACGGCGAGGCGCCGATCTTCGAGATCGCGGATATTGGGTTGGTGGGGGATTTGTTTACGCTGTTGCCGGATCTGGAGAAAGCACTGTAATAGCGCTTATGTTAATAGTAAGCTCCCATCGCCGGCCGCCTCGCGCGGCCGGTACTTTTCCAGCTTGGCGACCGCTTATTTACCCACTCCGCCGTGATTGCCGACCAGATCCCACCCGCCGAGGGCCAATCCGCGAAACTCGATATGATTGAGCCGGAATTGGGCTTGCCCGATGTGTCCGTTGTGGTTCCTGTCTACGGCTGTGCCGGCTGCCTGGAAGAGCTGGCAGACCGGATAGCCGCTACGCTGCAGGCGCTCGGCAAAACGCACGAGCTTATCTTGGTCGATGACAACAGTCCCGATGGCGCGTGGGCGCGCATCCAGGAATTGTCCTCGTTGCACGGCTCTATCCGCGGACTGCGGTTTTCACGCAATTTCGGGCAACACGCCGCCATCAGTGCGGGCCTCATGCACGCACGGGCAGCCTCGACCATCGTGATGGATTGCGACCTGCAGGATGTCCCGGAAGAGATTCCCAGGCTGCTGGCCGGGCTGGAGGAGGGCGCAGAGATCGTCCTGGGCCAGCGCATCGAACGCCAGGACACTTGGTTCAAGCGCACGGGATCGGCACTGTTCTATCGGACACTGGGCTGGCTGACCGACACGGACTACGATCCGAGCACCGCAAATTTCGGTGCGTACAGTCGCAAGGTCGTCGATGCGCTGAACGCCATGCCCGAGACGGACAGGTTTCTTCCTCTCCTGGTTCGCTGGACCGGCTTTCGCACCCATAGTGTTCCGGTTTCCCACGGCCGCCGCACGGAGGGCAGGAGCGGATATACCCTTCGCAAGCTGTTCCAGATGGCGACGAGGATTGCGCTGTCGTTTTCCGACAAGCCGCTACGGCTCGTCATGACGGCCGCACTTGCGCTGGCTGCGATCGGCGCCTGCGTCGCACTGTTCGCCGTGTATCGCTACTACGCTGGCGATGTGCGGGTCGCGGGCTTCACCAGCATTGTGGCCTCGGTATGGCTCGTGGGTAGCTTCTTAATGGCCAGCATGGGTGTCATTGGGCTTTATCTCGGGCGCATTCACAACGAAACCAAACAGCGTCCGCAGTATCTGATCTGGCAGGATTCCTGGAAGACTTCCAAATGAGCAATCCGGAAATCCTGTCGCCGTCCGCACTGGATTCGGCTCGCTTCGGCATCAAGGTGGAACGCGCACTCGTTCCGGCAGATGCTGATGTCGAAGACGCCATCGCACAGATCAACCGCTCCAACGCCGAGCTGATCATCCTTCGCGTGCCGGCTGGTGCGACCGAGATTCCCACCGGCCTGTCGATGCTGGGCGAAACGGTCATCCACTCAGATACACTGGTCTATCACTACCTCGATCTCCCGGCTCCGAGCGGCGCTTCGGCGAGCCACGTCCGGCAAGCCGACCCTCGCGACCTCGACGCCATTCGCGACATTGCCGCAGCCGCTTTCAGGACCTATCGCGCCCACTATGCGGCCAATCCACTGTTGCCTGCCGACCAGGTCCTGGCCGGCTACATCGAATGGGCACAGAGCCGGGCTGATCCGAGCAATCCCCAGAGCACCACGTGGCTGGTAATGGACAAAGCGGGCACGCCGGCCGGTTTTGCAACCTGCGACATCGAAGGCAACGCAGTCGAAATCGTCCTCAATGCGGTGCATCCGGCCATGGAAAGAAAAGGCCATTACGGCACGTTGCTCCGCCACATTATCAAGCACTACTCCGCACAGGGCCTCGCGCGGCTGGTCATATCGACCCAGATATGGAACTACACCGTGCAGCGCCAATGGAGTCGGGCCGGACTGTTGCTGTTCAAGGCCTACGACACTTTCCACGTGGATCGGCGCATCGCCCGCCAACGGACCGGGGTGTAATTCATGCAAGCAATTTCCCCGTGGTTGATGGTGGCGGCGACGGTGCTGCTGACCAGCTATGGTCAACTCGTCATCAAATGGCAAGTGGGCCTATTCCGGCCAGCCACCGAAGGCGTGCTGGGAATGCTTCCGGCCATCATGCAATTGGTTCTGCGGCCGTGGATCATTTCGGCGTTCGGCGCGGCATTCGCCGCCTCGCTGTGCTGGATGCTCGCGGTGTCCCGGCTGGAGCTGAGCCGGGCCTACCCATTCATGGCAGTCAACTTCCTCATCGTCTGCATCGTGGCAGTGCCCATGTTCGGCGAAACCTTCACCACCACCAAGGCCATCGGCTTGAGCACGGTTGTCATCGGCCTTGTCATCCTCAGCCAAGGCTGACTCATCTGCTTCTCCCGTCACCTACGAGGCACTTCTCAATGATCCGCTTCAACCGCCCTTACATGACGGGTGACGAGCTCCGGCTCATCGATCAGGCACACAAAAACGGCCACCTGTCCGGCGACGGCCCTTTCACTCGCGCCTGCCATGAATGGTTGCGCGAGCAGACCGGCGCATCCAGCGCGCTGCTCACCCATTCGTGCACCGCAGCGCTGGAAATGGCAGCACTGCTGCTGCGGCTCAAACCTGGCGACGAAGTCATCATGCCTTCGTTTACTTTCGTCTCCACCGCCAGCGCCTTTGCGCTGCGCGGAGCGGTCCCGGTCTTTGTCGACATACGGCCGGACACGCTGAACATCGATGAGCGCCTCATCGAGGCCGCGATTACGAAAAAGACCCGCGCCATTTGCGTCGTTCACTATGCCGGCGTGTCGTGCGAAATGGACGAAATCCTGGATATCGCGTGCCGGCATGACCTTCGCGTCGTGGAAGATGCGGCGCAGGGCATAATGTCCACCTATCGCGGGCGCCCCCTGGGCACCATCGGGGACCTTGGCGCCTTCAGCTTCCACGAAACGAAGAACATCATCTCCGGTGAAGGCGGGGCATTGCTTTGTCGCACCGGAGAGTTTTCCGAGGAAGCGGAGATCATCCGCGAGAAGGGCACGAACAGAAGCCGATTCTTTCGCGGCCAAGTAGACAAGTACACGTGGGTAGAGGTCGGTTCGTCATACCTGCCTGGAGAGATAACCGCAGCTTTCCTCGCCGCGCAGGTCCAGCATGCGGAGGAAATCACGCAGCGACGTCTTGGAATATGGAACATCTACCATCAGTGGGCAGCTCGACATGAAGCGACTGGCATCCTCCGTCGCCCGATCATTCCAGCCCACTGCACGCATAATGCCCACATGTACTATATGCTACTGCCTTCGCTCCAGGTCCGCAGCAAATTCATCGAGGCTCTAAAGCATCGAGGCGTGCAGTCGGTGTTCCACTATATTCCACTGCACTCCTCCCCCGCGGGCCGCGAGCTCGGGAGGACGGCCGGGGTAATGTCCGTCACCGACGATATTTCCGACAGACTGGTCCGGATGCCGCTGTGGCTCGGCCTTGAAGAGCAGATGGACCACGTCCTGCGGAGCGCCGACGAAGCACTGCTGGAGTCATGCTAATGAACTCTTGCCTCCTAGAAGGGCGAGTAAGCACCCCTGAGTGGCCATACAACAAGAGTACCGTTGCCTTTTCGTCAGCTTTCGCAATTGCTTTTCTATTATCCAAGTTCGCAGGCTTTTCCGTCGGATACGCACTTGATGATTACCTGATTGTCAGCCAACAGCACGCCGGGACATTCAGCAACTTCTTCTTGTCGCAGGGCAGATATACGAATGCCGCGCTGGACATTCTGTTGGACGCCGCGAATCTGCAGATGGCAAATTTCTCGGCGGGTGCACTCGCCGCGACCGTGTGCTTTGCCGCTCTATTCTATGCCCGTATCTTTTCGCCTCGGGTAGGCACGCGTCTTGTAGCATGGGCTGCGGTCGGAGCGCTTCTGGGAGCACACTCGTACTACGCGGAGTACGTCAGCTTTCGCCAAGCTGCCTTGCCGATGTCCATCATGTTTGCGACATGCTGGATGGCCGCCACACATTACCGGAAAGCACTGACAGGAAGCAGCTCCAAGTTCCGCCACTTAAGCGCCGCGCTTGCTTTCGGCGCAGTTGCGATGGGCACCAATCAGTTGGCTATCAGCTTCCTGGCTATCGGCGTTCTCTATATGCATTTGGAGATGGGTCTTGCACGACTTGAGCATGCTTCAGCAACTCAATTCCGCCCCATGCTCCAACTGCTTGGCTCTGCAACCCTCGCTTCGGCAGCGACAGGCGCCGTGCTGATCACAGCCAGTACTTTGCTGTCGATCTTCTTACGTGCCGTCTTCAGGGTACCGGCCAATGATCGCGCCACACTAATCTTGGCTCAGGATATTCCCGAACGAGCCCATCAAATTTGGAGCCTTCTCCCGACCCTTTTCTACTCAACAGAGCCCGTCGCCTCGCTCTTCGCCAAGGCGCTTTGCCTGTCGGGGCTTGCGCTTCTACTGATCTCTAGCGCCTCAAGGGACGCTCGACGCTCGTTATCCGCCATCGTCTTCCTGGCGATATCGCTGTGCATAACGCTAATTCCAATTGCATTCTCGAAGGATTGGTGGCCCGTCCCGCGCACCCTAATCGCGTGGCCCTTTGCACTAGCAGCCACGGCAGCACTATGCATCGGCCCTGAGCGCAAACGGACGGCGCTTGCCGGCTTAGTCCTTTTGCTGGCAAGTGCAGCGGTCTTCTGCGCACACAGCAGCTCAATGCTGCTGAACCAGCAGCGACTCAATCGCTGGGACATGGCACGCGCACAAGAGATCGCTGTCCAGATCGCCCTCCGTCATCCAGGCTTCCAAGGACGTATTGCCATCGGCAACCCGAGCTGGTCCTATCCTTTGGCACCGGACATCTCGCAGGGTGACATGAACGTTTCCGCGATGTCAGTCCCTTGGGCGATCGATCCGCTTTTTGATGAGGCTACCGGCAACAACCTCACAGTCCGTATCGCAGCTGATCTTGCCGTGCAATGCAGCGGCAAGGATGCTTTTCCCGCGAGCGATTCCATTACCGACCTCCCAGACGGAGAAGTACTGGTTTGCCTTTGATTCCAGGGCCTGAAGCGTACTCCACGGCCGTACCGCAGCCCCACCATTGTTACGCCACGGACGCAGTATCAGGCGCGCCCCTAAGTCAATAATGGACAGCCGCATTGCAGCACACATCCTAAGGCAGACATCGCGTAAGCTCCCCCTTCAAGCAGACACTCCAAAAGTAGAATTTCCGGCGTGCTTGTTGCGGTACTCGGCGGGTGTAAGCCCACCGAGCGAGTCATGGGACCGATCCTCGCTGTAGTCGATCATCCACCAGTGAGCGGCCTCGCGGACATCCTCAAGACGCGCGAACAGATACTGATCCAGTACCTCTTCGCGGAAAGTACGGTTGAAGCGCTCGATAAAGGCGTTCTGGTTGGGCTTGCCGGGCTGGATATATTGGATGGCCACCCCGTTGGTCTTGGCCCATTGCGTAAACGCCTCGCCCAGGAACTCCGGACCGTTGTCCGATCGCAGTACCTGCGGCAGGCCGTGGCCTCGCTTGACCTGTTCGAATACGCGTATCGGCCGGCTCGAGTTGATCGAGGTGTCCACCTCGATATGCAGGGCTTCGCGATTGAAGTCGTCGACCACGTTGAATGTACGGAAGCGCCGGCCGCAAGCGAGCGCATCGCTCATGAAATCGATCGGCCAAACTGTATCGGGCAACCTTGGCACATACAGCGCCACCCGTTCGCGCTTGGGCAGGCGCCGCTTGGCGGCAAGCCGCAGGTTGAGTTTCCTCGCCTTGTACACCCGATAGATCCGCTTGGGGTTCCAGTCCGGTCGCTTTTTGCGTGGCTGGTCGCAGCACTTCCAGAAACCGCGCGTGGGGTGATCTCCCACCAGCTTGGCCAGAGAAGCGATCAGCTCGGCATCGCGCACGGTCCAATCCAGCGGTGGCGCATACCAGGCCGCCCGTGAAAGCCCTAGATAACGCCAGGACCGGCTCAGCGGCCGCAGGTCACTTCGGTCAGGAAACGCACCGCCTCGCGCTTCTGGGCCGGCCCTACAATTTTTTTGCGATCAGGTCCTTCAGCGCCGCGTTGTCCAGCGCCACCTCGGCATAGATCCGCTTGAGCTTGGCGTTCTCCGATTCCAAGTCCTTTACCTTCCGTAGCTCAGAGGCTTCCAGGCCACCGTACTTGCTCTTCCACTGGTAGTACGTGGCCACGCTGATGCCGGCTTGGCGGCACAGGTCTTTGACCGCCACTCCGGCGTCCGCTTGCTTGAGGATCGAGACGATCTGGGTCTCGGTGAACTTCGATGTACGCATGCAACCTCCTAGCTGGGTAACGATGCCAGAAAGTTCTACTTAATGGGGTGTCCGCCGGGTGGGGGAGCTTACGATCGTCCGAGGCTACGACAGTGCTAATTCCCCCGCCGATGTTCAAGTGGCGTGTTTCTACCGGGCGAGGAATTGCCGTAGTACGTTTCCAGCACACCATAAAGATAGCCACTACCAAGCGGAACACGGCACTCTGCCGCTAGTGTGGCGCAAACCGAGGTGTCGATCGGGAAGGGTGTACCCTTCTGCGAGACGGTATACCTACCGCACTTTCCTAGGACCTTTTCCATCATATGGACGATGGTCAGCATGTTCGTCGACTCAAGATCGGCGATCGAAATCACTCTCGGCAACTGCTCAGCCCAGCGGATCGCCTGAGTGCCAATGATTGCGACATCTTCCACATCCACGATATTCCGTTCGGCGTCCGCCCACACCTCGAATGCCTCACCAGAGTTAATTTTTTGCGCCAAAAAGTTCGTCAGGGTATGGGGATTCCCCCCCCGCCCGACAACTTGGGGGAGTCGAAGCACCAGCCCGCGCGGGTCCGTGAGAACCAGTCGCTCCATTTCAATCTTATGCTTCAGATACGCGGATTGCAGTTCAAGCGGATTGCCCGCTGCACAACTGCTGAAATAAACAACACGCGCACTCCGAGCAGCTAGTACGCCTTCCAGCATCCTCCGTTCACGCGAAAACTGACCTTCGTCGACCTCGGCCGAATTGGACACGCCCGCCGCGATTACAGCAACATCAGGATCTCTTTCCCAATATTTCGCGAACGCGCGCGCGATCAACCCTTTTCCCAGAACCATACCGAGGTCACCCCGCTTCCACGCATTTTTTGGACACAAATCGGAGTCATCATACCCCGTCTTCACCATTGAGAAATTCTCTTGGGAAGCCATTCTGCATCTTGGGCCAAGCTCACCAATCACGTGAGGCACAGCAACCGCTGCCACCAGATCCCGTTCCGGAGCTGACAAGCCAGGCGGAGCGCCCAAAAGTAATGCCGCAATTCTCGCCGGGCGCTGTCATCCTCGGCCGCTAGCGCCATGCTCGGGCACAGCATCCCGCAATTTCATGTAGGGCTGCTCCACGAAATAATAAGTCAATGTCGCAAAGCCGTAGAACGCGACACCGTAGACCGCATATACGAGCAGCGTCTGCCCACCGCCGGAAGGCTTCAGCCCCAGCATGCCAATAGTGCCATTGACCAGGGTGAGCATACTTATGTGCCCCAAATAGAGCGAGTAGGACACCTTGCTGGTATAGCTGATGAAGCGGTCAACCAGGCGAATGCCTGATGTCCGAATCCCCTCCACCATCGGCAACGCCACCGCGAGCCCGAGCGAGAGTACCGGAAAGAACAACACCATAGCCCAGTAATTCCCAACCACACCCGGCATTCCTTTGGCGATGTAATACATGTCCAGCGCAAGCGCCAGCACGCCAATAACGCCGAACTTGGCCAATTTCCTGAACAAGCTAGGCCACTCGACCTTGATCAAGGCAAGCAACACACCAAAGAAGATCGCGTCCAAGCGGCAAATCACGACCATTCGGATCTGTTCATTAAAGGTCTGGAAGTCATCGATACCGCGCGCCACCCACATGCGAACCAACATCGGCACAGCGATGAACACGAGGCAGGTCAGCAACATGGGGCGGCGATAAGACCTTTCATTGCCGGCAAAAAGAAGAAATACAAGTGGAAACAACGCGTAGAACAACTCCTCGACCGCAAGACTCCAGGAGTGCTGGAAGAACGGAAGCTGAGGCCACGCAAAGTTCTGCATGAAAACGAAGTAGGGCGCGACCTTTTGCAGGTCGGCGACCCCGAGATAATCGAAGCGCATGTAGATCAGCAGGAATAGCAGATAAGCTGGAATGGTCCGCGCCCATCGCCGCTGCCAAAAATCCCATACCGCCCCCATGCTGTGCAGGCGCCCAGAAGCCGCCAACCTGATGATGATTCCGCCGATCAGATAGCCACTCAGCACGTAAAAGACTTCGACGCCAAGCAGACCCTGGCCACCCCAGAACCACTTAAACCATGCGGGAGGCTCGAAGTGCGCCGAGCCGTGTCCGATCAGCACCAGCAACACGGCAACCGCGCGCATCACATCGAGCCCGAAGACGCGCCCTTTCTCCTTGGCCACAGTCATTCTCAGTTCGCCCACGCCAGCCCGACGTTGCAATACCAATTACTTTCGGCGTTGGCGTCCAGCTCCACCGTCAACAACAACGGGCGCTTACCTTCGAGCGAGGCGAGGTCCAACGCCAACTGGCCCGACGCACCGGCCTTCTCTAACCGCGCCTCGGCGATTGGCTTGGCCTGTTCGGCGCGATAGGCCTTCAACAATACGGCTGAGGCGCAGCGAGGATCACTCATGCCCACCGTGAGCTTTGCCGCCTGTGGCACCAGCGCCAAGGTGGTAGGAAAGGCTGTCCCTGGCGGCAATGGCAACACGATCATTCCGCCGCCCTCCGCATGGCTGAATACTTCGTAGCCGAGCTTGAGTGCTGTCATGGATTCCGGATCAGGGAAGATCAGTTCCTTGGCCACCTGCTGTGGAACGCCCGCGGGCGCCGCGGTACCAGCAGCCACTGCCGCCGCCGCTACTGGAACGCCAATGACTCGGCATTGCTGCAAGCGCCGCCCCGCGTACAACGCCGCAGCGATGAACGCGCAAACTACGATGACTTTAGTGAGGTGTTTCATGATCCCTCTCTGATTTACCAAACCGCTTGGCGGTTATGCGATGAGACTGTGAGGAAAAGCCACGGCCAAAACCGCGCCCTGACGCCTCAATATGACGGACTGCAGTGCCAATGCCAGGCGGTCTGCAGAATTGCGGACATATCATCAAATTCGGTGGTCCAGCCCAGCACCTGCCGCGCCTTGGCACTGCTGGCAACCAACACTGCGGGATCGCCAGCGCGGCGCTCGGCAATGTCGTACTCGACCTCCTTGCCGGTTACCTGTTTCGCCGCAGCGATCACCTGTTTGACGCTAAATCCACTGCCATTGCCGAGGTTGAAAACATGGGCGCCACGAGACTCTCCTGATTGCATCAGCTCCAGTGCGAGACCGTGCGCACGGGCAAGGTCGTTAACATGGACGTAATCACGGATACAGGTACCGTCTGGAGTCGGGTAGTCCTCGCCAAACACTTTAAGTCGACTTCCCGGCTCCAAAAGCGAATTGAGCAGATTCGGAATCAAATGAGTCTCAGGCTGGTGCGACTCCCCTATCCCGCCATCGGGGTCGGCCCCGCAGGCATTGAAGTAACGCAGCGTTACGGAGTCCAGGCCATACGCATCCGCAGCCGAGCGAAGAATCTGCTCGACCATCAGTTTGCTTTGCCCGTATGGATTGATGGGCTCGGTGGGATGGGTCTCGTCGATCGTGTCCTGCTGCGGATGCCCGAACACCGCAGCCGTCGATGAGAACACGAACCGCCGTACGCCCGCCTCGCGCATCCACTCCAACACGTTCAGCGTACCCATGACGTTATTCTGGTAGTACAGATAAGGCTCGACTACCGATTCGCCAACTAGCGACTTGGCGCACATATGGACCACACCATCGAAATGCTCGCCTTGCAACGCACGCCGCAGTGCTAGCCGGTCGGTTATGTCGACCTCGATCAGGCGCCCCCATCGGACGGCCTCGCGGTGACCGGTGGACAGATTGTCAAGCACCACCACCTCATGCCCTGCACGAGCAAGGTCCTTGACCATATGGGCGCCGATATAGCCGGCGCCCCCGCACACGAGATACCTCATCAAACCGCTCCTCCCCGGATTTCCTTTATCACGCGAACATCCGCCTAGCGAACCGCCGCCACCCAGCCAGTGGATTCGCACCCTGACAGGGGCGCCGCGTCGCCTCGGCCATCCGCAAATAGATAGTGCGGAACAGCTTCAATCGCTTCCCTGAAGCTCTGATCGGTATGTGCCGTTTCGATGCGGGCCCGCTGCCGTTTACGCCACTGCTCCGCCAGCACGGGATCCGAAGCCACCCGCTCAAGTAGCTTCACATAGCCCTGAACGTCATCGAACGGCTGTACAAGTTGTTCCGCGGGCAGGAAATCGGTTATGCCGCCCACGCCCGAAGCAACAATCGGCATTCCGGCTGCAGCTGCCGCAAACAATACTGTCGGCAAGCCGTCCCACTGTGAGGTATAGAGATAGGCATCATGGCTGCCATCTGCCACCGCCGCGAACGATTCGAAGCTACCGTGCATTACGACATTCGGCAACGCAGCGAGGCCTTCGGCTGCGGAATGATCCAGAACAGAGGCCCCGTGTACGTCGAATGTCCAGTCCGGCATCGCCACGGCAATCTTGGCCAATAGGTCGGGCCGCTTCTGCCTGTCCAACCGTCCTGCCCAAAGCGCCCGCCGTCCGGCCCGCATCCCGGAGGTCGGCGATACGGTTCCCGTAGGCGCAGGAAACCGCACCACGCTGAACAAGCTTGGATCAATGCCGATTCCTTCGCACCACTGCGCGACGCTGACCGGATTGTCTGTGATCACGCCATCCAGCATCGAGTAACATGCGCCAAGGTAACTGCGCGCATAGCCCACGCGCTGCCCCGCCGCGGTGACATCATCACAATAAAGACTGCCGAACAAGCGGGTCTGCTGGCGAATGGCCAAGCCATTCCGCTTGATCGCTTCCCATGCCGGTCTTGAATTCATTACGTGCATGATTTCTGGCGCAACCTGCAGCAGCAACCGGACAATCACATCGATCTTGTGTTGCTCGTGGAGCAAACCCAGCGAGGCCCCGGCCTCGAGAAAAGTTACGCGAGGGTCCAGACGATTGCTCCAGGGCGACGAATCATCCTCGGTTGCGATTACCGCTACGGATTTTCCGAAGTGTTCCACGAGCGCGTTCGCGAAATGAATCGCCCCGAGGTCCGCGCCCCCGGTCTTGAGCCAAGGCACAAACAGAATGACATCCAGATGGCGCGGCAATTTTGAGCGCAGTTCGAAGTAGCACTCACCCGGCAGGTCATATGTCCACTGTGTGTGACCATAGACGGCAGACCGGACAAGTTCACCCCGTGGATGCACATCCGGATCGATCTCAGAGATCTCTAGTAGCTCCTCATATACCCATGCAGGCATGGTAGGCGGCGACCAGTGTTGGCTCTGCGACATCGCGTCGAGTTCCGTTGCATTTCGTACGGCGATCCGTCCTGGAAATAGGCGACGACCGACTTTCAGTGCAAAAACGTGGTAGGCGTGCAGATGTCGGGGGGACAACACGCGAGCGAGTACGCGGTCGAACAGTCTGTAGGCCTTCTTCAAAGAGTCGTACATGCAACTTACTCCTCGACCCCGAGGTCAAAGAACCTCGATGGCCGTATCACTGCTCCGGCGCGCTGGTGCGCAACATTAAGTGAGCCACCCTCTTTTCGACGTTCAAAGCGAATCGTTTCGTGGGCAACCCGATGGACATAGCCGGCCGCGATCGTCTCGCAGTTCCAGTGCCAGTCTTCGAAGCCAAACCCCGCCTCGCCGACTCGCGATACGTGGTATGGACATACATCGAACACTTTGCGAACCGCAAACGCGCACGCGTTCCAATAATTGATGGTCAGCAACGCACCACGCCTGTAGTACTGCTCCGTCTGATCCACCTGCCACCAGAACGCATTCCAACCCCCGAATGCCAACATCATTTCCGGATGATAGATGCAGTGCTCTCCCTCCTGCCGAATCAGTTGGACACAGCGACCAATCCAGTTCTTGGAGAAATAATCATCACCATCGAACGTGCCAATGTAGCGACCGCTCGACTGAGCGATCGCGAAGTTCCGGCAACTCGAAAGATCCCTGAACCCGACCTCGTGAATCTGATCGCTTGCCCGGATCGCCGGGTGCCGCGTCACCACCCGCCTTGTCTCGGCATCAGCATTATCGAGTGTGATAACGAACTCGACTTCAATACCTTGTTGCTCGGCAAAGCGTCGGCAGCGCTCGATCGAATGCAAGGTTGGATGCGCCAGCACACCTTCCCCATGGAAAGTGATAATTGCACTTACGCGCTGGTTGTCATCCGCCACGGTATTCATCCCTTCCCCCTGTCAAAAACACGTTTCATTTTATAAAGCAGTGCACCAGGCCAGTGCCGAAGCTTTGCAAGATGGGCTTCGGCTTCTGCTAGACCGGCCTGCATCCGGGCAAATTCCGCTTGCGCAGCTTGCGCATAGTCGCTTGTGCCAACCGCAACCTCTAGCTTCTCCGATGCCACTAAACCGCGCAGGATGTCCTGCGCAAACCTGGCATCGTCGATCAATTCATTCCGCGCAGCATCGGCTAGAACAATTCGGGCGTCCGCCTCCCGCAAACGAGAGCGCAACTGCTCCATGCTCTGCCGAATTGCCTCCACAACTTGCATCGGCTCTGCCACCACTGGATTCCGCCCGGGCGCTGCTGAAGCAAACCGCAAGTCGCGTGCATTACTGAGCACGAGCTGCGAGACCCGCGCCGACAACGCGTCTAGCCGCCGCAGCAATGCATTCGAAGCGCCATCAGGTGCACTATCGTCACGCAGGGTCGGGTACGCGAGATCCACTGCTGCAGCCATGGAAACTTCACTGGGCAGCACCCCATCGCCGAGCGACACAGCTCCCGATGAATCCCGTTGCTCAGTGCCGTCTGCAACAGAATGCAACTCGTATAGCGCGTCCCGCAGCCGCGCAAATTCGCTCAGTTCGCGGTCGGCCAGTTCCAGCTTCAGCCTTGCGGCTTCCATCCATTCACTAATGGACTCGGGGCCTCGGGGCCGCGAAACCACATCATCGTCACCCAGTCCCATCCTCGGGTTCTCGCCACCGATGGTGCTCCACAAACTTTCCGCGAGCTCACCTAACCGTGCATATGCGGCCAATTGGAGCTCGACATCGCCGAGCTTGATCCGCACCGCTTCCAGCTCCCCGGCTCTCTCTCCCAGGTCACCCTGGTAGCGCGTCAGCTCGGATTTAAACCACTCCAAATTGTTCCAATTCTCCTCAGCCTCGTGGCGCCAACCGCTGGCCTCTTGCAACGCCGTCGTCAGCGAACTGCGGAGATCCTCTTCACGACGTTTCGCTTCATGCTCCGCGTCCTTCAGCCGCTGCGTGGCTTCCAGCAGTCGGCGTTCCAATCCCAACGTTGCCGTCCAGACTGGCGGCAGTCGTATTAGCCCGCCAGTCGGTTGCGCTCCGGCCGCTGGCAAGGCAGTGATCGCCAGCTTCTCCCCACTCTGCAATAGCCCGAGATGGCGCTCGTAGCACTCGGCCAAGCTGGGCGAAGCCAGACGCCAACGATAATAGTCAGGATCGAACAGCAGTTCGCCCGGCACCAGGTAGCTTATGAAGAACGTGTTGAACGCCAACTTGGCCCAATCGGACTCATCGTTGGGACCCTCAACAATAGGCGCTAGAAAGCGCACCGGCGTATCACCCTTGGCTTCGAAGCGCCGGCCCCACAATGCGGCTTCGACCAGGAGACTGGAGTTGATCGAGACGACCTCTTGCACTTTGCCCAGGAACTCCAGGGCATCGGCAGAGTCGTCACGGATCCCCAACCCACCCCGATATACGAAGCGCGCGCTGGGATGGGAACGCACCAACGACGCATCTGGCCCGACTCGACCCATTACGTCATACAACAGGTCCAACGACGTCCAGCCATCCGCATAAGCGATCGCGTTCGAGTCATCCTCCACCTGCAGCGCGACGCCAGCACGAAACTGAGGAGACACCTGAGCCATCGCATCGACACGCGCCGTGTCAGCTACCAACAGCCCGCGCAGACGATCAATCTCCAGCAACTTTGCCCTGCCCATCTGCGAACGAACGAAATCCATGTCCCACGACGTTGGACTGGTATGACCGTTGACACCTGAGAAATCGAAGTAGAAGGTTTCCCGATACAACGGCGAGCGCAGCGGGCCAATCTCGTTGTGGATTAGCGGGATGCCGCCCAGGCGATCAAGCGCCGCACGCAGCGACGGCATGTTGCACCAGGTCAGGACCGCTTCGAGCTCTCCGCGCTCGGCAAAGCCGGATAGATAGTCGACCAGCCTATCTTCCAGCGCCGGCAACGATTCCAGTAGCATGCGGCGAAACATAGACAGATGCCCGCCGCATTGGGCTTGTAGCTCGATAAAAAGCTCTTCGTCCACCACGATCTTGCGGAATTCCTGATATCTTTCCCGTGTCGGGCAGCGAAACCTTAATCCGCCCAGCTGGATCCAATCGCCAAAAGGGATTCCGGCTTCGTCGTAGTAACTGGCATCGGCGACGAATACGATGTCTTGCGGCTCGAACCGAGACATCTGGGCCAACATTACCCAATGGTAGAGGGGTCCAGCGCCCCTCTCGGCAAAGGGCAAGAGTACGGAAGCGAACATCAGACCTCCTGCACTATTGCTGATAGCCCCGCAGAAGCAGGCGCATGGATGATGCGGCCGCCGTATTCGCCCCACGTAATCGGATTGGAAACCACCTCCAGCAAGGCCGCATTGAAGCAACGATCATAGAAATAGTCGCTGCCCGAGTGCGGCTTCAAACCGCAATGCAAGGAGTAGTAGCCGCGAGCCAAGGGCAGATCGAGCACCATGTCCCACGCATAATCCCGACCGGCTTCCAATGCCGGAAAGCGATAGCGATAGAAATCGCTATTGAACGCCATCAAATCCAAGCCATTGGCATCGCGCAGGAGAATTCCTATTGCCGCGCCTTCCGGGATGTCCGCTCGCGCATGCAGGAATGCGCGAATTCGCACTCTGCCTGCCTGCTCGATCGACAGCACCTGATTACCAGATTCATTCAGTATCACCATACCGGTGAAACGAACCTCTCCACTTCCTGAGCGCTGCGAAAGGCGGCGGGCGAATCCAGGGTCAGCGATCTCACCGGAAACGCCGCGCAGAACTCCGATCGGAAGCGTGCTGTCATCCTGACCCATCTTCGACGCTTCGACGGCGAGCTTCCAGTCCTCGGATGAGCTACTGGTCATAGAGTTCTGGTAGCCGTCGCAGACCTCGTCGGCCGGACCGTCCGCCCTAACGATGCCCTTCTCTAGATGGATCGCACGCTGACACAGACTCTTTACCGAATTCAACCCGTGTGAGACGAAGAGCAAAGTCACGCCCCGCCGCAGGATCTCGTGAATCTTCGCTATACACCTTTGCTGGAAGAAGATGTCGCCCACGCTGAGCGCCTCATCGACAATGAGGATGTCAGGATCAACATGCACTTGGAGCGCGAATGCTAGACGCACCATCATGCCGCTGGAATATGACTTGACAGCGTGATCGATGAACTCGCCGATATCGGCGAAATCGACGATCTGTTGATACTTTTCCCGCACCTCCGCTTCGGACAAGCCCAGAACGGCACCAGCGAGAAAGATGTTCTCTCGTCCGGTAAACTCCGGGTTGAAGCCAGCGCCGAGCTCGAGCAGCGCGGAGACGCGCCCATTGACTTCAACTTGACCTTCAGACGGCCGCAAGCTCCCGGTCAATATCTGCAATAACGTGCTTTTTCCGGCGCCGTTGCGGCCGATCAGGCCAACGGCCTGGCCCCGCGGAATCTCGAAGCTAACATCGGAAAGGGCCTGATAGCCTCGCCCGCTGGGCTTGCGTTGTGTGCGGGATCCGAACAGGCTCCACTCATGGACGTGCTCGAACTCGTAGTACTTACTCAGGTTCTTGACCCGGATCGCCACGTCAGAGCGCATCGGAGAATCCCTCGCGATTGCCCATGAAGGAGATGAAACCGAGCCACGCAACTAACACGGACACGATCGACCCGATAGCCACAACGGAGAAGTTCGGCGAACGCCCACCAATCAACACAGCACGTCCCTCTTCCAGCACATAGGAGAGAGGGTTGTACTGAAGCACCGCACGGAAATTCTCTGGTAAGGAATCAGCAGAGAAGAACAGCGGCGACAGAAACATCAGCAAGAGCAGCAAGATTGGGACGATGTGCTCCGCATCCGGGTGATAGACCGCGTAGGCCGATAGCAGCCAGGAACACCCCAGGGTAAATAGCGCGAAGGGCAGAAACACGACGGGAAGCCACAAGACCGACCAAGGCAAGCCTCCCTTCACAAACAAGCAGAACACCGCCCATGTCAGCAAACTGACCAAAAAGTTTACGCACGCAGACAACATGGCCGACCAGTTCAAAACCTCTAAAGGAAAGACCATTTTCTTGACATACGGCTGGTTGCTGTAGATCAAAGACGGCGCACGCGCAATGACTTCACTAAAGAAGTTGTAGAAGATCAAGCCGGAGTAGAGCACCAGCGCGAACTCGGTACTGGTGCCCGCACCACCCCATCGAGCCTTCAGCAACACGCCAAACACCAGTGTGTAGCCCGCTAGAAGCAGCAATGGATTTAGCACCATCCAAAGCAAACCCAAGCTGGAACGGCGAAACTTCCCATTAATGTCGCGCCGAACCAGTTGACGAATCAGGTAGGTGTATTTCGTCAATGATTTGAACGGCGCCAGCGGACCGTAGAACTGGCTTTGCATCAGCGCGTCCTTGTTTCGCGAGCACTTAGTGCCCACTCAAGATCCGCCCGCAAATCCCCCACATCCTCCACCCCCACGCTCAACCGCACCAGCGCATCGCTGATGCCCAGCTGCGCGCGGCGTTCGACCGGAATCGACGCATGCGTCATCACGGCCGGGTGGTTCACCAAACTCTCCACGCCGCCGAGCGACTCCGCCAGCGTGAACAACTCCGTCCGTTCGCACAGCGCGCGCGCCGCCTCAAACCCACCCTTCAAGACGATCGACACGATCCCGCCAAAACCCGACATCTGCCGCTTCGCCAACTCGTGCTGCGGATGCGATTCCAGCCCCGGGTAGATGACCTTCTCGATGGCCGGATGCGTCTGCAGCCACTGCGCCAGCA
>Ga0160435_1000363_pt1 | contig 17517 bp, 13 predicted proteins | sample HID1973K_E0MG_FD_108213 | JGI IMG/M metagenome (GOLD analysis project Ga0160435, IMG submission 108213) | Enriched mosquito-associated microbial communities from UW Madison campus, WI, USA - HID1973K_E0 MG | ecosystem: Host-associated > Arthropoda: Insects > Digestive system > Unclassified ...
CAGCGCAACGCGTTCGACGGCGTCGCGCATCATGGCTGCCGATTCCACCGCCTGCCGGTTCTCGCCGCTGTATTCGGTCGCCTCCACCAGGAAGCGCAGGTTGAGCAGCGGCACCCCGCCGGCAATCTGCAGCTGGTGCGACTCGACGTGGTGGCGGGTTCCCAGTGCCTCGACGGCGGCGTCCATCACGGATTCGGGGGCGTTGCCCGGCCGGAGCCCGGTGATCTTCAAGCGGGTCTGGAACGAAGGCATGCCTTCAACCTTATCGAAACGCGCGCTCATATCCCGGCCTTAAAACCCAAACCCCCGCTCACTCTTCTGAAGAGAGTGAGCGGGGGTTCCGGAGATAGGCACCACAAGTGAGCGCGCGTGTGGGTTAGCCGGTGTTGCGGAGGCCGGCTGCCACACCGTTCACGGTGATGAGCATGGCCCGCTGGAGGCGTTCGTCGATCTCGCCGTTGCTCATGCCCTCGCCGGCTTCCGCACGGACACGGCGGAGCAGTTCCACCTGGAGGTAGCTGATGGGATCCAGGTACTGGTCCCGGACCTCGAGGGAGCGCTTGAGCGTGGGCTGGGCGTCCAGGAGCACGTGCTCGCCGGTAAGGTTCTGCACCTCGGCCACCGTGAGTTCGTATTCTTCACGGATGGCACGGAAAATGTGGTGCAGCTCCTTGGGGACCAGGGTGTCCACGTAGTAGCCGGCGATATCCAGGTCCGTCTTGGCGAGCGTCATCTCCACGTTGGAGAGCACGGAGCGGAAGAAGTGCCACTGCCCGATCATCTCCACCAGCTGCTCCGAGTTACCGGCTTCGCGGGCGGCTTTGAGGCCTGACCCCACGCCGAACCAGCCCGGGACGATCTGCCGGGACTGGGTCCAGCCGAAGACCCACGGGATGGCGCGCAGCCCGCCAAGGCCCGCACCGGAATCGGGGCGCTTGGACGGTCGGGAGCCGATGTTCAGCGAGCCGAGCTGCTCCACCGGGGTGGACGCCATGAAGTACGCCGGCAGGTCCGGGTGGTCGATCAGGCTGCGGTACCGCTCGAAGGCGGCGTCGGAAATGGTTTCCATGACGTGCGCGTAGCGTTCGCGCTGGTCGTCGGAGGTCCGGGGGTCGCGGTGCAGCGCCGAGCCCTGGAGCACGGCGGCCAGCGAAAGCTCCAGGTTTTCGCGGGCAAGCTCAGGCAGCGAGTACTTGTCGGAGATGACCTCGCCCTGCTCGGTGAACTTGATTTCGCCTTCCAGGACGCCGTTGGGCTGGGCCAGGATGGCATCGTAGGTGGGCCCGCCGCCGCGCCCCACGGATCCGCCGCGGCCGTGGAACAGGCGGACGCGGACGCCGTGCTTTGCGGCGATGTCACGCAGCTTGCGCTGGGTCTTGTGGATTTCCCACTGGCTGGTCATCACGCCGGATTCCTTGTTGGAGTCCGAGTAGCCCAGCATGACTTCCTGGACGTCCCCGCGCAGCCGCACCAGTTCGCGGTAGGAGGGGTCGGAGAGGAGCTGGTCGATGATGTCGGCGGAGGCGCGGAGTTCCTCCACGGTTTCCAGCAGCGGAGCGAAGCCCAGCTTGGCGTAGGGCTTCTCGCCGAAGAGGTTGACCAGGCCGGCCTCGCGGGCAATGACGGCGGCGGCCAGGACGTCATCCGCGCCGCGGGTCATGGAGATGATGTAGGTCTCGATGACGTCCGGGCCGTACATGCGCAGGGCCCGGCGGATCTCCCGGAAGACGTCGTACGTGCCGTCAGCGGCGCCGTCGAGCTTGATCGGGTGGCCGGACAGCGGGCGGCGGGAAGCGAGCTCGGAACCCAGCACCTCGAAGCGTTCCTTGCGGCTCAGTTCGGCGTAGTGCAGCCCGGGGCCGCCGATGCGGTCCATGAGCTGTCCGACGGCATCGTGGTGGTGGTCAGCGTGCTCACGGATGTCGAGGGTGGCCAGGTGCAGGCCGAAGGACGCGATGGCGCGGCGGACCCGGGCCAGGGCGCCGTCTGCAGCCAGCGACGCCGAGTGGTTGCGGAGCGACAGCTCCAGCAGGTCGAGGTCTGCCAGGAGCTCGTCCGTGCTGCTGTAGTCGCGGCCGTGCTCGTGGTTCGAGTTCGCTACGACGCGCTTGCCGGTGTTGATCAGCTTGGCCTTGATGCAGGTCAGCTTCAGCCGGTAGGGCTCCTGGGCATTCAGTTCCAGGACACGCTTGTCCAGGCCGGGCAGCTTCTTCAGGTCGGCGTCAATGGAGTCCAGCAGCACCTGGTCCGCGCCGGCAAGCGCCGTGGAATTGGAGAGGATGGAGATCAGCTCATCGATCATGCCGATGCTGATGCGGATGGCGTTCTGGTTCTGGATCTGGAGGATCTCGCGGGTTACAGCTGCCGTCACATTGGGGTTGCCGTCACGGTCACCGCCGATCCAGGAGCCGAACTTCACCGGCGCGTCCTGCGCCGCCAGGGTGACGCCGTGCTCGCTGAGGAGTTCGGACAGCTCGGACAGCATTTCAGGCATGGCGTCGGTGAGGATGCCGCCCAGGTAGTAGATGGCGTTCCGGGCCTCGTCCACCGGTGTGGGCCGGACCTGCCGGAGTTCGTCGGTCTGCCACATCTGGTCGATGATTTCGGCCAGCTGGCGGTCCTGGCGGCGGCGCGCAGTGGTGCCCTCGGTGGTGGGCTGGGCCAGGACGTCGGAGAGCTTGCGGATCTTGTCCAGCACCGAGCGGCGGGAGGCCTCGGTGGGGTGCGCCGTGAAGATGGGGCGGACGTCGAGTCCGTTGACCACTTCCTGCAGCACCTCGGGTCCGGCCTGGCCGGCGATCTCGGCTACCGTCTTGGCGAGCCAGCCGTCCTTCTCTGCGCGGGTGCGCAGGCCGCGGACACGGTGGACCTGTTCGGCGGCGTTGGCCAGGTGGAAGTAGAACGCAAAGGCGCGCACCAGGTCCGTAGCCTGCTCAATCGGCAGGGAGCCCAGCAGTTCGCGGACCTGGGCGACGACGTCGTGCGCGCTCCACGGGCCCGTGGCGTCTGCGCCGCCGCGGGCAGCCTCCTTGGATTCCTTGGTGAGGAGGCGGACCTGCTCTACGAGGTCAAGGAGTTCGGGCCCGTGCTGGCGGACCAGGGATTCTCCCAGCAGGGTGGAGACCCGGCGGACATCTGCCCTCAGTTCGGAGGCAAGATCGGATTCGGGGTGTGCTGCAGTGTGAGCCATGGAAGCAATCTTTCGAGGGTTTCGGACTTGGCTCGTACACTGCGCTGGATACTGTGAGCCACGTTACTAGCAGAAGATGCTACCCCTTTGGCACGGCGAAGGCAGAATGTGTCTCAGACTGTGTCACCCTCCCCGCACCACCTTGAAGTTGAAATCCGGGGTACCCAGGGCCCCGAAGAGGCGCAGCCACAGCGGAAGCACCATCTCCGCCCCGCGGGCGGACGTGATATCGCCAAGGTCGATGATGTCCCGGTGGCCCAGCGCCTGCAGCAGCCCTGTGACTTGGGCTTTGGCCTCGTTGTCGTCGCCTGAGACGAAAACCGAATGGTCGCCGTCCGCCAGCCGTCCCGGGTCAACCATCAGTCCTGCGTTCATGGTGTTGAGGGTCTTGACCACCCTCGCGTCCGGGAAGGCCCGCTGGATCCGTTCCCCCAGGCTTTCGGTGTTGACCGGGTTCAGGACCGGCGGCATTCCCTGCGAAAAGTCGAGCGGGTTGGAAACGTCCAGCAGGACCTTCCCGGCCAGGTTGGCACCCCCGGCGGCAGCAAGGGCCGCGAGCGACGCAGCACCATTGGTGGCATTGACCACCATTTCGCCTTCTTCCGCTGCTGCGCCGAACGTCTCCAGCCGGATGCTTTGGTGCGCCGCCTGCCACTCGTTGAATGGCTGCCCGCCCATGGGGCCAGGCTCAGTACGGCGGGCAGTCTCCGCAGGATCCCTGGTTCCCATCACCACTTCATGCCCCAGGGAGCTGAAGGCTGCGGCGAGCGTCCGGCCCACAGTGCCGGTTCCAAAGACTGCGATCTTCATGATTTCTCCTGCTCGCCGGATCCGTGCCTCTTGATTCACGAGCGTACCTTCGCTGGCTGGCGCCGCAAGGGCAGGCAGCCGCTGCGGATGCCCCGGAATGAACCGGGGCAGGTGCCGGTTGTAGCGGGCAGACGAGATTGGAAGGAATCATGAGCACCACCACACCCTCAGGGACCACCGCGCCAGCCGCCAAACTCGAGCGCTGGCAGCGTTTCCGCGCCAACCGGGACAAGGCCCTGGCGGCCGGCCACGGCTGGCTCACGCTCACCTCCTTTCAATGGCTGGAGGACTCCCCTGCCGCCGTCGAACTCGTTCCCGGTATGTGGTCCACGCAGGGTAACGGGTCCGCGGAAGGCGCCGGCACAAGGGAACGCACGACGGCGGTACTCACCGCAGTGCCTTCCGACGGGCTAACGCTGGTGGAGACGGGCGAAACGGTGGACGGCACCATCACCGCGGTCCTCGCCGATGAGGAATCCCTGATGTGGGTGCAGTTCGGCGGCCCCGCCGGTGACCGGACGGTGGTGGAACTGGCCATGCGCGGAGGGCGGTATGCGATCCGCACCCGGGACGCTGAGTCGCCGGTGTTCACCGAATTCGACGGCGTGCCCACCTACCCCTACAACCCGGAGTGGGAAGTGACGGCCCGCTTCGAGCCGTACCCTGCCCCGGTTGATGTCCCAATCAGCACCGCCAACCCCCTGGTGGACGGCGTGCACCGGACCGTGGGCGAGGTGGTGTTCCGGCTTCCCGGCAGTCCCCACGAGTTCCGGCTGCAGGCCGAGGAGGAGAAGCTCGGGGCATTGACGGTCACGTTCCATGACGAGACGAACGGTTATACGACAGATGAGTGGCGGAAGGTCTCGGCGCCCCGGCCCCGGCCGAATCCGGACGGCAGCTTCACGGTGGTCCTCGATTTCAACCGGGCCATCAACTATCCCAGCGCCTTCACGCCCTACGGCACCTGCCCCATGCCGGTCCGGAACAACAGCCTGGACATCCGGGTGGAGGCGGGCGAGAAGGAGCCGTACCCGGCGTAGGGTTTCGCCGGGGTCAACCACAGGGCCCACCCTCGCCACCACCCGGGGCCGGGCTCAGGCGATCGCTGAGATCCCGGTGATGGCCCGCCCCACAATGAGGGTGTTGATCTCGTAGGACCCTTCATAGGTGTAGATGGCCTCGGCGTCGGCGAAGATCTTGGCCATCCGGTATTCGGTGACAATGCCGTTCCCGCCCAGGATGGAGCGGCCCAGCGCCACGGTTTCCCGCATCCGGGCGCTGGCGTAGGACTTGGCCAGCGCCACCTGGGCCATGTCCGCCGAGCCTTCCTCCTGCAGCCTGGCCAGCTGGACCAGCATCCCCATGCTGGCCACGGCGTTGCCCAGCATGGTCACCAGCTGCTGCTGGATCAGCTGGAAGTGGGCCAGCGGCCGGCCGAACTGCCGGCGCTCCACGGCGTACTGCCGTGCGACGTCGAACGCCGCCAGCTGCTGCCCCACGGCCTGCCAGGCCACCATGATCCGTGAACTGCGCAGGAGCTCCTTGGTGTCGTCGAAGCTGCTGACCGGCGTGAACCGGTCGGCCTCGGCCACCCTGACGTCCTTGAAAACGATGTCCGCGTTCTGCACCGTGCGCAGCGCGATCTTGTTCTCGATCCGGCTGCGGGTGATGCCCGGCAGTGTGGCGTCCACGATGAAACCCCGCACCGACCCGGCAGGGTTGTCCGACCCGGCCGTTTCGTCGCGCGCCCACACGAGCATGTAGTCACAGAACGTCCCGTTGCCGATCCACCGCTTGGCTCCATTAAGCACCCAGGCGTCACCGCCGTCGTCGTCCTCCCCTGTGGCGGAGGAGATCCGACGTGCCGTGGTTTCCATGCCGCCGGCTACGTGCGAGCCATGCAGCGGCTCTGTGAGGGCGAACGCGCCGGTGATGCGGAGGTCCGAGGCGTCGGCGAGGAGCCGTTCCTTCTGGGCCGCCGATCCGAAGGCGTGCAGGGACTGGACGAACAGGTCATGGTGGACCAGGAAGAACGTGGCGATCGAGGTGTCCACCCGGGTCATTTCGGCAATCACCAGCCCCGCGAACAGGTGGCTGTAGCCGCGCTGGGAGGGGGTGCTCAGCTCCAGGGCGGCGAGCTTGGGCAGGATATGGGCGGGAAACTCGGCACTGTTCCACCAGTCCCCGGCGTGCGGGGCGATCTCGGCCGCGAGGAAGTCCCGGAGTTCGGCGAGCTTGTTCCGTTCCGCCTGGCTGAGCAGGGATTCGACGGCGAAGAAGTCTGCGTCCGGCAGCCCTGCGGCGGCCGAACGCCCGGCGGCGCTCATTTGGGCCCCATCCGGATGGCGCCGTCAAGGCGGATGGTCTCGCCGTTCAGCATGGCGTTGTCCACGATGTGCAGCACCAGGTTGGCGTACTCGCCGGGCCTGCCCAGCCTGGACGGGTGCGGTACCTGCGCCCCCAGCGAGTCCTGGGCTTCCTGCGGCAGGCCCGCCATCATGGGCGTTTCAAAGATGCCGGGCGCGATGGTGACCACCCGGACCAGCGAGCGCGCCAGTTCACGGGCGACGGGCAGCGTCATGGCCGCTACCGCACCCTTGGACGCGGCATAGGCGGGTTGCCCGATCTGCCCTTCGAAGGCGGCCACGGAGGCGGTGTTGATGATGACGCCCCGCTCGGGACCGCCCAGCTCCGTGCTGGCCGGCTCCGTGGCCACCATTGCCTCGGCGGCCAGGCGCAGCACATTGAAGGTCCCGATCAGGTTCACCTGGACCACCCGGTTGAACGCTTCGAGCGGCAGCACGCCGTCGCGGCCCAAAACCTTGCCGGGGGTGGCGATGCCCGCACAGTTCACCACGATCCGCAGCGGCCCCAGCCCGGCGGCGGTCGCGACGGCGGCGCGCACCTCAGCCTCGCTGGTCACGTCCACGGGGGCGAAGACTGCGGACTGGCCGGATGCGTGCGTTTCCGCTGACGCGTTCAGTTCCTGCGCCAGCTCCGCGCCGGCCGAGGACGGGAGGTCCACCAGCACCACCGACGCTCCGGCCTGGAACAGCGCCAGGGCCGTGGCAGCCCCCAGGCCCGACGCACCTCCGGTGATCAGTGCTGCACTGCCTCTGACATCCATGCATCCTCCTTGATGTGGCCCCCGAAAGCGCAGGCGGACCGCGACGTATCAGTTAGTCAATGTTAACTGAAATGCCGCCGCACTGCACGCTCCGGACTTCCCGGGTCCGGACAATCAGCGCAGGGACCGGCAGCATGGCTAGGCTGGGCCCATGACGTCCAGTGATGCCTCCACGCCCGACTGGCAGCAGCGCGCCAACCATGCAGCACAGTCCGTCACCGCACTGTTCGGCCGCAGGCTGCTCTTCCTGCCGAATACGCACCTGGCGGCAGTGATTTGGCAGGGCGGCCGGCAGGCGCACGGCTGGCGCGCGAAGCTGCGCACCCTCGCCGAAGGTACGGCGCTGCTCAACCCCTGGCACTACTGGTGGCAGGCACACTACGTCGACTGCCTGGTGGACACCGGCCGGCGGGAACTGGGAAGCGGCGCCACCCCGGCGGCCCGGTTCAACGGGCCCGCCAGTCCAAGCGCCGGTCACCTGGCATCCCGGCTGGTGACGGGCATCCGGCTGCGGAACGCCTTCACCGTGGTCAACAACTACTATGACGACATGGCGTGGCTGGCCCTTGCCACCCACCGTCTCGACCGTCTCGCCGAAGAGACCCGGCGGCCGGGACGCGGCCGCAACGCGCGCGTCCGCCGCTCCCTGACCCTGCAGTTTGATGCCGCCGGAACCGACGACCTGGGCGGCGGCGTGTTCTGGAGCAAGAAGCGGGACTTCAAGAACACGCCTGCCAACGGCCCTGTGGCGCTGTACTACGCCCGCACCGGCGAGCCCGCCAAGGCGCAGGCGCTGATCGACTGGCTGGACGCCACACTGTTCGACGCGGATCAGCACCTGTACCTCGATGGCGCGCGCGCCGGCACGGCAGGGGAAGTGCTGGTGGAGCGCACCGTATACACCTACAACCAGGGGCCGGTCCTGGGCGCGCTGCTCGAACTGGGCGGAGACGCAAACCTCGCCAGGGCGGCCTCGGTGGTGGACGGGGTGGAGCGGATGCTGACCGTCACCGCCCCCACGGCAGGACAGGGCAGCGTGCTCCGCTGCGAAGGAACAGGCGACGGCGGCCTTTTCACCGGCATCCTGTGCCGGTACCTGGCGCTGGCCGCAAGGGACACCCGGCTCCCCGTAGGGACCCGCCGCACCGCAGCCCGGCTTGTCACCGACACGGCACAGGCATTCTGGAACGGCCGCCGCGCCGTGGAGAGTGGCGAACCATCCCGGGCGGTGCCGGATGCAAGCGTCTTTTCCCTGCACGCCAACACGCCCGCCGCCCACACCTACCCGGCGGGCGCCGCCGTCGAACTTTCCACCCAGCTGCAGGCCTGGATGGCTATCGAGGCCGCTGCGCTGCTCACCGCGCCCTAGAATTAAGTCACGCCACACTTCCGTAATTATTGTGATGCTGGTCACCTTAAGCGCTTTCCCTGTAGCTGCTTAGGATTGCCTACCCTACAGTTTTGCGGGGGCCCTTCCCCAAGGCCCACACGGACCGGCACCACCGGTCCCCCTGACATTTCCCAGAAAGCAGCTCCTCAATGAAGATCCGCAACCGCGCCCTGGCCGGCATCTCCCTTGCCGCGTCCGCTGTCCTCGGCCTGACTGCCTGTGGCGGCAGCACCACTCCTGCAGCTACGTCCTCCGCATCCGGCAGCGCCGCCGGGGCATCAGGCGAAATCACCGTGTACAACGCCCAGCACGAAAGCCTCACCAAAGAATGGGTTGACGCCTTCACGGCTGAGACCGGCATCAAGGTGACCATGCGCCAGGGGTCGGACACCGAGCTGTCCAACCAGATCATCCAGGAGGGACAGGCCTCCCCCGCCGATGTCTTCCTCACGGAGAACTCCCCGGCCATGACGCAGGTGGAAAACGCCGACCTGTTCGCCGATGTGGACAAGACCACCCTGGAGCAGGTCCCCACGGAATTCCAGCCCTCCACGGGCAAGTGGACCGGCATCGCGGCCCGCTCCACCGTCCTGGTCTACGACAAGGCCAAGATCTCCGAGGACCAGCTCCCCAAATCGATGCTTGACCTGGCCAAGCCGGAATGGAAGGGCAAGTGGGCCGCTTCCCCCACCGGCGCGGACTTCCAGGCCATCGTCTCGGCACTGCTGGAACTCAAGGGCGAGGACGCCACCGAGGAATGGCTGCAGGGCATGAAGGAGAACTTCAAGGCCTACAAGGGCAACAGCACCGCCATGAAGGCCGTCAACGCCGGTGAAGTGGATGCCGCCCTGATCTACCACTACTACTACTACGGCGACCAGGCGAAGACCGGCGAGAACTCCAAGAACGTCACGCCGTACTACTTCAAGAACCAGGACCCTGGCGCGTTCCTGTCCGTTTCCGGCGGCGGCGTGCTGAAGTCGTCCAAGAACGCTGCGGCTGCGCAGGAGTTCCTGAAGTTCGTCACCGGGAAGAAGGGCCAGGAGGTCCTGAAGAACGGCACGTCCTTCGAGTACGCCATCGCCTCCGACGTTCCCGCCAACGACAAGCTGGTCCCCATCAAGGACCTGCAGGCCCCCGCGGTGGACGCCGCGAAGCTCAACTCCGAGAAGGTCACCGACCTGATGACCAAGGCAGGACTCCTCTAATTCCGTGACCACCGATCTATCGGCTCCCCCTTCGGGCGGGAGCACGACGACGGCGGGCCGGGGCAAGCGCCCCCGCCCGCCTTTCGGCGTTTCAGCAGTGTCCATCGTGGCGGTGCTGATCGCCCTGTTCTCCCTCGTTCCCCTGGGGTACGTGGCCTACATGACGGTGGCAACCGGATGGGACACCGCCGTCGGGCTGATCTTCCGGCCGCGCGTGATGGAGCTGCTGCTGAACACGCTGTTGCTGACCATCATCACGGTTCCTCTGTGCCTGCTGCTGGGGGTGGCCGGCGCCTGGCTCGTGGAGCGCACCAGCCTTCGCGGCCACCGGATCTGGGCGGTGCTCCTGGCAGCACCGCTGGCCATCCCGGCGTTCGTCAACAGCTACGCCTGGGTCTCGGCGGTGCCCTCGATGGGCGGGCTGTGGTCCGGCGTCCTGATCGCCACGCTCTCCTATTTCCCCCTGGTCTACATTCCGGCAGCGGCGTCCCTGAGCCGGCTGGACCCGGCCATCGAACAGTCCGCCGCCGCCCTGGGCCTGGGGAACTGGGCCACCTTCTTCCGGGTGGTGCTCCCCCAGCTCCGCATCGCGATGACCGGCGGCGCGCTGCTGGTTTCACTGCACCTGCTGGCCGAATACGGCGCCTTCGCGATGATCCGGTTCGATACCTTCACCACCGCGATCATGGTGCAGTACCAGTCCACCTTCAACGGCGCCGCCGGAAACATGCTGGCCAGTGTCCTGGTGTTCTTCTGCCTGCTCCTGCTCGTGGCCGAAGTCCGGAGCCGCGGCACCGCCCGGTACGCCCGGATCGGGCCGGGCGCCCAGGCCCGGGCACTGCGGCTGCCCCTGCACGTTTACCAGCTGCCGTCCCAGCTGTTCCTCCTGGCCCTGACGGCACTGGCTTTGGGACTTCCGCTGTTCTTCGTCCTGCGCTGGACCGCACTCGGCGGGGCCCCGGCGTGGGCTGCCGACGAGTTCCTTCCCGCCCTCCTGGCCACCCTGGGCTACGGCCTGGCCGGCGCGGCCGCCACCATCGTGGTCGCCTTCCCCATGGCCTACCTTGCGGTCCGGCATCCCGGTTGGTTCAGCAAGTCCCTTGAGCTGTCCAACTACATCACCAGCTCCCTGCCGGGCATCGTGGTGGGCCTGGCCTTCGTGACCGTCAGCATCCGGCTGGTTCCGGGCGTGTACCAGACCGCCGGCGTGCTGGTGGCCGCCTACGTGCTGCTGTTCCTGCCACGCGCCCTGGTCAGCCTCCGCGCAGGCCTGGCCCAGGCGCCCAAGGAACTGGACGAGGCCGCGCAGTCCCTGGGCAAGCCGCCGCTGGCGTCGTTCATCCGGGTAACCCTCCGGCTCACGGCACCCGCGGCCGCCGGCGGTGCAGCCCTGGTGTTCCTGGCCATCGCCAATGAGCTGACGGCCACGCTGCTCCTGTCACCCAACGGCACCCGCACCCTCGCCACCGAATTCTGGAGCAAGAGCAGCGAGATCGACTACGCCGGCGCCGCCCCCTACGCGCTGCTGATGATCCTGCTCTCCGCACCGATGACCTACCTCCTCTTCCAACAGTCCAAGAAAGTAGCCGGACAGTGACAGCACCATCCACCTCGAGGTTGCCGGAGCCCCGGGTCTCCCCGTCGGTGGCGGCCAGCACCAACCCGCACCTGCAGATCACCGGTGTCACCAAGAACTTCGGCCCGCAGGAGGTCCTGAAGGGCGTCAACCTGGCGGTGTCCAAAGGCGGCACCACCGCCATTGTGGGCCCCTCCGGATCCGGCAAGACCACGCTGCTGCGGCTCATTGCCGGGTTTGAGCACCCGCTGGCCGGCCGCATCGCCCTGAACGGCAACACCGTGGCCGGCGACGGCGTCTGGGTCCCGGCCCACAAGCGCCACATCGGCTACGTGGCGCAGGACGGCGCCCTCTTCCCGCACCTCACGGTAGGGCAGAACATAGCCTTTGGACTGGACACCGCCAAACTGTCCGGCGGCCGCCGCGCCGTGGCGGGCCGCGTCAGCGACCTCCTGGAGATGGTGTCGCTGGATGCGGCCATGGCCAAGCGCCGGCCCCACCAGCTCTCCGGCGGCCAGCAGCAGCGCGTCGCCCTGGCCCGGGCGCTGGCCCGCGAACCGGAACTGATGCTGCTGGACGAGCCGTTCTCCGCGCTCGACGCCGGTCTGCGCGTCGCCACCCGCAGGGCGGTGGCAAAGGTCCTGGCCGAGGCCGGGGTCACCACCATCCTGGTCACGCACGACCAGGCCGAAGCACTGTCCTTCGCGGACCAGGTGGCCGTCATGCGCGGCGGAAAGCTGGCCCAGATCGGCAACCCGTTCGTGGTGTACACCCGCCCTGCGGACCGGGCCACCGCGGAGTTCCTGGGGGACGCCGTCATCCTGGACGCCTGGATGGAGGGTTCGCTGGCCACGTGCTCGCTGGGCGGCATCCCCGTCCGCCGGCCCCCGGCCCAGGGCCCTGTCCAGCTCATGCTCCGGCCTGAGCAGATCCGGATCGCCGAGGACGGCGACATCCGCGGCGTGGTGGTGGACACGGACTACTTCGGCCCGGAAACCACCGTCCGGCTGAAGCTGGCCGTGCCGCCCGAACTGGCCGGGCGCCCCGACCACCGCTATCCCGGCGGCGGCGAAATCATCACCATCCGCCACTGGAATGCCTCCATCGCCCGGCCGGGCATGGAACTCTGCCTCCGCGTCGTGGGCGAAGGCGTGGCGTTTCCCGCCGAGCAGTAGCGCCGAGCCGCAGGCCCCCGGCAGAGGCGGCGCTGCCCCCGTGACGTCCTAGCGGATCGAGGCCAGCGGCGTGACGGCGCCCTTCCGCAGGGTCACGTCGCCGCCGTCCGCCGCGAGCCGGACCTCTTTGGCGCCAGCCGGCGGGAACACCAGGGACGTCAGCGTCTGCCGGCCCCCGTCCGCAAAGACCTCTACAGATGACCGGTCCACGTACACGGCCAGGCGCACCGTGTCACCGCCGGAGCCCGGCGCGGACGCAGCCCCTGGCGAACTGCCGCCTCCGGTCCGGACCTGGCTGTACGCCCCGTCCACCCCGGTGTCGGCGGTGGCGAGAGCATCCCCGTCGCGGGCCACGAACGCCTGGCCTGCCCTGAAGTCGTAGCCCACGGTGGCGTAGGTCTTGCCGGCGCTTTGCAGGAGGATCCGGGCTTCCCCCGCTCCGTTGGCGGGCCTTTCCAGCTCAATGTCCACCTTGAAGGCACCGCTCTCCGGTACGGGCAGTGCCTTCCCGCCGGCCAGGTTCCCTGCCGGCACCTCGCTGGCCTCCCCCTCCAGCGACCGCAGCGCGGGGGTGGGTGCCGAGACCAATGCCGGGCGGCCGCCGTCGGAATTCAAACGGATGTCCCGCACCACGGACGCCGCACCGAACCAGCCGTCAGTGGGCAGGTTCCGGGCGTAGGCCCAGTTGTTCATCCAGCCGATGGCATGCCGGGAGGCCTTGCGCTGGCCGTCCGTCAGGCGGGGATCGTCCCAGGTGACGGCGGCGTAGAAGTCCGCGCCGTCGTCGAGCCACTGGTGGCCCCCCTCCGGCGTGAAGGCCTCACCGTCAAAGCTGCCGGTCCAGTACGCCAGGCCGGTGGTGCCGCCTTCCTCTGCCCCGTTGGCGCCGGCGGCGAGGACCCAGGTGCGTTTGGCGGGGTCGCCGTCCACGTCCATCTGGAAGAAATCCGGGCATTCCAGGATGCCCAACCCGTCCTGCTCGAAAGCGGAAATGTACGTCCACTTCTTCAGGTCCGGCGAGGTGTAGAAGCCGATCTTGTGGCCCTCGGCGAGCAGCATGAGCCACTGGCTGTTCGCGTCGTCCCAGACGATCCGCGGGTCGCGCCAGTGCTCGGCGCCGGGGTTGTCCATGACGGGATTGCCGTCGTAGCTCTTGAAGCTGTAACCGTTGTCCGTTGAGTAGAACAGCGACTGGCGCTGCACGCCGGCATCCTGCTGCGTGAGGACGGCGATTACGGCGCCCCGGCCGAACCCTGCGGTCCCCTCTGCGTCCACCACCGCGGAGCCTGTCTCGATGTCGCCCAGTCCGTTGCGGAACTTCCCGATGGCCACGCCCTCGTTCTTCCAGTGCACCAGGTCGGTGCTGGTGGCGTGGAACCACTCGGTGCCGTTCCCTTCCGGGTAGTCGGCGTTGTAGAGGTAGTAGTAGTGCCAGAGCCCGTCCTCGAGGAACGGCCGCTGGGGGTCGTTCATCCAGCGCTGGTCCGGGGTGAGGTGGTAGGCGGGCCGGTAGCCGGGATCCTTCGCCGGGGCCGCCAGCGCGGCGGCGGCCGGCGCCGGGAAAGCCCTGCCGTTGCCCAGGTCCGCGAGGAGGGCATCGCGGGCCTCCGTGCTGATGCAGTCCGGCAGCGGGACACCGCCGGCATCTCCGGACACCGTGTCCGACGCACTGCTCCGCAGGTAGACCTGGCCCTCCACCCGTGCCGCGGCCAGCCAGCCCGTCCCGCACTCGATGCTCCGGACATCCTCGGCGCCGTCCGCCGGGACCTCCTCCCCCCGCTCGAACAGCGTCCGGTCATTGCCCTTGAGCCACAGCGAGGCGTACCTGCCGGACCGGTCTTCTGACGTTTCCTGGGCGGCCGCCACCCCGCCCAGGACCCGCCCGGCCGTAGCCTCCGGACCGGTCCGCGCCTGCCCGGCCAGGACCAGGGAAAGAACCACCACGACGACGGTCGCCACCGCCACCGCGGCCCACAGGAAGGGGCGGCGCTTCAGCGCCGTGGCGAGCGCAGTGAGGGTGGTGCGGGGGGATTTTGGGGGCATGGCTTCAATCCGTCGCTGAACGCGCAAGTGCCGTCCCCCGGGGTCGGGGAACGGCACCAGCGCAAGTTAGCCATCAAATTTACCGGTTCGCTGCCCAGAACCCAACTGCGCAGCCATCGCCGCACGTCAGTGGCGTAACGTTTTGGCACCAGCGCCGCCAAGGACATGGATCTGCGGCCCGCTTAGGGCTGCGGAGCGTCGCCGGGGCGCTTCTTCTGCGGGTACGGTGCCTCGCCGCGGGCCAGCATGTCGACGAAACCCGCTATCTTCCGCTCGCGGGTGGCGGCCTGCTTCACCGAGTTGGTCCGGTAGATCAGGGCAAAACGGTTCGTCCTGGTCAGGACATCGAACATCGCCTGCGCCGCCGGAACCGCGGCAATGGCGGCGGCCAGGTCCTCGGGAACTTCAGCCGTGGCCTGCCCGCCGTAGGCCTTGTCCCAGCGGCCATCCGCTTTGGCAGACTCCACAGCCTCCCTGCCGGCCTCGGTCATCCTGCCCGCTTCCTCCAACCGGGCAATGTGACCAACATTCCGCGCCGACCAGGGGCTCCGCGGACCCCGCCGGGTCATGCGCTGGAAGGAAGTTTCGTCGTCGCGCCGCCTTCCCTGCCCGTCGATCCAGCCAAAGCACAGGGCCTCGTCCAGCGCCGCGGCGTAGTCGAGTTCCGTCACCGTGCCGCCCTTCTTATGCAGCACCAGCCAGACCCCCGGACTGCTCCGGTGATTCTCCTCAAGCCAGGCGCGCCAAGCAGCCGCATCAGGCACCAGCAGTTCGTCGAGTTCAACAGCCATGGCCCTATTGTGCCCCTGCCCTCCGACATCACAAGGCCGGGACCACCACGGATGCACCAGCCCAACAGTCACGTCCGCCGGCACGGCCCCGGCGGCCCTGTGCCATCATGGGCGTATAGCCCCGATTCCGAGCTTAAGGACTCCCAATGCTCCGCGTCCGCCCCCTGCACTTCACCTCCCGCATCGACGACTGGGAACGGTTCCTCACCGCGTTGGGACTGGTCCTGACCGAAGGGGACGGCGGCTTCCGCGTCTTCGACTCCGCGGCCGGGCGGCTGGCCGTACACAGCGTCCCGGAGGGAGATCCGCTGGACGGCACCACCACCCTTGCGGTGGAAGTGGGCGATCTTGCGGAATTCGCACGGCGCACCAACGAGTCCGCAGCGGAGGACGGGGCGGACGGCAGCACCCCCGCCGAGCTTGTCACCGCGGACCACGGTGACGCCTGCCGGATCACCGGGCCGGACGGTTTCAGCTTCCTCGCGGACCTTGCCGGCCACGGAGCCCCGGGCGCCGACGCCGATCAGGCGCTGGCCGTCGTCGCAGTGTGGTTCACCCAGGACGCCGTCGGCGCCGCCCGGACGTTGCGCCACGTCGGCGCCCGCCCGCGGCCCGTGCCGGATGACGACGAAACCGCAGACTTCACCGCCAAGAACGGCGGAGTCCTGATGGTCCGGCCAGCCTCCGGCCCATCCCGCTCAGGGCTGGGTTTCGAGTACGACGGCGGCCTGGAACCGGTGCGCGAACGGCTCGCCTCCGCAGGGTTCCAGGTGGGCGTGACGGAGGAAGCGTTCGGCAGCACACTGCACGTGGCCAACCCGGACGCCACCGTGTTCGCCGCCAGCGTGCCCGCCACGGTGTGGATCTCCGAGCGCCTCCCCATGGGGTAGAACTTAACCATGAACGTGCGCACCCCTGACCCGAATCCCGGCTGGCTCTCCGAAGAAGACCTTTTTGAGGCGCGGGGCCGGCTGCCCATGGTTTATGTGGAAGCGGTCCCGGTCAGGCTGGACCCGCTGGGTTACGTCAACGAAGTGGGCACGCTGCTGCAGGCCGACGATGACGGCACCATGGTCCGGTCCCTGGTGTCCGGCCGGGTGATCTACCGTGAAACCATCCGCGCCGCACTGCTGCGGCACATGGAAAAGGACCTGGGCCCCCTGGCGTTCCCGCAGCTGCCCATCAGCCCGGTGCCGTTCACCGTGGCCGAATACTTCCCGGCGCCGTCCCAGACCGGTTTCACCGATGAGCGGCAACACGCCGTGTCCCTGGCCTACGTCATCCCGGTCACCGGCGAATGCGAACCCCGCCAGGACGCCCTGGAACTGACCTGGATGACCCCTGACGAAGTCCTCAGCCCGGGTGTCCAGCTCGAGTTCAGCGGCGGCCGCGGCGGCCTCATCCGGCAGGCACTGGCTTTCGCGGGCGTCGGCTCCTGACATCCCGCGGGGACGTGGGGGTCCCCGGTTTCAGGCACCCGCCTTTGTAGACTGTAGGGCGGACCGCAAGAGAACTTAAGGACTCCCATGACCGAAACACCGGCCCGGCAACATCGCGGGCAGCCGGCTGGATCACTGACCACCGGCAGCCACATCCTCCTGCCCGACGGTGAACGGACGGCGGAAATCCACCAGCTGGAGCTGCAACGGGATGACTTTGGCGTCCCTGCCCTGGTCCTCGCCAGCCTGACCGGCGGGGGAACCCTCCGCATCGCCGCCGGCAGCACTGTCACCCTCGTTGACGCAGCAGACGACGCCGTCACGCACCTTCCGCGGGCACTCGCCCCGGAGGGGACAGCACCAGTGCCGGAGGCCACGCGCCCAGCCGATGCCGCGGCAGGCACGGAACCCCGGCAGGAGCAGCCCGGCGGTGAGTCCGCAGCCAACGCCCAGATGCCCGCCGTCGTCGTGCCTCCCCTGCCGGCGGCTCCGCCCGCAGCCAACGGGCCCGGCGAAGAGGAGCTTGCGCTGATCCCCACGCCGGACGGCACCCCCGAATCCGTCGTGGAAGCCGCAGCTGAAGCGCACCCTGATGCCGTGGGCGTCCTGCTGCTGACGGACCGCCTCTCCAAGGGCGTGAACTTCAAGTCCGGCAGCTGCCTGAAGGACCTCACGGACCTCGCGCACGAACTGTTCGTCACGCTGAAGGACGCGGAGGGCGCGCTGTCCATCGCAGACCTCCTCACGGTCCTGCCCTACGACGGAAAC
>Ga0160435_1000364_pt1 | contig 17480 bp, 15 predicted proteins | sample HID1973K_E0MG_FD_108213 | JGI IMG/M metagenome (GOLD analysis project Ga0160435, IMG submission 108213) | Enriched mosquito-associated microbial communities from UW Madison campus, WI, USA - HID1973K_E0 MG | ecosystem: Host-associated > Arthropoda: Insects > Digestive system > Unclassified ...
GGGCGAGCCGGTGCCGATCCGCGTGCTCGCCGAGCAGATGATCCGCCTGGCCGGCAAGCAGCCGGGGCAGGACATCGCCATCGTCTACACCGGCCTGCGCCCGGGCGAGAAGCTGCACGAGACCTTGTTCTACGCCGACGAGAACTATCGGCCGACGTTGCACCCGAAGATCCTGGAGGCCGACGCGCGCAGCTTCCCGCAAGAGCAGGTGCTGCAGTACGTGGCCCGGTTGCGTGAAGCCGTCGACCGTTACGACACCGACGCCATGGAGGCGATCCTCGGCAACTTCATGCCGGACTTCGCCGCGGCGCGCGACAAGGAAAGCGAGCGCTCGGCCACTGTGGTTCCTTTCCCCGCACGCGAGGTCAGAAGAATTTGATGAACAGGCGCATCCGCAAAGCCGTCTTTCCTGTAGCAGGTCTCGGCACCCGGTTCCTGCCGGCGACCAAGACGGTTCCCAAGGAGATGTTGCCGATCATCGATCGGCCGTTGATCCAATACGCGGTCGACGAGGCCATCGAGGCCGGCTGCGACACCCTGGTGTTCGTCACCAACCGCTACAAGCACGCCGTGGCCGACTACTTCGACAAGGCCTACGAGCTGGAGCAGAAGCTCGAGCGCGCCGGCAAGACCGAACAGCTGGAGCTGGTGCGGCACGTGCTGCCCAACGGCGTTCGCGCTGTTTTCGTCACCCAGACCGAAGCGCTGGGCCTGGGCCACGCGGTGTTGTGCGCCAAGCCGATCATCGGCGATGAGCCCTTCGCCGTGCTGCTGCCCGACGACCTGATGTGGAACCGCGGGCCGGGCGCGCTGAAGCAGATGGCCGATGTCGCCGAATCCACCGGTGGCAGCGTCATCGCCGTCGAAGACGTTCCGCACGAGAAGACCGGTAGCTACGGCATCGTCGCCACCGACGCGTTCGACGGTCGCCGTGGCCGCATCAACGCTATCGTCGAAAAGCCGAAGCCGGAAGTGGCGCCGAGCAACCTGGCCGTGGTCGGGCGCTACGTGTTGAGCCCGCGCATTTTCGACTTGCTGGAAAACGTCAAGCCGGGCGCCGGCGGCGAGATCCAGCTGACCGACGCGATCGCCGAGCTGTTGCCGCGCGAACAGGTCGATGCCTACCGCTTCGAAGGTCGCCGCTTCGACTGCGGCGGGCACCTGGGGCTGATCGAAGCGACGATCCACTTCGCGCTTGAACACGAGAAGCTGCGTGGGCCGGCGCGCGAAGCGCTGCAGGCCGCGTTGGCAGAACGACCGGCCTGAGCGCAACGCCAGCGGTCGGCACGAGCGAGGCGGCGCGAAAGCGTCGCCTTGTTTTTTTTGCGTGTCGCAAACGGCGGCGCGCCGCGGCCACTCGCCAAGCTCAGGCTAGAATCACCGCATGAGCGCCCCCACCGATACCCACCAGCTGGTCAGCGTCGTCGCACTTCTCGGCGCGGCCGTCGTCGCCATTCCGATCTTTCGTCGCCTTGGCCTGGGTTCGGTCCTCGGTTATCTGGCCGCCGGCCTGGCGATCGGGCCGTTCGGGCTGGGCTGGTTCAACGAGCCGCAGGCCATCCTGCATGTCGCCGAATTGGGCGTGGTGATGTTCCTGTTTGTCATTGGCCTGGAGATGCGGCCCTCGCACCTGTGGAGCCTGCGCAAGGAAATATTCGGCCTGGGTACCTTACAGATCGTCGCCTGCGGCGCGGGCCTGACGTTGCTCGGCATCAGTGTGCTGGGCCTGTCACTGCCGGTGGCGTTCATTGGCGCGGCCGGCTTCGTGCTGACTTCCACCGCCGTGGTGATGCAGCTGTTGTCCGAACGCGGCGACCTGACCCTGCCGAGCGGGCAGAAGATCGTCTCGATCCTGTTGTTTGAAGACCTGCTGATCGTGCCGCTGTTGGCGGTGGTCGCGTTGATGGCGCCGGCCGGGATGGAAGTGCCGCCGGCCGAGCGTTGGCAGGCGATTGGCATAGGCGCGGCATGTTTCGTCGGCCTGCTGGCGGCCGGGCGCTGGTTGCTCAATCCGTTTTTCCGGGTACTGGCGCAAGCCGGCGCACGCGAGGTCATGACCGCCGCCGCTTTGCTGGTCGTGCTGGGCGCGGCACTGTTGATGCAGTTGGGCGGGCTGTCGATGGCGATGGGCGCGTTCCTTGCCGGCGTGCTGTTGTCCGAATCGACCTTCCGGCACCAGATCGAGGCCGACATCGAGCCGTTCCGCGGCATCCTGCTGGGCCTGTTCTTCCTCGGCGTGGGCATGGCCCTGGATCTGTCGGTGGTGGTGCAGGACTGGGGCTTCATCCTGCTCGGCGTGCTGACGCTGATGCTGGGCAAAGCGCTGTGCATCTACCTGGTCGCGCGCGTCAACGGCAGCGACCATCGCCAAGCGCTGGACCGCGGCGTGTTGATGGCGCAGGGCGGCGAGTTCGCATTCGTGCTGTTTTCCGCCGCCGCGGCCGGTGGCGTGATCGAGGCGCGGGTCAATGCCAGCCTGACCGCGATCGTCGTGCTGTCGATGGCGCTGACGCCGCTGTTCGTGCTGCTGCAGCGCCGGCTCACACCGGTGTTGGCGCCTTCGCTTGAAGGCGTGGAGGCGGCCGACGGACAGACCGCCAGCGTGCTGGTGATTGGCTTCGGCCGCTTCGGCCAGGTCGCCAGCCAGTCGCTGCTGGCGCGCGATGTGGATGTGACCATCATCGACAACGACATCGAGATGATCCGCAGCGCTGAAGAATTCGGCTTCAAGATCTACTACGGCGACGGCACCCGGCTCGACGTGCTGCGCGCCTCCGGGGCCGGCACCGCACGCGCCATTGCCGTGTGTACCGATCGCAAGGAAGCCACCGACCGCATCGTCGAACTGGTGCGCGACGAGTTCCCGCAGGCGCGCCTGCTGGTGCGCTCCTACGACCGCGAGCATTCGCTGGGCTTGATCCATGCCGGCGTCGACTTCCAGATCCGCGAAACCTTCGAATCGGCCGTGCAGTTCGGCAGTGCCGCGTTGGTGGAGTTGGGCGTGTCCGAAGACGATGCCGCGCTGATCGCCACGGAAATTCGCCGCCGCGACGCCGAACGCTTTGAGCTGGAGATGGCCGGCGGCAACCTCATGGACGGCGCGCGGATGATGTATGGCAACCAGCCCGGTGCACCCAAGCCGACGCCATTCACGCCGCCGAAGCGGCGCAGCCGCACGCTCAACCCGGACCAGGTGCCGGTAGATGCGGCCGAAGACGGCCCCACCGGCTGAGCAGCACGCTCAGGTCGGGTGCGTGCGCCGCTGCGCCTGCTCGAAGGCGGCCAGTTGCTCGGGCGTGGCCTCGCGCTGGTGCTGCTGCTTCCACTGCTCGAACGGCATGCCGTAGATCGCTTCGCGCGCCTGCGCCTTGTCCATGTCCTGGCCGCTTTCCAGTGCCGCCTCCCGGTACCAGTCGGCCAGGCAGTTGCGGCAGAAGCCGGCCAGGATCATCAGGTCGATGTTCTGCACATCGGTGCGCTCCTCGTTCAAGTGGCGCAGCAGGCGGCGGAAGGCGGCGGCTTGGAGGGCGGTGGTGTCGTTCATGGCGGAATCGGGGACAATAGCGGCCCCCGACTTTACACCGCCGCCCATGACCGACACCGCGTCCGCCACTCAGTCCCCGGCCCGCATCCTCGACGGGCGGCGCATTGCCGAGGAGCTGCTGGACGAGCTCAAGACCCGGGTCGATGCCCGCGTGGCCGCCGGCAAGTCGCGGCCCGGCCTGGCGGTGGTGCTGGTGGGCGGTGACCCGGCGTCGGCGGTGTACGTGCGCAACAAGCGCCGCGCCGCCGAGAAGGTCGGCATCGAAGCCTTCGACTACGACCTGCCGGCTGGCACCAGCGAAGCCGAGCTGAGCGCGCTGATCGACCAGCTCAATGCCGACCCGAAGATCCACGGCATCCTGATCCAGTTGCCTTTGCCCGGCATCCCGGACGCGCACCGGCTGATCCAGCGCATCGACCCGCGCAAGGACGTGGACGGCTTCCATCCGCAGAACGTCGGCCATCTGGCCCTGCGCGAGTTCGGCCTGCGCCCGTGCACGCCGCGCGGCATCGTCACGCTCCTCAGCCATACCGACCAGCCGGTGCGTGGCCGCAACGCCACGATTGTGGGTGTCAGCAACCACGTCGGCCGGCCGATGGGCCTGGAACTGTTGATCGCCGGTTGCACGGTGACCAGCTGCCACAAGTTCACCCCGCCGGAAGTACTCGAAGCGGCGGTGCGCAATGCCGACATCCTGGTGGTGGCGGTCGGCCGCCCGGGCCTGATCCCGGGCGAATGGGTCAAGCCAGGCGCGGTGGTGGTGGACGTGGGCATCAACCGCCTCGACGACGGCCGCCTGGTGGGCGACGTCGGCTTCGAAGCAGCCTCGCGCCGTGCCAGCTGGATCACCCCGGTGCCGGGCGGAGTAGGGCCGATGACCGTGGCCACCCTGATGCAGAACACCCTCGAAGCGGTGGAAGCGGCGGACTGAGCGCCGCGCCGGCGTAACGCTGCATTGCGCGGGCAGGGGTGAGGTGGCTGTCAATGGCCCCGTTTTCAGGGTAAAATGTCGCGCTTCTCCTCGAACACTCGGGTCCGCCGATGCTGCGCATCCAGGCTGAAGCTCTTACCTACGACGACGTTTCGCTCGTCCCCGCCCACTCGACCGTCCTGCCCAAGGATGTCAGCCTGGAAACCCGGCTGACGCGCAACCTGCGCCTGAAGCTGCCGATCGTCTCGGCGGCGATGGATACGGTGACCGAAGCCCGCCTGGCCATCGCCATGGCCCAGCTAGGCGGCATCGGCATCATCCACAAGAACCTCAGCGTGGAGCAGCAGGCCGCTGAAGTGGCCACGGTGAAGAAGTACGAGTCCGGCGTCATCCGCGACCCGATCACCGTCGGGCCGGAAACCAGCATCCGCGAAGTGCTGGCCTTGACCCGCGCGCGCAACATCTCCGGCGTGCCGGTGGTCGATGGCGGCCAGCTGGTCGGCATCGTGACCCACCGCGACATGCGCTTCGAGACCGAGCTGGACGATCCGGTCCGCCACATCATGACCAAGAAGGATCGCCTGATCACGGTCAACGAGGGCGCGCCCTCCGAGGAAGTGCTCAAGCTCCTGCACCGCAACCGCATCGAGAAGGTGCTGGTGGTGAATGAGGGCTTCGAGCTGCGTGGCCTGATCACGGTGAAGGACATCCAGAAGAAGTCCGACTACCCGAACGCGGCCAAGGACCTGGCCACGCGCCTGCTGGTTGGCGCGGCGGTCGGCGTGGGTGGCGATACCGAACGCCGGATCGAGGCACTGGCCGCCGCCGGCGTGGACGTGATCATCGTCGATACCGCCCATGGCCATTCGCAGGGCGTGCTCGACCGCGTGGCCTGGGCCAAGAAGCATTTCCCGCAGTTGCAGGTGATCGGCGGCAACATCGTCACCGGCGATGCCGCGCTGGCGTTGATGGATGCCGGTGCCGATGCGGTCAAGGTCGGCGTCGGCCCGGGTTCGATCTGCACCACGCGCGTGGTCGCCGGTGTCGGCGTGCCGCAGGTCACCGCGGTGGACATGGTGGCCGAGGCGTTGCAGGACCGCATTCCGCTGATCGCCGACGGTGGCATTCGCTACTCCGGCGACATCGGCAAGGCGCTGGCCGCTGGCGCGTCGACGGTGATGATCGGCGGCCTGTTCGCCGGCACCGAGGAAGCGCCGGGCGAGGTCGAGCTGTTCCAGGGCCGCAGCTACAAGAGCTATCGCGGCATGGGCTCGCTGGCGGCGATGGAGAAGGGCTCCAAGGATCGCTACTTCCAGGATGCCTCCGATGCCGACAAGCTGGTGCCCGAAGGCATCGAAGGCCGCGTCCCGTACCGCGGCCCGGTCAGCAGCATTGTCCACCAGTTGGTAGGCGGCCTGCGCGCGACCATGGGCTATGTCGGCTGCGCCACCATCGAAGACATGCGCAGCAAGCCGAAGTTCGTCAAGATCACCGGCGCCGGCCAGCGTGAGAGCCACGTCCACGACGTGCAGATCACCAAGGAACCGCCGAACTACCGGGCCAGCTGAGCCGGTCGATGAAAGAGGGAGACGGACACCGTGTCCCTCTTTTCATATGTGTCGCAGTGATAGTCCATTCCCGCTCCAAGCTCCCGGCCCCATGACCAATATCCATACCGACAAGATCCTGATCCTCGACTTCGGCGCGCAGTACACGCAGCTGATCGCCCGGCGTATTCGCGAACTCGGGGTCTACTGCGAGATCTGGGCCTGGGACCACGATCCGGCGGAGATTGCCGGCTTCGGTGCCAAGGGCATCATCCTTTCCGGCGGCCCCGAATCGACCACGTTGCCCGGCGCACCGGCCGCGCCGCAGCAGGTGTTCGATTCCGGCCTGCCGCTGCTGGGCATCTGCTACGGCATGCAGACCATGGCCGCGCAGCTGGGCGGCGCCACCGAGGCCGCGGACCAGCGCGAGTTCGGCCACGCCGAAGTCGAAGTCGTGGCCGCCGATGCGTTGTTCTCCGGCCTCAGCGACCACGGCGGCGCGCCGCGCTTGAACGTGTGGATGAGCCACGGCGACCACGTCTCGCAGGCGCCCCCGGGCTTCACCATTACCGCGGTGACCGATCGCATTCCGGTGGCCGCCTTCGCCAACGAGGCCAAGCGCTGGTACGGCGTGCAGTTCCACCCGGAAGTGACGCACACGCTGCAGGGGCAAACGCTGCTGCGCCGCTTCGTGGTCGATGTCTGTGGCTGCCAGACCTTGTGGACCGCCGCCAACATCATCGAAGACCAGATCGCGCGCGTGCGCGAACAGGTCGGCTCGGACGAAGTGATCCTGGGCCTGTCCGGCGGCGTCGATTCCTCGGTCGTCGCCGCGCTGCTGCACAAGGCGATCGGCGACAAGCTGACCTGCGTGTTCGTCGACACCGGCCTGCTGCGCTGGCAGGAAGGCGACCAGGTGATGGCGATGTTCGCCGAGCACATGGGCGTCAAGGTCGTGCGCGTCAATGCCGCCGCGCGTTACTTCAAGGCACTCGAAGGCGTCAGCGACCCGGAAGCCAAGCGCAAGATCATCGGCAACTTGTTCGTGGACATCTTCGAAGAAGAATCCGGCAAGCTGAAGAACGCCAAATGGCTGGCGCAGGGCACGATCTATCCCGACGTCATCGAGTCGGCCGGCAGCAAGACCGGCAAGGCCCACGTCATCAAGAGCCACCACAACGTCGGCGGCCTGCCCGAGCACATGAAACTCGGCTTGGTGGAGCCGTTGCGCGAGCTGTTCAAGGACGAAGTGCGGCGCCTGGGCGTCGAGCTTGGCCTGCCGCGCAGCATGGTCTACCGCCATCCATTCCCGGGCCCGGGCCTGGGCGTACGCATCCTCGGCGAGGTCAAGCCGGAGTACGCCGAGTTGCTGGCCAAGGCCGATGCGATCTTCATCGACGAACTGCGCAAGGCCGACCTCTACGACAAGACCAGCCAGGCGTTCGCGGTGTTCCTGCCGGTCAAGTCGGTGGGCGTGGTCGGTGATGCGCGTGCCTACGAGTGGGTGATCGCACTGCGTGCAGTGGAGACCATCGACTTCATGACCGCGCACTGGGCGCACCTGCCGTATGAGTTCCTCGGCACGGTGAGCAACCGCATCATCAATGAACTGCGCGGGGTGTCGCGGGTGGTGTACGACATTTCGGGGAAGCCGCCGGCTACGATTGAGTGGGAGTGAGTCACCTTTGTCCCACGGTGTTTGCGAGCATCCCAAGACAGCCTGATTATTCCGTAGGGACAAGGACTTAGCGTCCCACGAAGGCCTTCTTTGTCCAACGCATCTCAGGCGTACCAACGGTTGACCTGACGGTATCGAGGCGCCAAGCCTCGCAGGCCCGCTGCGATACCGTCAGACCCTATGACGGTATTCCCGGTCCTGGTCAGCGACGGAGGCAACGGCCTCAACGTCGTTGTCTCGCCCAGTGGCGGCAGGTCTTTTCGCTACGACTATCGACTGAGTGGTCGACGCGAGACGCTGACCATGGGTCGACATGGGCCGATTGCGCTTCATGCCAAACGATTTCACTTGGCCTACGGCATGGACGTGACGCTGGAGGAGGTGCGGCTGCTGCTGGCTCGGGCACGTGTTCAATCCATCAGCCCAAAGCGACAACCTGCCGAGCTTGCCGGGCGAGCATATGAAGGTCGGTCGGTCGCCGCTTTGAAGCATTCGCCCCAGCGCGGCACTCCAGCCAGTGCTGAGCGCACGATCGTCTGCCCCAGCACGCGTCATGCTTTTGGCCGGACCTGCTGCTCGTAGTGGGCGCCCCATCGAGCAAGTGGGCCCAGCGCCGTGTTGAGCGACACGCCGAGCGGTGTCAATGAGTACTCGACGTGCGGTGGCACCGTCGCCATGTCCACACGAGACACCAGCTGGTCGGCCACCAGCTCGCGCAGCTGCTGGATCAGCATTTTCTCGGTGATGCCGGGTACGAGTCTTTTGAGCTCTCCGAAACGGCGCGTCGCGCCGTGCAGTTCCCACAGAATCACCGCCTTCCACTTGCCGCCGATGACCGCGAAGGCGGGGCCTATCCCGCAATTAAATTGAATGTTGCGTTTGCTCATGGCACGAACCTGCAGGTGGGTACATACAAAATTGTAGGTACTTGATGAATCGAAAGCACCCTCACATCATTCATCCCCGACTTCTGAGCTGGAGTGAACATGAACGCAGTGAGTGTGGTTGGCCTTGGCGCCATGGGTTTGACCCTGGCAAGCCTCTTCGAGGGTCGCGGCCGTGACGTGACGGTGTGGAACCGCAGCCTGTCCAAGGCGGCCGGACTCAACGGTGTAAACGTTTCTCACACCGCCGCGGCCGCTGTATCGGCCAGCCCGCTCGTCGTGATGTGCGTGTACGACTACGCTGCTGTGCGTGAAGTCCTGGCACAACCTGGCGTGGGCGCGGCGTTCGCCGGCAAGACACTGGTGCAGCTCACGACCGGCAGTCCAGCCGATGCACGTGAGGCCGCCGCATGGAGCGCGGCTCATGGCGTCGCCTACCTCGAGGGTGCTATCCAGGCAGCACCGAGCCAGATGGGCAGGTCCGACACGCCAATCCTGATCTCGGGTGACCAGGCGGCGCTTGCGCAATGGCAGGATGTGCTGGCGGACCTTGGTGGAAACTACGTCAATCTTGGCGAGAAGCCCGATGCCGCGGCCACGATGGACTTGGCGACCCTCTCGTATGTGTACGGCGCCTACATCGGCTTCGTTCACGGCGCACTTATCGCCGAATCGGAGGGTCTCGACATCGCTCGCTTCGGTCAGCTTGTCTCCGACATCTCGCCGAGCTTCGGGGCCTTCTTCGCCTTTGAGGGCCAGGTCATTCAGTCGGGCGATTTCTCCATGAAGGAAAGCCCGCTGCGCATCTCGGTAGAAGCCACGGAACGCATCCATGAGTTTTCGAAGCAGGCACGGCTCAACACCGAATTTCCCGAACTGGCCGACAGGCTGCTCAAGCGTGCCCACTCTGCGGGGCTTGGCAACGAGGAACTCGCGGCGCTCATCAAAGTGATGAGGCGGTGACTCAAAGCGACGATGCGCTGCAATGGGCCGAGGCCTACAGCCCGGTGTTCCCGCTGCACCAGTTACTGATCAAGAGCTACGCCAGGGCGCAGGCGGTGGCCAGGAAAGCCGAGCCGCTGGACTCGCAGCGGGCTTGAGGGAAAGGCCGCGCGCGCTTCCGTCAGGCTGCCAGCGGGCCGTCCCGCCCCAGCCCCCGCATCTCCACCCACCCGATAGCCACCACCACGGCGGTCGTCGCCCAGCCCAGCATCAGCAGGTCCAATCGCGGTGCCACTGCGCCGAGCAAGGCCAGCGCCACCACCCCGGCAACATGCGATCTCGGTGCGCGGCCATAAACAACGCGCTTGTAGATCGCGCTCCCCAGCAGGTAGATCGCCGGTCCCGCCAATAGCACCGCGGTTTGCGCCGCCAGCGGGTGCGCGTGCGGATGCGCCAGCACCAGGTCATTGCCGACCGCGGTGACGATGATCCCGCCCACCAGGATGGCGTGCAGGTAATGGTAGGCGGCGCCGATCCGGCCGGGATCGGGGCTGTGGGTGATGCGGCGGGTCGCGTCCTCGCAGGAGGTGGCGAAGTACAGCCACCACATGCCAAGCGTGCCGAGGAAGGTCGCCAGCAACGCCGATACCAGCGCGCCATTCCACTGTTCGGCGTCGGCCAGGCTGGCGCCGCTGGCGAGCAGGGTTTCGCCGAGCGCGACGATCACGAACAGCTGGCAGCGCTCTGCCAGATGCCCGCCCTCGATGGTCCACTCCGAGGTACGCGAGCGTCCGAGCACCGGCAGGGCGAAGCCGAACATCGGCGACAGGTACTCGCAGGCGACGGCAATGGCCCACAGCGCCATGCGCAGGGGCAGGGAAGGGGCCAATGCGCCGCCGATCCAGAACAGGGCCGAGATCGACAGCCACACGCACATGCGGCTGTAGTTGGGCGCCAATGGGTGGCCGCCGCGCAACAGCCAGCGGATATACAACGTGCGCCCCAACTGGATCGCGACATAGCTGCCGGCGAATAGCCAGGCGCGTTCGCCGAAGGCCTGCGGGATCGCGGCCGACAGCAGCATCGCCAGCAGCATCAGCGTGAACATCAAGTTGCGGATGGCCGGCTTGTCCGGGTCGAACCAGTTGCTCGCCCAGCAGGTGTACTGCCACCCCAGCCACACCGCGAACCAGACGATCAGCGTCTGCAATGCCCCGAGTGGGTCAAGGTGGTGCAGCAGCAGGTGACTGACCTGGGTGACGGCGAATACATAGACCAGGTCGAAGAACAGCTCGACGAACGTCACGCGGGCGTGGTGGCCATCGCGGCGACGGAGCAGGGCATCGGCGTGCAGGGAAACGGGCATTGCGGGTATCCGGCCTGGGGGAGGGCCGGCACACTGTAACTGCGGCGACCTCAGTGCAGGAACAGGCCCAGCAGCAACTTGGCGTTGAGCACGATGATCAGCGCGGCGATCACCCAGGCCAGGCGCACCATCCAGCGTGGCGCCACCAGGTCGCCCATCAGTTTGCGGTCGGACACGAAGCGCACCAGCGGCACTACCGCGAACGGCAACTGCATAGACAGCACCACCTGGCTCAGCACCAAAAGGTGCGCGGTGCCTTGTTCGCCGTACAACGCGGTGACCACGATCACCGGTACGATCGCGATGCCGCGGGTCACCAGGCGGCGTACCCACGGCTTCAGCCGCAGATGCAGGAAGCCCTCCATGACGATCTGCCCGGCCAGGGTCGCGGTCACCGTTGAGTTGACGCCGGAAGCCAGCAACGCGACTGCGAACAGGGTAGAGGCCAGGCCGACGCCGAGCATCGGCGCCAGCAGCTCGTAGGCCTGCTCGATTTCCTGCACGTCGGTACGGCCCTGGGCATGAAACACCGTCGCGGCGAGGATCAGGATCGCCGCGTTGATGAACAACGCCAGCATCAGCGCCAGCGTGCTGTCCGTGACCGCCCAGCGCAGCGCCGAACGCTTGCCCTGGTCGGTCCGCGGGAAAGCGCGGGTCTGCACGATCGAAGAATGCAGGTAGAGGTTGTGCGGCATGACCGTGGCGCCGAGGATGCCGATGGCCAGGTACAGCGCCTTCGGGTTGGTGACCACTTGCGCGCGCGGCACGAAGCCGCCGAGAACCTCGGCGATCGGCGGCGCCGCCAGCACGATCTGGATCGCGAAGCAGGCGAAGATGATCGCCAGCAGGGCGACGACGAACGCTTCCAGCGCACGGAAGCCACGGTTCATCAGCCACAGCACCAGGACCACGTCGATCGCGGTGATGATCGCGCCGACCAGCAACGGAATGCCGAACAGCAATTTGAGCGCGATCGCGGTGCCGATGACCTCGGCCAGGTCGCAGGCGATGATCGCCGCTTCGCAGATGCCCCACAGCCCCAGGTTGACCGGGCGCGAATAGTGCGCCCGGCAGGCTTGCGCCAGGTCGCGCCCGCTACCGATGCCCAGGCGTGCCGACAAGGCCTGCAGCAGGATTGCCATCAGGTTGGAGAGCAGGATGACCGACAGCAGCAGGTAGCCGAATTGCGCACCACCGGCGATGTCGGTGGCCCAGTTGCCCGGGTCCATGTAGCCGACCGAGACCATGTAGCCCGGGCCGAGGAAGGCGAAAAGCCGCATCCACCAGGGCCCGCCGCGCGGCACCGGCACGCTGCGGTGCATCTCGCCCAGGCTCGGGGCGAGGGGCCAGTTCGCGGACTGCTTGAGCGGGGCGGCTTCCTGGGACATCGGCTACGGTCCGGGGCGATGAGGCATCATATAGCACAAGCTATATGATTGAGCATTGGCACACAATCGTAATTCTAAGCAGCGTGCTTCAAAATGGCGTGACGGGCGGCAACCCGCCGGCAGGACGGATGAATGAGTAAGACTGATAAACCGGTGGAAGGCGCGCCCGCCTTGGTCGACGTGCACGTGCACATGGAGAGCTTCCGCCATGTGCGCGAGGCGCATCGCACCGAATTGGTGGAGGACTACGTCGAGTTGATTTCGGACTTGCTCGCCGATGGTGGCGAAGCCAGGCAGGTCGATATCGCCGCGCGCATGGGTGTGGCGCAGCCGACCGTGGCCAAGATGCTCAAGCGACTGGTGCGCGATGGCTGGGCGATCCAGCGACCCTACCGCGGCGTGTTCCTGACGCCGGCGGGCGAAGCGCTGGCCGCGGAAAGCCGAGAGCGCCACCAGACCGTCGAGCGGTTCCTGCTTGCGCTGGGGATCGACGCCGACACCGCGCGCCGCGACGCCGAAGGCATCGAGCATCACGTCAGCGAAGCGACGCTGGCGGCCTTCGCCGAGTTCGTACGACGCCAGGAACAGCCGTGAACGCCGAGCCCGCGCCGCCGCCCGCCGCTGCCGAGGCCGACGCCTACTGGATGCGCGAGGCCCTGGTGCTGGCAGAGCGCGCCGAGCGCGAATTCGACGAAATCCCGGTGGGCGCGCTCCTGGTCGGTGCCGACGGCGAGCGCCTGGGCGAAGGCTGGAACTACAACATCGCCAGCCACGATCCGAGCGCGCACGCGGAAATCGTGGCCATGCGCGAGGCCGGCCAGCGCCTGCGCAATCATCGCCTGGTCGGTTGCACCTTGTACGTCACCCTGGAGCCCTGTGCGATGTGCGCGATGGCGATGGTGCATGCCCGCATCGCGCGCGTGGTCTACGCCGCACGCGATCCCAAGACCGGTGCGGCGGGCAGCGTGTTCGACCTGTTGGCCGACCCGCGCCACAACCATCGTGTCGAAGTCGTCGCCGGCGTGCTGGCCGACGAGGCGGGGCGGCGCCTGACCAATTACTTCCGCGCAAAGCGCGGCCGGCCGCCGCTCTGATCCGCGCGGCGACAGCGCAAGGTATGATCTGCGCCTGGATTCCTCGATGCATGGCGGACACATGGCGGCAATGACGGCAGGCAACGACCGGTTGATCTGGATCGATCTGGAAATGACCGGCCTGGATACCGATCGCGACTCCATCATCGAGATCGCCACCGTCGTCACCGACGCCCAGCTCAACATTCTTGCCGAAGGCCCGGAGTTCGCGATTGCCCATCCGCTGGCAACGCTCGAGGCGATGGACGAATGGAACCGCAACCAGCACCGCCGTTCCGGCTTGTGGCAGCGGGTGGTGGAGAGCCAGGCCACGCACGCCCAGGCCGAGGCGCAGACGCTGGCCTTCCTGCAGCAGTGGATTGGCGCCGGCGCCTCGCCGATGTGCGGCAACTCGATCTGCCAGGACCGGCGCTTCCTGCACCGGCAGATGCCGCGGCTGGAGCGTTACTTCCATTACCGCAACCTCGACGTGTCCACGATCAAGGAGCTGGCGCGGCGCTGGGCGCCGACGGTGTTGGCCGGCGTAGCCAAGACCTCCAACCACACCGCGCTGAGCGATGTGCGCGATTCGATCGACGAGCTGCGCCACTACCGCCAGTACATGGGCGCGCTGGCCGGGCTGCCAGGCACGCCCTGAGCCCGCGCCGCTCAGGGCGGCGGCGAATCGGTGCTATCGCGCAGCAGTGCTTTCAGCGGCAACACCTGGCCGTGCTCGCCGTGCACATACAGATGCATGTCCTGCTGCGGGTAGGGGATGTTGATGCCGCCCTTGTCGAACGCCAGCTTGATCTGCTCCAGCAGCGTCACCTTGACCCCGAACCAGTCCGGCGCCCGCACGAAGCAGCGGATGCCCAGGTTGACCGAGTGCGTCGCCAGCTCGTACACCACCACGTCGGCGGCCGGATCGGCCAGCACGCGCGGTTCGGCCTGCATCAAGCCCATCACGATCTCGCGCGCCTTGCCGATGTCGTCTTCATAACCGATGCCGATCACCAGCTCGACTCGCCGATTGGGCTGCGCGGTGAGGTTGATGATGGGCGAGGCGGTAATCAGGTTGTTGGGAATGGTCAGGCGCTGCAGGTCGGCGCCGTTGAGCACGGTCTGGAAGATCCGCACCGATTCCACCGTGCCGGTCTGGCCCGCAATCGTCACTACGTCACCCACATGGAAGGGCCGCAGCGTTACCAGCATCACGCCTGAAGCGATGTTGGACAGGGAATCCTTCAGCGCCAGGCCAATGGCCAGGCCGGCGGTGCCAAGCACCGCGAGCAAGGGCGAGATCGGTACCCCGAGCGTGCCGATGGCCAGCACCACGACGATGACCAGCGAAGTCACATAGGCGACGTTGCGCAGGAAACTGCCGAGCATCGGATCGGCGCCGACGCGATGCGTTGCGAGCGGCACGAGATTGGAGATGCGCCGCGCCAGCCACAATCCGACCAGCAGCACCACCAGGGCCGCCAACGCCGGCACGCCGTACCTGGCGATCACTTGCTGCCAGTCGACCTGGTGGATCCAGGACACTGGCGCGAGGGGGTCGATCTGCGGTGTGGCGGGTGCAGCTGCGGCCATCGTGGAATCTCCGGTTGCGGAAAACACGAAGCCCCGTTGAGCGGGGCTTGCGTGTCAACACTATAACGGCGGTTCGATCAACGCGATGTCATGCGCTGGCGGCTTTCAACTTGGCCAGGCGCAACCAGGTATCGACCACCGTGTCCGGGTTCAGCGACACCGACTCGATGCCTTCCTGCATCAGCCATTCGGCCAGATCCGGATGATCCGACGGGCCCTGGCCGCAGATGCCGACGTACTTGCCCTTGGCACGAGCGGCCTTGATCGCCATCGACAGCAGTTTCTTCACCGCCGGGTTCCGTTCGTCGAACAGGTGGGCGACGATCGAAGAATCGCGGTCCAGGCCGAGCGCGAGCTGGGTCAGGTCATTGGAGCCGATCGAGAAGCCATCGAACAGTTCCAGGAATTCGTCGGCCAGCAAGGCATTGGACGGCACTTCGCACATCATGATGATCTTCAGCCCGGCCTCGCCCTGGCGCAGGCCGTTGGCAGCCAGCACGTCCAGCACCTTCTGGCCTTCCTCCAACGTGCGCACGAACGGGATCATCACCCACAGGTTGTCCAGGCCCATCTCGTTGCGCACTTTCAGCACCGCGCGGCATTCCAGCGCGAAGGCGGCCGAGAAGGAGGCGTCGACATAGCGGCTGGCGCCGCGGAAGCCGATCATCGGGTTCTCTTCGTGCGGCTCGTAGCGGCTGCCGCCGATGAGGTTGGCGTATTCGTTGGACTTGAAGTCCGACAGCCGCACGATCACCGTGTTCGGCGCCACCGAAGCGGTGAGGGTGGCGATGCCTTCGGCGAGGCGGTCGACGTAGAAGCCGACCGGGTCCGAATAGCCGGCGATCTTGGCGTCGATCTTCTTCTTGGTCTCGGCGTCCTGCTTGTCGTATTCGAGCAGGGCATTGGGATGGATGCCGATGTGGCTGGCGATGATCATTTCCAGCCGCGCCAGGCCGATACCGGCATTGGGCAGCTGGCCGAAGTCGAACGCGCGCTCGGGGTTGGCGACGTTCATCATGATCTTCAGCGGCGCCGGCGGCATGTTGCCGAGGTCGGTGGTAGTGCGTTCGAAGTCGAGCTTGCCGGCGTAGATGTAGCCGGTATCGCCTTCGGCGCAGCTCACCGTGACCTCGACGCCGTCCTTGATCATGTCCAGCCCGTTGCCGGTGCCGACCACCGCCGGCACGCCGAGCTCGCGGGCGATGATCGCGGCATGGCAGGTACGGCCGCCACGATTGGTGACGATGGCGCTGGCGCGCTTCATCACCGGCTCCCAATCCGGGTCGGTCATGTCGGCGACCAGTACATCGCCCGGCTGGACCTTGCTCATGTCATCGAGCGAGCGCACCACGCGGGCCACGCCGGCGCCGATCTTCTGGCCGATGGCGCGGCCTTCGGTAAGCACCTCGCCGCGCTGGGAGAGCGCGTAGCGCTCGATCTGGGTGGCATGGCTGCGCGATTTGACCGTTTCCGGTCGCGCCTGCACCACGAACAACTTGCCGCTGACGCCGTCCTTGGCCCATTCGATGTCCATCGGCCGGCCGTAGTGCTTTTCGATCACCAGTGCCTGCTTGGACAGCTCTTCGACATCGGCATCGCTGATGGAGAATTTGTTGCGCAGTGCCGGCGGCGTGTCCTCGGTGCGCACGCGCTCGCCGGGCGTGTCCGAATACACCATGCGGATCGCCTTGCTGCCGAGCGTGCGGCGCAGGATCGCCGGCTTGCCGGCGCGCAGGCTGGGCTTGTAGACGTAGAACTCGTCCGGATTCACCGCGCCTTGCACGACCATCTCGCCCAGGCCGACGCTGGCAGTGACGAACACTACTTCGCGAAATCCCGACTCGGTGTCCAGCGTGAACAACACGCCCGAAGCGCCAACGTCCGAGCGCACCATCAACTGCACGCCGGCCGAGAGGAACACGTCCTCGTGCTTGAAGCCATGATGCACGCGATAGGCGATGGCGCGATCGTTGTACAGGCTGGCGAAAACTTCCTTGACCTTGTGCACGACATCGTCGGCACCGGTCACATTGAGGAAAGTTTCCTGCTGGCCGGCGAAGGACGCATCCGGCAGATCCTCGGCGGTGGCCGACGAGCGCACTGCGACCGCGACATCGCCGCCGCCGTTCTCGCTGCACAAGCGCGCGTAGGCACTGCGGATGTCCTGGTCCAGGTCCGGCTGCAGCGGGGCGTCGATCACCCAGCCGCGAATTTCCTTGCCGGCCACGGTCAAGGCGTTGACGTCTTCCACGTCCAGCGTGGCGAGCTTGTCGAAGATGCGCTTGGAAAGATCGTTGTGGGCGATGAACGCCTTGAAGGCGTCGGAGGTGGTGGCATAGCCGCCGGGGACCGAGACGCCAAGACCGGCGAGATTGCCGATCATTTCGCCCAGCGAAGAGTTCTTGCCACCCACGCGGGCCAGATCGGCCAGGCGCAGCTCATGCAACCACAGGATATTCTCGTTCAAGCGCGATGCTCCGTATGGCCATCGCCCGAGCGGGCTGCATGGCCGCGTCCGTAGGAAGAAGCCACTA
>Ga0160435_1000367_pt1 | contig 17138 bp, 17 predicted proteins | sample HID1973K_E0MG_FD_108213 | JGI IMG/M metagenome (GOLD analysis project Ga0160435, IMG submission 108213) | Enriched mosquito-associated microbial communities from UW Madison campus, WI, USA - HID1973K_E0 MG | ecosystem: Host-associated > Arthropoda: Insects > Digestive system > Unclassified ...
GAGCCCCAGGGACAGCGACCGGACGATTGGGTGTTCGACACCTATTCGTTGTCGGTCGCCAAGCGCGCGGTCAAGCTTCACAACGATCTGGAACTGGCATGGGACGGGGTGGCGCTGGCGTTGAATCTGTTGGACGAGCTCGAACAGGTGCGCGCCGAAAACCGCATGCTCAAACAGCGGCTGGGACGGTTTCTGGAAGGCTGAGGCGTTCTGCTGCCTGTCCTGAATCTAAACCGGCTTCAGCCTGGAAGAGGCCGGTTGGCGCACCCTCATATTCGCGGCGTAACGCCCTGCGCTTTCCCGGCTGAAGCCGGTCCTACAGGCCGAGCGCGGTGCACTTGGGTTACGCGGCATAGCACCGCAGTTGTGCGCGGGACATGCGTTGTAGGACCGGCTTTAGCCGGGAAGAGGCCGGTTGGCGCACCCTCATATTCGCGGCGTGAGCCCTGGGCTTTCCCGGCTGAAGCCGGTCCTACATTCGATCGCGGTGCACTTGGGTTACGCGGCATAGCACCGCAGTTGTGCGCGGGACATGCGTTGTAGGACCGGCTTTAGCCGGGAAGAGGCCGGTTGGCGCACCATCACATTCGCGGCGTAACGCCCTGCGCTTTCCCGGCTGAAGCCGGTCCTACATTCGAGCGCGGTGCACTTGGGTTACGCGGCATAGCACCGCAGTTGTGCGCGGGACATGCGTTGTAGGACCGGCTTTAGCCGGGAAGAGGCCGGTTGGCGCACCCTCATATTCGCGGCGTGACGCCCTGCGCTTTCCCGGCTAAAGCCCGTCCTACATTCGAGCGCGGTGCACCTGGGTCATGCGGCGCGGGAGTGCGCGTTTTCCAGGTCAGGCTCTCTTCGGCAACACCACCATAAACGTGGTCCCGTCGCCGAAGTTCGACGTCACGGTGATGCTGCCGTTATGAGCGTTGACCACTTCCTTGACGATGTACAACCCCAATCCCAGGCTGGTGGAAGGGTTGCGGGTGCCAGCTTCTTCGTTGAGCGAGCGCACCAGCGGATCGAAAATGCTGCCGATCGCCTCTTGAGCGATGGGCTCGCCATCGTTGTGCACGGAAAGGCTGACGTGGCTTTCGCTGCCCACCAATGACACCGTGATCTTGTGGGTCGAGGCGCCGTGTTGCAGGGCGTTGCCGATCAGGTTCTGCAGCATCTGATCGATCCGTGAGCGGTCCCAGTCGCCCTGAGTGTCGCCGCTGGTGGTGAAATCGGGATCGCAGCCCGGATGTCCCGCGCTGGCTTCATCGATGGCATCGCGGCAGGCCACGGTCATCTCCATCGGCTTGCGCTCGATGGGCAAAGACACGCCCAGTCGACTGCGGACGAACTCCAGCAAGTCGCTGACCATCGTTGCCATGTGCCGGCTGCTGCTCTTGATCCGGGTCACATACGCCATATCCGCATCGCTCAAACCGGCTTTGCGCATCAGGATTTCCGACGACATGCTGATGGCCTGCAGGGGCGCGCGCAGGTCGTGACCGAGAATCGCGAGAAAGATGTCCCGAGAGCGTGTGACGCGATCGGCGTAGGCCGCGGTGGATTCGGCCAACGCTTCGTCGATGGCCTCGTTGAACCGGATCATGTCGGAAAAATGGCTGATCTGTGGCGCGCCCAGGCTTTCGACCCAGAAACGAATCACGGTGGCGCGCAAGTGCCGGAACTCGGAAGTCATCTGCACCAGATCAAAACCGACCGTGTGACGAAGCTCGCCATGACTGGCGGCTGCCTGATCCAGCGTGGGCGACTTGCCGACGTCCTCTCCCTGAGCCTTGGCGATCTGTTCGGCCTGGGTCTGCGCGGTATTCATGTCCCGCGCCGCAGCAAGCAGAATCGCCTTGGCGTGGTCGCGCAGCTCCACCGAGCTCATCGAATCGGCAGCCGGCGTCAGCGTTGCGGCAAACGTTTCCCATTCGTCGACGATACGGTCCACGTTCCCAACAATGAAATCGGAAAGACGCATGGGGGACTACCTTGCTGGTGGGGCGATGAGGGGAGAGGCGGCCATCTTAACGCCATGTTGTTGCAGGAAGTACAACGGATTTGTGCATGACCCGCTACATGCACCTGTAGGCCGCGCTCGCCTGCGAGTCGTACTGTCCAAGACATGGACGGTGCCGACTTATCGCCATCGCGAGCAAGCGCTTTTGCAGAGAGCTGAGCGTCAGAACAGAAAGTACCGCTGCGCCATCGGCAGTACGTCAGCAGGCTCACACCACAACAACACGCCATCTGCCTTGACCTGGTAGGTCTGCGGATCGACGTCGATCCTGGGCAGGTAATCGTTGTGGATCAGGTCCGCCTTGGTGACGCTGCGGCAGCCCTTGACCACGCCGATCTGTTTCTTCAGGCCCAGTTGCTCGGGAACGCCTGCGTCCATTGCCGCCTGGCTGATGAAGGTGATGCTGCTGGCGTGCAGCGAGCTGCCGTAACTGGCGAACATCGGGCGGTAGTGGACGGGTTGAGGCGTCGGGATCGACGCGTTGGCGTCGCCCATCAAACTGGCGGCGATGGAACCCCCCTTGAGGATCAGCGTCGGTTTGACGCCGAAGAACGCCGGGCGCCAGAGCACCAGGTCGGCCCACTTACCGACTTCGATCGAGCCCACTTCGTGACTGATGCCGTGGGTGATTGCCGGGTTGATCGTGTATTTGGCGATGTAGCGCTTGGCGCGGAAGTTGTCGTTGCCTTCGCCGTCGCCCGGCAGCGGCCCGCGCTGGCGCTTCATTTTGTCGGCGGTCTGCCAGGTGCGCATGATCACCTCGCCGACGCGGCCCATGGCCTGGCTGTCAGAACTGAGCATCGAGAACGCGCCCAGGTCGTGAAGGATGTCTTCGGCGGCAATGGTTTCCCGACGGATGCGGCTCTCGGCGAAGGCCACGTCCTCGGCGATGCTCGGGTCCAGGTGATGGCAGACCATCAGCATGTCCAGGTGTTCGTCGATGGTGTTGCGGGTGAACGGCCGGGTCGGGTTGGTCGAACTCGGCAGCACGTTGGGGAAGCCGCAGGCCTTGATGATGTCCGGCGCGTGACCGCCACCGGCGCCTTCGGTGTGGTAGGTATGGATGGTGCGATTCTTGAACGCGCCAAGGGTGGTTTCGACGAAGCCGGACTCGTTCAGGGTGTCGGTGTGAATCGCCACCTGAACATCGTATTGATCGGCAACGCTGAGGCAGTTATCGATGGCCGCAGGCGTCGTGCCCCAGTCTTCGTGGAGTTTGAGGCCGATGGCGCCGGCTTTCACCTGCTCGATCAACGGCTCCGGCAGGCTGACGTTGCCCTTGCCGGTGAAGCCGATGTTCATCGGGAAGGCCTCGGCGGCCTGGAGCATGCGTTTCATGTGCCACGGTCCGGGCGTGACGGTCGTTGCGTTGGTGCCGGTTGCCGGCCCCGTGCCGCCGCCGATCATGGTGGTCACGCCACTCATCAGCGCTTCTTCGATCTGCTGCGGGCAGATGAAGTGGATGTGCGTGTCGACGCCGCCTGCGGTGAGGATCATGCCTTCGCCAGCGATGACTTCGGTTGCGGCGCCAATGGCGATCGTGACGTCCGGCTGTATATCCGGGTTGCCCGCTTTGCCGATTGCGGCGATGCGGCCGTCCTTGAGGCCCACGTCAGCTTTGACGATGCCCCAGTGATCGACGATCAGCGCGTTGGTGATCAGCGTGTCGACCACTTCGGCGGCGAGCAACTGGCCTTGGCCCATGCCGTCCCGAATGACTTTGCCGCCGCCGAATTTGACTTCTTCGCCATAGACGGTGAAGTCCTGCTCGACCTCGATCCACAGCTCAGTGTCCGCCAGACGCACACGGTCGCCGACGGTAGGGCCGAACATGTCGGCGTAGGCTTGTCTGGAAATTTTCATGCTGCATCCTTAGATGTGTTCTGGATGACCGCAGCGCGGCCTATCGCGAGCAAGCTCTCCTACAGGGCGTTATGTGACTTGTAGGAGTGAGCTTGCTCGCGATGACGTCAGTTCAGAGGACGGAGATCAGAGATTCCCCATCACGCGTCCGGCAAAACCGAAAACCCGCCTCAATCCGGCCAGGTCCACCAGCTCGACCTCGCGCGCCTGACCCGGCTCGAAGCGCACGGCGGTGCCGGCGGGAATGTTCAGGCGCATGCCGCGACTGGCCGCGCGGTCGAAGGTCAGCGCGTCATTGGTTTCGAAAAAATGGAAATGCGAGCCAACCTGGATCGGCCGGTCGCCGCTGTTGGCCACGCTGAGGGTGATTGTCCGGCGTCCGGCGTTGAGCTCGATCTCGCCGGGCTGGATCTGGTATTCACCAGGAATCATGCGCTCTTCCTCGACAGTAACTTGTAGTAAATGGCGGTGGCGTGATATTCGCCGTCCGGGTTGCAGGCGTAATCCGGGAGTTTGCCGGACAGCTCGTAACCCAGCGCGCGATAGAAATCTTCCGCAGGCGAACCCGCGAGGGTGTCCAGATACAGAAGGCCGCGCTGGTGCTGCTGCGCGGCCTGCTCGACAGCCTGCATCAGTTGCGTCGCCAGCCCTCGACGACGCGCGTGATGGAGCACGAGCAGTTTCTGCACTTCGGCGCGGTTCAGGCCATTGGCCTTTTGACAGAGGGCCAGTTGCACCGTGGCCAGGACCTGTTCTTCCTGCACCACCACCCACATCAATACCTTGCCGTGTTCCACCTCTGTCTTGATGTCTTCCCACCAGCCATAGGCCTCGTCGGCGCCCAGGTCAGCCATGAAACCGACTGACGCGCCGTGATGCACTGCGTCAAGTAACAGCGCCACCAGGCCGTGGCGATAGTGCGCAAAGCTTTCACTGGTGACACGTCGGAGCTGAGCGGCGTTCATGAGCAGAAGTCCTTTCAGAGGGGAACGGATCAGGTGTTTGCAGGGGCCTGCGAAGGCGGGGCGGCCGCACCCGGCGACAGGTCCAGTTGCATGAAAGTCAGGTCCAGCCAGCGCCCGAACTTGGTACCGACCTGCGGCATCTGGCCGGTGGTGATGAAGCCCTGGCGTTCGTGCAGGGCGATCGACGCTGCATTCCCGCTTTCGATGGCGGCGACCATCATGTGTTTGTCGCAGGCGCGGGCCCGCTCGATCAGTGCGCTCATCAGCAGCGGACCCAATCCTTTGCCGCGTTGATCGGCGCGCACGTACACCGAATGTTCGACGGTGTGACGAAAGCCCTCAAAGGGGCGCCAGTCGCCGAATGACGAATAACCCACCACCTGTTGAAGGTCATCGATTGCTACCAGAATCGGGTAAGCCTGGGCCTGACGCGCGGCGAACCAGGCCTCGCGATTGGCCAGGTCCACGGGCTGTTCGTTCCAGATCGCGGTGGTGTTGAGAACGGCGTCGTTGTAGATGTCCAGCACGGCAGGCATGTCAGTCAGCAGTGCGTCACGAATCGTATAAGTCATGTTCGTTTTCACTTGTTCCAGAGACGTATCAGGCAATCGGTTGGTGCACGGTGACCAGTTTGGTACCGTCCGGGAAGGTCGCTTCCACCTGAATTTCCGGGATCATTTCAGGGATCCCGTCCATCACTTGTTCGCGGGTCAGCAGCGTGGTGCCGTAGTGCATCAGTTCGGCGACGGTCTGGCCATCGCGCGCGCCTTCCAGCAGGGCTGCGGAAATGAATGCCATCGCTTCCGGGTAATTGAGCTTCAGACCCCGTGCCAACCGCCGCTCGGCGACCAGGCCGGCGGTGAAAATCAGCATCTTGTCTTTTTCGCGTGGAGTCAGGTCCATGTTGTTTTCCGTTTCAAAACCAAATAAATGAAAGCGCTGCGACCTCTGTAGGAGCGTGGCTTGTCCCGCGATCGGTTGCGAAGCAATCGTAATTCCTACTGGCCGGGTATGTCTGACACACCGCGCTTTCCGGGCTTGCTGCCGGTCCCCGGCAGATCGTGGGACAAGCCACACTCCTACAAGGGAACGGTGTCGTTACGTACTCCAGATCCTCGGCGCCACCGCCTCCCGGCCCAGCAGGGCAGGGCGCAGCAGCTTCCATAGTTCGATCAGCCAGGCCCGCGCATGGAGGGCTTCGTCGGCCAGACAGCGAGCAACGATCAAGCCCGGCAGCTGGCTCAAGTCACCGCGTACAGGCGAATGGTCAGCCAGCGCGCGGCAACGCTCCATCAATTCAGCATCGATTTCGCCAGTCACGATCAGCGTCGCAAACACCGGTTTACCGCCAAGGCCAACGGGAGAGTCCAGCAGTCCATCGTCGCCGGTGATGCGCTGGCGCTCGTGCCACAGCAACTTGCCGTCGCGGCGAATATCCAGATGCGCCTGAAAGTGGCCCTGATCGAAGCGCTCGCCACTGGCCGGGCGCCCCAGTGCAACCACGTCCCAGTAAAGCAGACGAGCATCGCCCTCAAGATCGATCTGCGTCGTGAGTTCGGCCTTGGCCTGACTGAAAACGATCGTCTCCTGCGGCAGCCATTCCAGCGTCGCGCCCGCGGCCACACGGATGTTCAGTTGTTGATACGCCGGGCCCGCTGCGCGATACCACTTGGCAGCGCCCGGGCTGGTCAGTTGCGCCCAGGCATTGGCGCCGACGCTGGCGCTGATGTCCAGACGGTCGCCACCGGCAATGCCTCCGGGCGGATGGACGATGATGTGCTGACAGACTTCCGGACCTTCGGCGTACAGGTGTTTCTGCACCCGAAGCGGACCTTTGTGGCGACGCTGAACAGGTCGCGTGCTGTCGCCGAAGCGCCCATAGCCCAGCTCCAGCTCGGCATGCCAGCTGGGAGTGAACAGCGCGGTGTGGGCAGGAAGATTCATGGGTTCATTATCGTTTTAGCGGGCGTCTACCTTATCCGATCAGCGCGTCAAATGGTGACCAGACCACGCACGCCTTCGGCCTCCATGTTTTCGCCGCGGCCTTGCTGAATGATTTCGCCTCGGGACATGACGATGTACTGATCGGCCAGCTCAGCGGCGAAGTCGTAGAACTGTTCGACCAGCAGAATGGCCATGTCGCCCCGGGCAGCCAGCTTCTTGATCACGGCGCCGATTTCCTTGATGACCGATGGCTGAATCCCTTCGGTGGGCTCATCGAGAATCAGCAAGCGCGGGCGGCTGGCCAATGCGCGACCAATCGCCAGCTGCTGTTGCTGACCCCCTGAAAGGTCGCCGCCACGGCGCTGTTTCATCTGCAAGAGCACGGGAAACAATTCGTAGATGAACGCCGGGACTTCCTTGGCTTCGGAGCCGGGGAAGCGCGACAGGCCCATCAGCAGGTTTTCCTCGACGGTCAGGCGACCGAAGATTTCACGCCCTTGCGGCACGTAGGCAATGCCCGACTGCACGCGCTGATGCGGCTTGAAACCGGTAATCGGCTTGCCTTCCCATTGCACCACGCCTTCCTTGGCGGGCAGCAGGCCCATCAACACCTTGAGCAGCGTGGTCTTGCCTACGCCGTTTCGGCCCAGCAGGCACGTGACCTCACCGATCTTCACGTCAAAGGACAGACCGCGCAGGATGTGGCTGCCGCCGTAGTACTGGTGAAGCTTTTCGATCTGGAGCATGGCTTGTTACCCAGAAACTTGATGATCGTTCCCACGCTCTGCGTGGGAATGCCGCAATGGACGCTCTGCGTCCCCTCTCTGACGCGGAGCGTCAGCGGATGCATTCCCACGCGGAGCGTGGGAACGATCATCCGTGTTGTCACTCACCTGCCGAGATAAACCTCGATCACTCGCTCATCGGCCTGCACTTCTTCAAGCGACCCCTCGGCCAGCACGCTGCCCTGGTGCAGCACGGTGACGTGGTCGGCGATGGTGCCGACAAAGCCCATGTCGTGCTCGACGACCATCAGCGAATGCTTGCCCGCCAGCGTCTTGAACAGCTCGGCGGTGAACTCGGTTTCGGCATCGGTCATGCCCGCCACCGGCTCGTCGAGCAGCAGCAACTGCGGGTCCTGAACCAGCAGCATGCCGATCTCCAGAAACTGCTTCTGGCCGTGGGACAACAGACCTGCGGGGCGCGAGACCGACGCGGTCAGGCGAATGGTTTCCAGCACTTCGTTGATGCGGTCGCGCTGTTCACCATTGAGCCTTGCCCGCAGACTGGCCCACACCGATTTATCGGTTTTCTGCGCCAGTTCCAGATTCTCGAACACGCTCAGCGCCTCGAACACGGTCGGTTTCTGGAACTTGCGGCCAATCCCCGCCTGAGCGATTTCCACCTCGCTCATCTTCGTCAGGTCCAGCGTCTCGCCGAACCAGGCGGTGCCGTGGCTTGGGCGCGTCTTGCCGGTGATCACGTCCATCAGCGTGGTCTTGCCCGCACCGTTGGGCCCGATGATGCAGCGCAGCTCACCGACACCGATGTACAAATGCAGATCGTTGAGCGCTTTGAAACCATCGAAGCTGACGCTGATGTTCTCCAGCGTCAGGATGGTGCCGTGACGAGTGTTCAGGCCCGGGCCTGCGACCTGACCCAGCCCGATGGCATCGCGACTGGTGCCGGCGTCGCTGTTAGGGTCCAGCACCGGATCGAATGCCGGAGTCGGAGTGCTTTTCATTGCTCGCCCCTTTTCTTGATCAGGCCGATAACGCCTTTGGGCAGGTACAACGTCACGACGATGAACAGCGCGCCGAGGAAGAACAGCCAGTATTCAGGGAACGCCACGGTGAACCAGCTCTTCATGCCATTGACCAGACCTGCGCCCAGCAGCGGCCCGATCAACGTGCCTCGACCGCCCAGCGCCACCCAGACCGCCGCCTCGATGGAGTTGGTGGGCGACATCTCGCTCGGGTTGATGATGCCGACTTGCGGCACGTAAAGCGCGCCCGCCAGGCCGCACAACACCGCGCTCAAAACCCAGACGAACAGCTTGAAGCCACGCGGGTCGTAGCCGCAGAACATCAAGCGGTTCTCGGCGTCGCGCACGGCCGTCAGCACACGGCCGAACTTGCTGCGCGCCAGCTTCCAGCCCACGAACAGACTGCCCGCCAGCAATGCCACCGTGAGCAGGAACAACACGGCGCGAGTGCCTTGGGAAGTGATGCTGAAGCCCAGAATGCTGCGGAAGTTGGTGAAACCGTTGTTGCCGCCAAAACCGGTCTCGTTGCGGAAGAACAGCAACATGCCAGCGAAGGTCAGCGCCTGGGTCATGATCGAGAAATACACGCCCTTGATGCGCGAGCGGAAGGCGAAGAAACCGAACACCAGCGCCAGCAGGCCTGGCGCCAGCACCACCAGGCACATGGCCCAGAGGAAGTGCTGAGTGCCGACCCAGTACCACGGCAGTTCGGTCCACGACAGAAAGGTCATGAACGCCGGCAGACTGTCGCCCGACGCTTCACGCATCAGGTACATGCCCATGGCGTAGCCGCCCAGCGCGAAAAACAGCCCGTGCCCCAGCGACAGCAAACCCGCGTAACCCCAGACCAGATCCAGCGCGAGGGCAACGATGGCGTAACACAGGATCTTGCCCACCAGCGTCAGCGTGTAGGCCGAGACTTGCAGCGGGTTGCTTTCGGGCAGCAGCGACAGCAGCGGCAGGGCGATCAGCAGGGCGAGGATGACCACGCCCACTGAGATCGTGACTTTGGTGCCAGCGCGTTGCGCGGCGGTGACCATCATTGGCTGGTTCATCAGTCGATCACCCGTCCTTTGAGTGCGAAGAGGCCTTGCGGACGTTTCTGAATGAACAGAATGATCAGCGCCAGGATCAGGATCTTGCCCAGTACCGCACCGATCTGCGGTTCGAGAATCTTGTTGGCGATGCCCAGGCCGAAGGCCGCCGTCACGCTGCCGGCCAGTTGGCCGACGCCGCCGAGCACCACCACCAGGAACGAGTCGATGATGTAACTCTGGCCGAGATCCGGGCCGACGTTGCCGATCTGGCTCAGGGCCACGCCGCCCAGACCTGCGATGCCGGAGCCAAGCCCGAACGCCATCATGTCGATGCGTCCGGTCGGCACGCCGCAGCAGGCGGCCATGTTGCGGTTCTGGGTCACGGCCCGGACGTTCAGGCCCAGGCGCGTCTTGTTCAGCAGCAGCCAGGTCAGCAGCACCACGAACAGCGCGAAGCCGATAATGATGATCCGGTTGTACGGCAGCACCAGATTCGGCAGCACTTGAATCCCGCCGGACAGCCATTCCGGGTTCGCCACCTCAACGTTCTGTGCGCCGAACACCACGCGGATCAGCTGAATCAGCATCAGGCTGATGCCCCACGTTGCCAGCAAGGTTTCCAGCGGGCGGCCGTACAGGTGACGGATGACCGTGCGCTCCAGCGCCATGCCGATGCACGCGGTCACGAAGAACGCGACCGGCAGCGCCACCAGCGGATAGAACTCGATCGCGCCGGGCGCGTATCGCTGGAACATGATCTGCACGACGTAAGTGGCGTAGGCCCCAAGCATCAGCATCTCGCCGTGAGCCATGTTGATCACGCCCAGCAGACCGAACGTAATGGCCAGACCCAGTGCCGCGAGCAGCAGAATCGAGCCCAGCGACATGCCGCTGAACGCCTGGCCTAGAATCTCGCCGATCATCAGTTTGCGTTTCACTTGGGCCAGACTGGTTTCTGCCGCTAGGCGCACCGTGGGATCGGTTTCGACATTGGGCTCCAGCAGATTTTCCAGCCGCGTGCGGGCCAGCGGATCGCCGGTTTCACCCAACAGGCGCACTGCGGCCAAGCGTACCGTCGGGCTGGTGTCGACCAGCTGCAGGTTCGCCAGCGCAAGGGTCAGTGCCGAATGCACCGCATCATCCTTCTCGCTGGCGACTTGTTGCATCAGCAGTGGAAGCTGCGCCGGACGTGCACTTTTTTGCAGAGTCAGCGCTGCGGCCAGACGCAATTTCGCGTCGGCCGCGAGCAATTGGTGACTGGCCAGCGCGGTTTCAACCAGACCGCGCAGGCGGTTGTTCAGGCTGATCGTCTCGGGTTCGTCAGGGTTCGGGGCGTCGGCCAACGCCGGTGCATTGGGGTCGACCGCCGTGAAGGTATCGCCATTCTGGATGAACGCGCGATTGCTGCTGTCAGCGGCGACACGGCCTTCCTGCAGGGCAATCAACAATTCAACGCGCGCCGGATCGGGCCTGGCGGCCCAGTTTTCCAGCAGTTCTGCGCGTTGCGAGGATTCGGCCGCGACAAAGTCACCGGCGTCGCTTGCTTGGGCTGCCAAGGGCAGCAACAGGCACAGCGCGAGGATAAGGTGGTGGATATATCTGAGCATATCGGTGTCCTGAAAGCACCCGCATGACATGACGCCGCGGGAAACTCTGTAGGAGCGAGGCTTGTCCCGTGATCGGCGGGGGAACCGTCGTAAAACCTGCAAACACGGTGTGAGAGATACACCGCATGTGATGGATTTACTGCCGCTTCGCGCCAGATCGCGGGACAAGCCGCGCTCCTACAGGAGGTGTCGGGCGCGGGGCCCGACAATGTGTCAGTTACTCTTCAACGCGTAGTCAGGCTTCTTGTCGTTGCCTGGAATGAACGGGCTCCAAGGCTGGGCACGGATTGGCTCTTTGGTCTTCCAGACGACGTTGAACTGGCCGTCGGATTTGATCTCGCCAATCATCACCGGCTTGTGCAGGTGGTGGTTGGTCTTGTCCATGGTCAACGTGAAGCCCGACGGCGCTGCGAAGGTCTGGCCGGCCATGGCTTCCCGGACTTTGTCGACGTCAGTGGACTTGGCTTTCTCAACCGCTTGGGCCCACATGTGGATGCCGACATAAGTGGCTTCCATCGGGTCGTTGGTCACTGCCTTGTCAGCGTTCGGCAGGTTGTGGGCTTTGGCGTACGCCTTCCAGTCTGCGACGAACTTGGTGTTGACCGGATTCTTGACCGATTCGAAGTAGTTCCAGGCAGCCAGGTTGCCCACCAAAGGCTTGGTGTCGACGCCGCGCAGTTCTTCTTCACCCACGGAGAACGCAACCACCGGAACATCGGTCGCTTTCAGACCCTGGTTACCCAGTTCTTTGTAGAACGGTACGTTGGAGTCGCCGTTGACGGTGGAAATTACAGCGGTTTTGCCGCCTGCGGAGAACTTCTTGATGTTCGCCACGATGGTCTGGTAATCGCTGTGGCCAAACGGGGTGTAAACCTCTTCGATGTCGCTGTCCTTCACGCCTTTGGAGTGCAGGAAGGAGCGCAGAATCTTGTTGGTGGTGCGCGGATAGACGTAGTCGGTGCCCAGCAGGAAGAAGCGCTTGGCTGCGCCGCCGTCTTCGCTCATCAGGTACTCGACCGCAGGAATCGCCTGCTGGTTAGGCGCAGCGCCGGTGTAGAACACGTTCGGCGACATCTCTTCACCTTCGTACTGCACCGGGTAGAACAGCAGGCCATTGAGCTCTTCAAACACTGGCAGTACCGATTTACGCGATACCGAGGTCCAGCAGCCGAACACCACTGACACTTTGTCCTGAGTGATCAACTGACGGGCCTTCTCAGCGAACAGCGGCCAGTTGGACGCAGGGTCGACGACCACCGCTTCCAGTTTCTTGCCGTTGACGCCACCTTTGGCGTTGATTTCATCGATCGTCATCAGCGCCATGTCCTTGAGGGACGTTTCGGAGATGGCCATGGTGCCGGACAAAGAATGCAGAATGCCGACCTTGATGGTGTCAGCGGCCTGAGCCGTCCAGGTCAAACCCATCGCGGCGATCGATGCGGACAAGGTGAACGCTTTAAGCAAACTACGACGCTTCATTGGCTAGCTCCATTCTTTGATTTTTTAATAATGACGGCTGTTGGCGGTGCAGATGTTGAGTCTGCTTAGGCTTTAGCAAAGGCTGGGCCAAGCGTGTAAACGTCGCAAAATCGAATGAAAGCGTCGCGAAAGCGGCGCCGGTCGCACCAATCTGGGGTCTGGCTGGCGGGATGGTGCGCAAGGTGCGCTGAACTGGTGCGCAGATGTTGTCCGGGTCGACAGGTTTTTACGGCATCAGGAACGTGAGGCGCGCCGCATGAGTGAGCGGGCAAAGAGAAGGGCGGGGCCTGAAACCGGAAATGAGGAGGAATTCATCACTAAACCACCCAAAAGGTTCCAGGCCCCGCAGGACGCAATCTAAGCTGTTGTTGCCGTTTTGGCAAAGCGCGAAATGGCTATCCGATCGAGCAACCATATTGCCATCATGGAAATCCCGACGAGCGGAAAGGCCACGCCGAGGATCACCATCACGATCGTCGCGATTTTCCAGCGGGGGAGGTCATGGCGCAGCGGCGGAACACCGAACCCGTTTTGTGGGCGACGCTTCCACCAGATAACGATGCCACTCACCGAGCTGAGCAGCACCATCAGGCAGATGAACAGAATGATCGCCTGATTCACCCAGCCGAACATCTTGCCCTCATGCAGCATGACGCCCAGTTCGGTCGCTTTCGACACCGCGCTGTAATCGGTGTATCGCACGTCCGCCAGTACCTTGCCGCTGTATTGGTCCACATGCAGCGTGGCGTCGTTGCGCGGGTCGTCGGCAAAGACGGAAACGGTGAAGACGCCATCGGCCGTTTTCGGCGCTGTAATGCTGTAGCCAGGCTCAATGGCGCGCTCGCGCGCGATGTCGACGATACGCTGCAAGGTGATCGTCGGCGCGGCGGGGGCGCTGGACGTACCGTGATGATGCATGTGTTCGGCATGGTCGCCCCCGGCAGAAACCGGCATCGGGGTGTTTTCCATCGCCCAAGGCACGGTCTGGACGCTGGCGTTGTTCAGATCCCCTGCCTGCTTGTCAGATTTCGGCACCTCGTTCCACATGGCGGCCGGGAAGGTGTTCCAGACATCGGCGTACATTTTTCCCCACATGCCGGTCCAGGTCATGCCGCTGAGGAGCATGAACAGCAGCGCCACCGAGCCCCAGAATCCGGTTACTGCGTGCAGGTCTCTCCACAGCACACGGCCCCGGGCCGAGACGCGTGGCCACAGCACGCCGGCCGACGAGCGTCCGCGCGGCCACCACAGGTACAGACCGGAAACCACCAGCACGATCCCCCAGCCCGCTGCGAGCTCCACCAGCCGATCACCGACAGTGCCGATCATCAGTTCGCCGTGCAGCTCGCGGGCGATGGCTTGCAGATTGTCCTTGGCATCCTGGGTGCCGAGAATCTTGCCGGTGTAAGGGTCGATGAACAGGTTAACGTCACGCCCCTCGCGCTTGATCACGAACTGGGCACTGCTCTGGGCATTCACGGGGGGCAGGTACTTGCTGATCGGCGCATCGGGGTAGGCTTCAAGGACCCGCTTCTGCTGATCATCGGCCGTCAGCATGTGGTGACCGGGTTTGACGGTCAGCAGCTCGCCGTACATCAACGGATCCAGCTGCGGCTTGAACAGGTAAATGATCCCGGTCAACGCCAGCAGGATCATGAAAGGCGCGACGAACAGACCGGCATAAAAATGCCATCGCCACGCGAGGTTGTAGAACGACACATTTGTTCTGGACATGGTGAAGCGCTCCCGTCAGGGATAAACACGGCGCAATACGCCGAGCCCTGAAGGGTCAGCGATTGCGGATTGTTCGAATCAGGCGACTGACGAAAGCGGAGGGGCGCGGCTGCGTGCGTTCGCGAAGACATTGCGCTGGGCATGGCCCCGTTGCGGAACGGCGTTGTAGAAATCGGCGGGTCTGGGTGGAACCGGTGCGACGACGGCCAGCGTCTGGGTCAGCGCCGGGCAACTGAACAGCAGCGTGCAGTATCCGCACTTGGCCCAGATAACATGATCGATATCGGCGGCGGCGTCGTTGCTCTGTTGGTGTGCGCTGTGTTCGCTTGCGCCCATCTCCATCGCGCCGGGCATGTCCATGCCTGACGGCATCGACATGTCCATCGTGGCGGGCATCCCGGTGTGATGTTCCATCGGCATCGACTGGGAAATCAGCGGCCCGATGAAGATCATGAGCATCGCAAACAGGCTCAGCCACGCGCCCTGCATTCTGCGAGGAGCGTTGGCTGTTCGGTTGCGTGCTGCGGGTGTGGTGCTCAAGCGTTTTCAGAGCCAGCGTGGTGAAGCGTTAATGGACGTGGGTCGCAGCAGTGCTATCCGGGGCCTGCTTCTGCACCTGAACGTCGACGGTCACATCGCCGCTCTTCTCGAAATGCAGGGTCAGCGGGAAGCGCTGACCGTCAACCAGTCTGGAGCGGTCTTTGAGATCCAGCAGCATGACGTGGTAGGCCATCGGCGCGAACGTGACCTGACTTGCGGGCGGGATTTCGACGGTCTCGACGTGCTGCATTTTCATCAGACCGTCCTTGCTCACGTGCTCGTGCAACTGAGCGGACCCTGCGATCGGGCTGTCCACGCCGGTCAGGCGATCGGCCGCACCGGTGTTACTGATCACGAAGTATGCGGCCACGGTGGGCGCATTCGGCGGCAACTCCATCGACCAGGGCGAGGCGATCGTCAGCGGGCCCTTCGTAAAATCATGAGCTTCGGCATAGCAGGTCGGCAACAGCAATGCCGCCAACAGCGTGAATATCTTCAACACAACGCAGTCTCCATTTCATTCAGTACGCAGGTTACAGCGCGAGCGAACGGTCAGACTCTTGGAGACGCACGCGGATTGAGCGTGGGCCACTGCAGGCGCGGCGGGGCATGAAAGACCACGACCGCCGTCGGGAAACGTACGGGTTCAACGAGTGAAAACAATCCGAAACCCATGCCCGTCGGGACCGCGACCATCGTCAGAGAGCCTGAGCAGCAGGCGCAGTGCTGCATGATCGTGTGGGGCTGATTGGCAGGGATGTGCTGATCGCCGGTACTGATTTGCGTGGCGAGCACACGGGAGCCGCCGCTGCCGGTACAGAAACTGCCCCATGCCCATTGTTCGCCCTGCGAACGCGGCATGGTCGGCGTCATCGGCATCGCCAGCATCCCGAACAGCAGCGCAAAACACGCAATCCAGGCGAAAGCTCGGCGACGTTTAAGGCGTATGACGTTCTTTTGTTGTTCTTTCATGTCGGCCATTTAGCCTGAACGGTCTTGATAAGTAAAAAACTGGGGTGCGGCGTTGTGTCGCATATTGCTCATTGGGCTGGCACAGCGGTCACGCGAATCTCGACGTTGAGCCAGGAACGCATCGCCCCGAATATCGCTGCCAGATTATCCATGCTGGGGTTGCCGTGAGCAGAGAGCATCCGGTGCAGACTTTTGCTGGGCCTCTCGGTTTCCTTCGCCAGTGCCTCGAATCCCAAGGTTGCGTTGACCAGATCACGGAGCAAGAGCCGAGCTACTTCCGGCTCGCCATTGAGAAAAAGGGTCGCGGCCTCATCGAGCAGCCCTTGGGCAAACTCGGGGTCGCGCTGACTTCGCTCGATTGTGGTGGTTCTGTAGCTGCGGGTCAGAGCCATCAGGCGCCTCGCTCATGTCTTTGCTTTTTATGGGCCTTGAAGTCCGCAATCATTGTTCGGGTGCGCTTGATGTCCGCGCTTTGCCCTGACTTCGTCCCGCCTCCGAACAGGATGATCAATCGCTCGCCTTCCCGGATCAGGTAAATTCGATATCCAGGCCCCCAGTTGATCCGGTATTCCCCTAATCCATCGAGCCATTTGATGTTTGAAGTGTTGCCGGACTCCATTCGCGCCAGTGCTGTACTGACTTTCACCGCAGCCGCGGCTGGGAGAGTAGAAAAACCAGGCGTTAAACGGGCTTTTCTGATCGTTGGTTAAGTATTCTCGAACATCAATCATCGAAGTAATGGTAACGCTTAAGTTACCTTTCCGGCCATCTGCTTTTTGGGAAGTGAGTGTCTACTCAATCGATCAGTCCGGTGCGGTACATATTTATTGTCTTGCCAAAAAGCTGTCCAACGCCTCCCGCAACGCCCCTACATCCCCAAACATGCTGTCCGCCTCAGGCAAGTCCGGTCGCTTGAGTATCAGCACTGGCAGCCCGCGTTCCCGTGCGATTTCAAGCTTGGGTTCGGTGGCACTGCTTCCGCTGTTTTTGCTGATGAGCACGTCGATGTCGCGACGCGCAAACAGATCTCGCTCATCGGCCAGAAAAAACGGCCCGCGCACCCCGATCACTTCGCATCGTGCGTTGCCAGGGCAGGCTTCGAGCGCCCGCATCGTCCAGAATTGATGCTCCGGAATCTCGTGGATGTGCTGCAACGGTTCGCGGCCGAGGGTGAACAGCGGGCGCTGGAAAGGGGCGAGGGCGGTCATTAATTCTGCC
>Ga0160435_1000369_pt1 | contig 17085 bp, 13 predicted proteins | sample HID1973K_E0MG_FD_108213 | JGI IMG/M metagenome (GOLD analysis project Ga0160435, IMG submission 108213) | Enriched mosquito-associated microbial communities from UW Madison campus, WI, USA - HID1973K_E0 MG | ecosystem: Host-associated > Arthropoda: Insects > Digestive system > Unclassified ...
AGGTTCCAGGGTGGATGCGTGGCGCTTGCTTGTCACCTTGATGTCGATTCGACTCACTCTCTGCGGCAGCAACGTCTGCTTGGGGCGAAACCTAATCACGGTTTTTTTTACTGTCAACACTCCAGCGAAAATATTTTTCGACCCGGCGCCGGCGCGGCACCGCTCCGGCGGGTGCAGCGACACCTCGCCGCCCGCCTCGAAGGTAGGGCCGACAGCTGCCGGCATCGCGGTCGATAAAAAAAAACTACTTCTTTTCAGCTGTATTGTTCGCGCCACTGCGCGCAAGCGCAGCGTGGCCGGGTACTGCACGCGCACGCAAGGTCGGCGCGCCGGACAGCATCGGCGGCGTCGGCGGAGGGCGAAAAATTTTTTCGCCAAAGTACGTTTCGCGGCACTGCATCGACCGAAATGCGCAAACTTTTCCTGCCACCGGCCGACCTCGACGACCACTTCGGAGACGCGCACGCGCACTTCCGGCGACGCGCCAGCGGTTGGCCAAGACGACTTTTCGTATCGCCCGACAGCCGATGGGGAAGCAGCAGTCGACCCGCTGCATGCGCACCGACACCCGCAAACCCGCTCGATCGCCACCGTCTCGCGCAAACAAAAACGGCCGCTTTCGCGGCCGTTTTGGATGACGCCAGCGGAAGTGAAGAATCAGTGAGCGTCGTCTTCGAGCAGTTCGGCGTAGTCGTCCGGGGCGAGCAGCTCGTTGAGCTGGTCCGGCTCGCTGACCTCGACCACGAAGATCCAGCCTTCGCCGTAGGCGTCCTCGTTGATGGTCTCCGGCTTGTCGTTGAGGATCGTGTTGACCTCGACGACCTTGCCGCTGACCGGGCTGTAGACGTCCGACGCGGCCTTGACCGACTCGACCACGGCGGCGCCGTTGCCGGCCTCGACGGTGTCGCCGACGTTCGGCAGCTCGACGTAGACCAGGTCGCCGAGCAGGCCCTGGGCATGATCGGAAATACCGACGGTGACGCGGCCGTTGCCTTCGACGCGGGCCCACTCGTGGGATTTGAGGAACTTGAGGTCGCCTGGGATCTCGCTCATGGGAAAGCTCCGGGAAAACGGTATCGGGGAATGGGGAGGTAGTTTAACCAACCCGGCGCAGCTGCAGCAGCCGCCGCGGTGACGCAGGTTTCGCGCCGGGTAGCCTCGCTCGGCCGGCTCAGCCGAGTACGCCGGGCTGGGCCTGGCCTTCGCGCACGAACGGGAACTTGACCACGCGCACCGGCACTTCCTTGCCGCGGATGTCCACGCGCACCGCGCCCGGCTCGCCCGCCGGCACCCGCGCGAAGGCGATCGCCTTGCCCAGCGTCGGCGAGAACGTGCCGGAGAGGATCTCGCCCTCGCCTTGCGCGGTGAGCACTTTCTGCCCGTGTCGCAGCACGCCCTTGTCGTCCATCACCAGGCCGATCATCTGCCGCGGCGCGCCGCCTGCCTGTTGCGCTTCCAGTACCGGCCGGCCGATGAAGTCGCGGCCTTCGTCCAACGCCACGGTCCAGGCCAGCGCGGCCTCGTAGGGCGAGACGTCGTCGTCCATGTCCTGGCCGTAGAGGTTCATCCCCGCTTCCAGGCGCAAGGTGTCGCGCGCGCCCAGGCCAGCCGGCTTCACCCCGGCGGCCAGCAGTGCATTCCAGAACGCGACCGCGTCGGCTTCCGGCAGCACGATCTCGAAACCGTCCTCGCCGGTGTAGCCGGTACGGGCCACGAACAGCGGCACGCCGGCGTTGGACTTGGCATGCAGTGCAGCGAAGCGGCCGAGTTTGCGCGCCGGCGCCTGGTCGGCCTCGGCCAGCAGCGAGATCACCTTGTCACGCGCAGTCGGGCCCTGCACCGCGATCATCGCGAAGTCCGGACGCTCCTCTACGCGCACAGCGAAGGCGGCGGCCTGCTCGCCGATCCACGCCAGGTCCTTGTCGCGGGTGCCGGCGTTGACCACCAGGCGGAAGAAATCCTCGGCCTGGAAGTACACGATCAGGTCGTCGATCACCCCGCCCTGCGGATTCAGCATGCAGGTGTAGAGCGCCTTGCCCGGCACCTTGAGCTTGTCCACCGAATTGGCCAGCAGGTGGCGCAGGAACGCGCGCACGCGCTCGCCATGCAGGTCCACGACAGTCATGTGGCTGACGTCGAACATGCCGGCGTCGCGGCGCACCAGGTGGTGCTCGTCCAGCTGCGAGCCATAGTGGATGGGCATGTCCCAGCCCCCGAAGTCCACCATCTTGGCGCCGAGGGCGCGATGGGTGTCGTTGAGGATGGTCTGCTTGAGGGTCATGGCGTCGGTTCCGGTGGAAAGACGCGCATTATCGCCTGCCGCTGCCGGCCGATCACGGCGCACAGCAGCAGCAACGTCCGCAGGCGCGGGTCAGGCCGCGCTCAGGCGGCCTGCACCTTCAGCGTCATCCCGTCCACGGCGACGATCCGCACCGCGCTGCCGGCGGGCAAGTCGGGTCCGTCGACGACCCAGAACGCGTCATCGATCTTGGCGCGGCCACGGCCGCCGCCGATGGCCTGGTCGAGGATGACCACGCGGCCGACCAGTTGTTCGGCGCGGCGGTTGAGCAGCGGCCGGTCGCTCGGGCGCTCGCCACGCCGGAACCAGGTGCGGTACACCTGCACCGAGATGAAGCTGAGCACGCCGAAGGCCACCGCCTGGATCAGGATCGGAATGCCTGGGACGACCCACACCGCGACGAACACCACCGTGGCCGCGAAGCCCATCCACAGCATGAAGGCGCCGGGCGCCAGCGCTTCGGCCGCGAACAGCAGCAGTGCTACGGCGGCCCAACCGACCACTTCCGGGCGCATGGCTCAGGCTCCGAAGCGCGGCGGCGGTGGGTTGCCGCGTGGTGCCGGCGGGTTGGTGCGTTCGCCCAGCGCCGCCTTGGCCAGGTCGGCGATGCCGGCGATCGAACCGATGATGCCGGCCGATTCCATCGGCATCAGCACGAACTTCTGGTTCGGCGCGGTCGCCAACTCCTTGAAGGCTTCCACGTACTTTTGCGCGATGAAGTAGTTGATCGCCTGGACGTTGCCGGCGGCGATCGCGTCGGAGACCATTTGCGTCGCCCGTGCCTCGGCTTCGGCCGAGCGCTCGCGTGCTTCGGCATCGCGGAACGCGGCCTCCTTGCGACCCTCGGCTTCGAGCACGGCGGCCTGCTTCTGGCCTTCGGCGCGCAGGATTTCCGATTGGCGTACGCCCTCGGCGTCGAGCACCGCCGCGCGCTTGTTCTGCTCGGCCATCTTCTGCTGCTGCATCGACTGCACCAGGTTCTGCGGCGGCTGGATGTCCTTGATCTCGATCCGGGTGACCTTGATGCCCCACGGATTGGTCGCATGGTCGACGACGTTGAGCAGCTTGGCGTTGATGGTCTCGCGCTGGCTCAGCGATTCGTCCAGGTCCATCGAGCCGATCACGGTGCGGATGTTGGTCTGCACCAGGGCGATCGTGGCCACTTCGAGATTGGCGACCTCGTAGGCGGCCTTGGCCGCGTCCAGGACCTGGAAGAACACCACCCCGTCCACGCGCACGACCGCGTTGTCCTTGGTGATGACATCCTGGCTCGGGACTTCCAACACCTGCTCCATCATGTTGACCTTGCGGCCGATGCCATAGACGCCCGGGATCAGGAAATGCAGGCCGGGACTGAGCGTGCGGGTGTACTTGCCGAACTTCTCCACCGTCCATTCATAGCCCTGCGGCACCATGCGCACGGCCTTGAACAAGAGGATGACGCAGACGACCAGCACCACGAACGTCAGGAATCCTGTGCTTAACATTCCTTTCTCCTTTTTCCCTGTGAAGCGGCAGTATGCCCCAGCGCCGGCGCGGCGCCATCGCGATCGGGCCCGCGCTAGAACGGGATGCGGCCCAGCAGGATGTCGCGGAACATCACCCAGTCGCCGGCAAACGAATAGAAAGGGTGCTTGAAGGTGGCCGGGCGGTTCTTCTCGAAGAAGAAGTGCCCCACCCAGGCAAAGCCGTAGCCACACAGCAACGCGCCGAGCAGCCAGGCCGGCCGCGCGGTAACCAGGGCGATGCCGGCCAGCACCAGGACGCCGCAGCTGCCGATGAAGTGCAATCGGCGCGAGGTGCGGTTGGCGTGTTCGCCCAGGTAGAACGGATAGAACTCACGGAAACTGGCAAAGCGGCGCATGCTCCCCTCCGGGCACTACGACCGCGACAGGATACGCCGCTGCCGCCCACCGGGCAGGCGGCAGCCGCTGCACGGGATCAGCCTGCCGCGGGTAGCGGGCCGCGTTCGGCCGTCTTGACCTGGTCCCACAGCGCGTCCTGTTCGGTCAGCGACAGGGCCTCCAGCGAAGTGCCGGCCGCGCGCGCCAGCGCTTCCATCGCGCGGAAGCGTCGCTCGAACTTGTGGTTGGCTCCGCGCAGGGCCGCGCCGACGTCCACGCGCGCATGCCTTGCCAGGTTGGCGCAGACGAACAGCACATCGCCGATCTCGTCCTGCAGCTGCGCCTGGCGCGCCGCAACATCGCCATGGGCGAACTCGGCGCGCACTTCTTCTATTTCTTCGTGCAGCTTGGCCAGCACCGGTGCCGGGCTCGGCCAGTCGAAGCCGACCCGCGCCGCGCGCGACTGCAGTTTCACCGCGCGCTGCCATTCCGGCAGGCCGCGGGCGATGCCAGCCAAGGCAGAGTCATCCTGCTCGCCGGCGGCGGCGCGCTCGGCGCGCTTGATCGCCTCCCAGTTGGCCGAGACCGCGTCGGCACCGTCGACTTCGGTGGTGGCGAACACGTGCGGGTGGCGGCGCACGAGCTTGTCGCTGATCGCCGCGACCACATCGCCGAAGGCGAACGCACCTTGCTCGGACGCCATCTGCGCATGGAATACGACCTGCAGCAACAGGTCGCCGAGTTCGTCCTTGAGCGCGGGCAGGTCGCCGCGGTCGATCGCGTCGGCCACTTCATAGGCCTCTTCGATCGTATACGGCGCGATGCTGGCGAAGTCCTGCTCCAGGTCCCAGGGGCAGCCGCTGTCGCGGTCGCGCAGGCGCGCCATGATTGTGAGCAGCGCGTGGATGTCGCGAGGGTCTTCAGAGGCGGTCATGCAATGGATGTCTCGACAGGGAGCGCCATGATGACGCAGGCCGGCGCTACAGCCACTCGCGCCACGGCAACGCCGGATCGCCCAGGGCGACGAAATCGCCGTTGAGCACGGTCTCGCGCTGGTTGTAGCGGAACGGCTTGCCGCTGTCGGCCGCCAGCACGGCGCCGCCCGCGGCTTCCAGGATGCATTGCCCGGCGGCGGTGTCCCACTCCGAGGTGGGGCCGAAGCGCGGGTAGAAATCGAGCTCGCCCTCGGCGATGCGGCAGAACTTCAACGACGAGCCCTGTGCGATCACTTCGACTTCGCCCATTCGCGCCAACAGCGCCTCGGTGCGCTCGCCACGGTGCGAGCGGCTGGCCGCCACCCGCAACGGCACGCCGGCCGGTGCGTGTACCTGCAGGCGCAGATCGGCCTGCCCCGGTAGCCGACGGTAAGCGCCCCGCCCAGCAGTGGCATGCCACACGCGTCCATCGACCGGCGCCTGGATCACGCCGAATACCGCCACGCCCTCTTCGATCAGGGCGATGTTGACGCTGAATTCGCCATTGCGCTTGATGAACTCGCGGGTGCCATCGAGTGGATCGACCAGCCAGTAACGCGTCCAACCGCGCCGCTGCGGCCACGGTACCTGCGCCGATTCCTCGCTCAGTACCGGGATGTCCGGCGTCAACGTCGCCAGGCCCTCCACGATGACCCGGTTCGCGGCCAGGTCGGCCTGGGTCAGCGGACTGGCGTCGTCCTTGGTCTGCACCGAGAAACCGTCGCGGTAGACCGCCATGATCGCCGCACCGGCGGCCTGGGCGATCGCGATGACGCCTTCGCCGACGCCGGCATCCAACACCCGGCTCACAGCTTGCCCGCCAGCCACTGGCGGGCGATCAACAGCGCCGCCAGCGAGCGACCCTCGGAAAAATCCTCGCGCAGCAACAGTTGGTCGAGGTCGGCCAGTTTCCACGGCACCACGTCCAGCTCCTCCGGCTCATCGCCTGGCAGGCGTTCGGGATACAGGTCGCGCGCCACTACCAGCCAGGACTGATGCGCCATGTAGGTGGGCGCCAGGGTCATCGCCCGCAGCACGTCCAGCCGGCGCGCGCCGTAGCCGGCCTCCTCCTTCAATTCGCGGTCGGCCGCCTGCAGCGGCGTCTCGCCGGCATCGATGCGCCCCTTCACCAGGCCGAGTTCGTAGCGATGCATGCCGGCGGCGTACTCGCGCACCAGCAATACCGTCTCGTCGTCGATCAGCGGCACCACTACCACCGCGCCGTGACCGCCGCTGAGCTGGCGGTGATAAAGCCGGCGCTCGCCATTGGAGAACTCCAGGTCCAGCTGCTGGCGGCCCTCGCCCAGCTCGCGCACCTCGTGGATCACCGGCAACGGCCGGCTCATGCGCACGCTACCGTGGGGCGATGGGGGAAGGAACGGTCCAGGCAGCGGGTCAGTAGAATGGGCATAGGCACAAAGGGCTTCATCCTACGAAATGCTAGCAGACCCCAACGCCCTGGCCGACGCCTGGCGGCAACGCGATCTCGCCGTGCTCTGGCACCCCTGCACGCAGATGCGCGAGCATCCCGACACCCTGCCGCTGGTGCCGATCGCCCGCGGCGAAGGTGCCTGGCTCATCGGCCACGATGGCCGCCGCTACCTGGATGCGGTCAGCAGCTGGTGGACCAACCTGTTCGGCCACGCCGAACCGCGCATCGCCGCGGCCATCAGCGCCCAGGCGCACTCGCTGGAACAAGTGATGCTGGCCGGCTTCGGCCATGAGCCGGCGATCCGCCTGGCCGAGCGCCTGCTGCAGATCGCCCCGCGCCAGGCCGACCGCGCGCCGTTGTCCAAGGTGTTCTACGCCGACAACGGCTCGGCCGGGGTGGAGGTAGCGCTGAAGATGGCGTTCCACTACTTCCGCAACCGCGGCGAACTGCACCGCACCCGCTTCGTCGCCCTGGAGAACGGCTACCACGGCGAGACCATCGGCGCTCTCGCCGTGGGCGACATCCCGCTGTACCGCCGGGTCTACGCACCGCTGCTGGCCGAGGCCCTGTTCGCGCCCTCGCCCGACGCCTATCTGGCCAAGCCCGGCCAGGATGCCGCCGGGCGCGCGCACGAAGCCGCCGACGCCCTGGCCGACCTGTTCGACCAGCATCCGGGCGAAATCTGCGCGGTGATCCTCGAACCGCGACTGCAATGCGCCGGCGGCATGCGCATGCACGACCCGGCCTACATCGCGCGCGCGCGCCAGTTGTGCGACGCCCACGGCGCCTTCCTCATCGCCGACGAAATCGCCACTGGCTTCGGCCGCACCGGCACGATGTTCGCCTGCGAACAGGCAGGCGTCATGCCCGACCTGCTGTGCCTGTCCAAGGGCCTGACCGGCGGCTTCCTGCCCCTGGCCGCCGTGCTTGCCACCCAGGACCTCTACGACGCCTTCCTCGACGACTCGCGCGAGCGCGCCTTCCTGCATTCCCACAGCTACACGGGCAATCCCCTGGCCTGCGCCGCCGCCCTGGCCAGCCTGGACATTTTCGCCAGCGACGACATCCTGGCCCGCAACCACGCCACCGCCGCGACCATGCGCACGTTGTCGCGCGCGATCGGCGACCACCGCCACGTCGCCGACGTCCGCCAGGCCGGCATGGTGGTGGCCTTCGAACTGAGCCGCGACGGCGACCGCCGCACGCCGTTCCCGGCCGCCGCGCGCGTCGGCCTGCGCGCCTACCGCGCCGCGCTCGCCCGCGGCGTCGTGCTGCGCCCGCTCGGCGACATCCTGTACTGGATGCCCCCCTACTGCGTGGACGAAGCGCAACTCGCACTCCTGGCCGAAACCACCCTGGCCGCGATCGAAGAAGCCACCGCATGCGCCTGACCCGCTGCCACCTTGAGCAACCCCTGGCCGCCGGCGCCGACCTGCTGCTGCCCGAAACCACCGCCAACCACCTGCTGCGCGTCCTGCGCCTGGGCGAAGGCGACACCTGCATCCTGTTCAACGGCGACGGCCACGACTACCCTGCCACGATCACCCTCGCCAGCAAACGCGAAGCCCGCGTGCAGGTCGGCGCACCACAGCCCGTGCACACCGAATCCCCGCGCCCGATCCTGTTGCTGCAAGGCATCGCACGCGGCGAAAAGATGGACCTGATCCTGCAGAAAGCCACCGAACTCGGCGTCAGCGCGATCCTGCCCGTGAATGCCGAGCGCACCGAAGTCAAACTCGACGGCCCGCGCCTGGAAAAACGCGTCGCCCACTGGCGCAGCGTGATCACCTCCGCCTGCGAACAATCCGGCCGCGCCCGCATACCCACCTTGGCGATGCCGCAATCACTCGCCGCCGCCGCCGCATCCGTGCCCGAAGGCGCATTGAAACTAACGCTCGACCCCCAAGGCGAACACCGCCTGTCCACCCTGCAAGCCGGCCCCGACACACCGGTGGTAGTGGCCATCGGCCCCGAAGGCGGCTGGTCCCCGAAAGACCGCCAGGCACTCACCCAAGCCGGCTTCCAGGGCCTGCAACTAGGCCCCCGCATCCTGCGCACCGAAACCGCCGGCCTGGCAGCCATCGCCGCCCTGCAAGCACGCCTGGGCGACCTGTAGCCTCGCTCTTGATCTTGCTCTTCCCTCCCACCCCACCCGAGCAGCCCCAACGGGCATTCGGGGGCAGGCCCTTTCCGGGACCCTTGGCGACAAGGATGTCGCCAAGGAGCCCCCAGGGATGGGTTCACAGCGTGTCCCGGAAAGGGCCTGCCCCCGGATGCCGCACGCAGCACCCAAAAGGCCGATCAACCTCCCCAGAAAAAACAAAAAAGCAGCCTAAAAAGGCCGCTTTTCCGACAAACAAAATCCCATAAAAACTACGCAGCGTAAGACTCCAGCACCATCGTCTCGATAGCATCCAGATCCGGCAGCAAAGCACTCTGCTCGCCCAGCAACACCCGCATATGCACCCCCTGCGGCAAAGCCTCCTCAGAAGCATCGGCCAGCAACCCATCGCGCGGCACCGAAATCAACTGCGGAAACGACACCGTCAGCAGCGCGAAATACGGCAACGCCGCATTCCCACCCAGCGCCTTCAACACCACGATCTTGTTATTGACCGCCGTCGGCTCCTCGCCCAACCCGCTCAAGCGCGCGAACGACAACAGCGGCACCTTCCAACCGTGCCAGGCAATCTGCCCCACCAACCAACGCGGCGCATCGACCACCGGCTCGACCGCAACGCGCGACATCACCTCGGCCACCGTCGCATTCGGCAGCAGCACCCGCTCCTCACCCGCCTGGATCAGGACGCCGCGGATTTCGTCGTTATTGGCGTAGCTCATGCAAACTCCTGTGGACCATCAAACCGGCCAACGCTCGGCCAACGCCTGCGCCAGCTGCACCGGATCACCCGAAGCACGACCGTCCTGGACCAGGCGCATCGCCGCCGCCGGGTCATAGCACCCCTCGGCCGACTGCCCGGCCACCCAGGCACCCTGCTCGGCGAGCGCCAGCACATCGGCCACCAGGGCCTCGCTGGCACCGCTGAGCAACAGCACCGCACTATCTGCCGGCGGCAATGCCGGCACCAACGCCGGCGTGCTGCTGCCTTCGACGAACGACAGACCGGCATCGCCGGCCTGCAGGCCCACACCGTCGGGCAGGATGTAGGCCTTGCCCGCCACCGCCAGCCCCGCCTCCGCCAGTTCCACCGGCAACGCCGAGACCCGCCCCATCTGCCGCACGAGGTTGCCGTACTGGCCGCCTTCCAGCGCCATCCGGATCAACACCGCACGCGGGAATTGCGCCGGCAACGCGCCCAGCAGGCGGCGAATCGCATCCGGCCCGCCGATGCCGGCCATCACCAACACCGCGCCGTGCGCCTTGACGGCCTCGGCTTCCGGGTTGAGGTCGACCAGCGACAGGCCGCTGCTGGGAATATGGTCGAACTGGGCTTCGCCGCGCGGACGCTCGACGATCTCCACTTCCTCGACCAGGTCCCAGGTACTGGAATCGCCCAGCGCCGAGGCCGCCGTCGGCGTCGCCACCGTTACGCTGTCGGCCACCGGATTGTCGACCGCAAAAGGATTATCGATCGGCTCGAGCATCGGCCTGGCGGCCGGCTCGCTGGCGGGCGGCTCGACCTCAAGGCTCAGCTCGACCGGCGCGAACAGCGTATCGCCCGGCACTTCATCCAGCGCCTGCGCCGCCGCTTGCAGATGGTGAGCCACCGGCTGCTCGGAATGCAGCTGCGCCGGCGTGGTCGGCAAGCCCGGTTCCGGCGCCCAGCTCGGCTCCTGCTCGGCACCGGGCGGCAACACGTCGCCATGTCCGTGCAGCTTCGCTGCCAGATGCCTGGCCCAACGCTGCGCATCCCAGCCTTCGCGGCGCGCGGCCAGCTCGGCCTCGTCGAAGATCACCGTCAGGCCAGGCTGTTGCAGCACCGACTCCAACGCTTCGAGCGCTTCCTCAATGGCCGGCTCCAGCGCCACCAGCACCGCGGCGGGCTGGGCATCGGCCAGGGTGCGCGCATCGATCGCGCCCGGCTCGTCTTCCAGCACCACGCGCGCGCCGATCAGCGACAGCGCCTCGCGCATCCTTTCACGCGCCGGGCCATGACGGCCCAGCAGCGCCACCGGGGTTCCCGGCTCGTTACTCGCGGACACGGGCGATACCCAACAGGTCGTACACGTTTCGCATCAGATCCAACTCTTGGTAAGGCTTGCCCAGGTAGCGCTGTACGCCGATCTCGAACGCGCGCTGGCGGTGCTTGTCGCCGCTGCGCGAGGTGATCATCACGATCGGCACGTCCTTGAAGCGCGCATCGGCGCGCATCGCGGTCGCCAGCTCGTAGCCGTCCATGCGCGGCATTTCGATATCCAGCAGCATCAAGTCGGGCACGCGCTCTTCCAGTTGCTCCAGCGCTTCGACACCGTCGCGAGCGACCGCGACTTCGAAGTTGTGGCGCTCCAGCACGCGACCGGTGACCTTGCGCATGGTCAGCGAATCGTCCACCACCATCACCAGCGGCACGCGGCGCGAGGTTTCCGGCAACGGTTCGGCAGCGGCGCGCACTGGCTGGGCCAGGTGGCGACGCACCAGCGGGGCGACGTCGAGGATCACCACCACGCGGCCATCGCCGGTGATGGTGGCACCGTAGATACCCGGCACCGAGGCGATCTGCAGGCCGACCGGCTTGACCACGATTTCGCGGTTGCCCAGCACCTGGTCGATCGCCACCGCCGCGCGCAAGTCGCCGGCACGGACCAGCAGCAGCGGAATCTGTGCGGCGCCGTCGGCATTGGCCGCGGCCTGGCCGACCAGCGAGCCGAGATCCTGCAGCGCGTATTCCTCGCCGGCGTAGTGGTAGCCACCCTCGCCCGACTCGTAACGGGTGCGGGCGATGCGGCCGATACCGCTGACCGAGGCGACCGGCACCGCGAAGGTGGTCTCGCCGATGCGCACGAACACCGCCTGGGTGACCGCCAGCGTCTGCGGCAGGCGCAGGGTGAAGACCACGCCCTGGCCGCGCACGGACTGGATGTCCACCGAGCCGCCGAGCTGGCGCACTTCGTTGCGCACCACGTCCATGCCGACGCCACGGCCGGCCAGCTGGCTGACCGATTCGGAGGTGCTGAAGCCGGCGGCGAAGATCAGCTGGTCCAGCTCGGTCTCGCTGAGCTGCGCGCCGGGTGCGACCAGGCCGCGCTGCTCGCCACGGCGACGGATCGCCTCGCGATCCAGGCCGGCGCCGTCGTCGGACACTTCCAGCACGATTTCCGAACCTTCGCGGCGCAGCTTGATCGCGATGGTGCCTTCTTCCGGCTTGCCGGCCTCGCGACGTGCCTTGGGCTTTTCCAGGCCATGGGCGACCGAGTTGCGCAGCATGTGTTCCAGCGGCGCGACCATGCGGTCCAGGACGTTGCGGTCGAGTTCGCCGTGGGTGCCTTCCAGCACCAGGTGAACCTGCTTGCCGGTGTCGGTGGCGGCTTGTCGAACCACCCGGCGCAGACGCGGCACCAGGCCGTCGAACGGCACCATGCGCGCACGCATCAAGCCGTCCTGCAGTTCCGAGCTGACGCGCGACTGCTGTTGCAGCAGCATGTCGTACTGGCGCGCGAGGTCGTCGAGCACGCCTTGCAGGCCGCTCAAGTCCGCCGCCGATTCGTTCAGCGCGCGGCTGAGCTGCTGCAGGGTGGAGAAGCGGTCCAGTTCGAGCGGATCGAACGCCGGGTCGCCCTGGTCCTGCTCGCGCTGGTAGCGGGCGACGATCTGCGCTTCGGTTTCCAGGTCCAGGCGCCGCAACTGGTCGCGCAGACGCGCGTTGGTGCGGTCCAGTTCGCTCATGGCGCCCCGGAAGGCGCCCAGCTGCTGTTCCAGACGCGAGCGGTAGATCGCCACTTCGCCGGCGTGGTTGACCAGGCTGTCGAGCAGGTCGGCGCGCACGCGTACCTGTTCCTGCGGCGCGCGCGCCGGGCCCAGCTCCTCGTCGACCACGCCTTCGACCGGCACCGGGGCCGACAGCGGCGTGACCGCCACCGGTTCGACCGCGGCACTGATCATGCGCGCCACATCGGTATCGGCCGCCGGCACCGCGCGACCCTGGGTACGCGCCTCGAAGGCGTCGATCAGGTCGTGCGGCATCAGCACCGCGCGATGCTCGCCGGTACGGGTCAGCAGCTGGTGCAGGCGATCGAAACCACGCTCGAACAGGCGCACGTCGTCGCGACCGATGTCGGTGCGGTTGGCGGCCACCTGTTCCAGCAGCGATTCGATGCCATGGCCGAGATCGCCGATGGCATTGATGCCGGCCATGCGCGCGCCACCCTTGAGGGTGTGCAGGTCGCGCTGCAGCCCGGCCACCAGCTCGCGGTCGTCCGGGGTCTTGCGCAGGCCTGCGATGAGGCCGTCGCAATGGTCGAGCAGGTCCTTGCCTTCTTCGACGAAGATGTCGACCAGCTCGCGATCCAGTTCGCTGAAGTCCAGCGGGCCGGCGTCGACATCGACGGCCTGGGTGTCGGCGTCCTCGGCCACGACGGCTTCGACGGCCGCGACTTCGACTTCGGCTTCAATTTCAACTTCAACGACCGGCTCGGCCACGCTCTCGGCGACCGCTTCGGCGGCGATTTCTTCCACCGGCTCAGGCTCGCCAGGCGCGGTCGCGTCGATCACCTCAGCGGCGTCGAACGCGGTCTGCGCTTCGACTTCCGGCGCGGTTTCGGCCACTGCGGCGATGATTTCTTCGGCCGCCCATGCCGGCGCCGACGGCTCGGCGGTGGCTTCCACCACGGCCTCGACCTGCTCGGGGCTGAAAGCCACGAGCTCGGACACCTCGGCTTCCGGCGTCGCCAGCTCGACTTCCTCGATCTGCCAGCTCTCTTCGGAAGCCGGTGCCTGGGCGCTGTCGAAGTTCTCCACCGCGAAGGCGGCGATCTCTTCGGACGGCGTCTCTTCGGACGGCGTCGGCCTGCCCGCCGGCTCCAAGGCTTCGAAAGCGGCAATTGCATCGGCGAAACCGTCGTCGGCGTCGTCGCGACCGTCGAACGTCAGCGCTTCGTCGGCGTTCGAATCCGGCGCCACCGGCATCGGCATTTCGATTTCTTCCACCGCCATGCCGGCGAAAGGATCGGCCGGGGGGGTCGCGCTGGCGCCGCCGGACAAGCCGGCGATCTGCGGGTCCAGATAGGCGCCCAGGTCCTGCACGCCGGTGAGGTCCTCTTCGCCCAGCGGCAACAGGCCCTCGTGTTCGTCGTCGGCCAGCACGTGCTGCGGCGGCCATTGCGCTTCGGGCAGGGTGTCCACCAGGGCGCGCAGGCGCATGGCGAGGTCGGCAAACGACGGAATGCGCGGCGATTCGGCCTGCAGCGCAGCCACCGTAGTGGCGATCGCGGCGGCGACGTCGGCAATGCCGTCCACGCCTTCCACGCCCGGGGTGCGAGCGGCGGCCAGCGAGCGCTTGACGAAGGTTTCGGCCGGCGTGGTGACGGCGGTGATCTCCGGCACGTCGGTCATCGCGAACGCGCCGCTCATGGTGTGCACCGCGCGCAGCAGCTCTTCGCTGACCGGCTGCGGCAGCGGACGCGCGCCGGCCAACCAGGCGTGCACGGTCTCCAGGTGGGTGGCGACCTCGGCTTCGAGGATCTCGCGCAACACCGCATCAACCGACGCCGGCGTGCCTTCGGCAACCACCGCGGCCACCGCAGCGACGGGCGCAACTGCAACCACTTCGATCGCCTTCGGCGCGACCGGCACGTACCAGGCCTCCTCGCCGGCAGCGATGCGATCGGCCACGGTCTGCATTTCAATCAGGTCCGCTTCGATGCGGCCGGCGCCACGCAGCGCGGCGTTGAGCTGCGGCAGCACGTGGTAGGCCTGCTCGACCATCGCCACCACCGCCGGGCTGGCGGGGCGCGAGCCATCGAGCACGCGGTTGAGCATGCCCTCGATCTTCCAGCTGAACTCGCCCAGGGTACGTGCGCCCACCAGGCGGCCACTGCCCTTGAGGGTATGGAACACGCGGCGGATCGGGCGCAGGTTCTCGACACTGGCCGGAGCGGCGCGCCAGGCCGGCAGCAGCTGGCCGAGGTTGACCAACTCTTCGTCGAACTCCTCGAGGAAGACGTCACGGATATCGCTGTCGATCTCGTTGCCGTCGTCCTCGAAACCGCCTTCCAGCAGGGCCGGGACTTCGGCCGCCACGGGCGCGGCAGCTTCGGCAACGGGGTCGGGTTCGGTACTGAAGCCAGCCGCCGCTGCGTCCAGCTCGGCCAGGAATGCCGAAGAGGCGTCGTCCAGGTCGATCTTGCCGATGGTGCCTTCCTGCACCTGCGAGCGGTCTTCGCCGCTCGTGGCTTCGGCTTCGAGGAACGCCGGCAGCGTGGCTTCGAACGACTCGACGAACGGGCTGTCGGTGTCCAGGGCCGGGTCGGCCGGATCGTAGGCGCGCGGCGTTTCCAGCGCATCTTCAGCCTGTTCCGGCGCGATCTCCGGCAACGGCGGCAGCGGCGGCAACGCGTCGGCGGCGTCGAGCGTCAGCGGCGACGCCTGCGTGCTGTAAGGCGCGGCTTCTTCGGCGACGATCGTCTCGGTCGCCTCGCCTTCCAACTGGCTGGCGTCGAAGTGATAGCTGACCTCGGCCGCTTCCTGGCTGAGGTCCTGCTCGGCCGAGACCGGGTCGAACGACGGCGCGTGGCCGGCCATGTTCCAGTCGCCGGTGCTCGGCATCTGGCCGCCGTCGGCGGACAGGTCCAGCGGCACGATCGCTGCGATTTCATAGGCAGCATGGCCGCCCTGTTCGGCAGCCACCGGGTCGAAGCTGAGCGGCGCATCCGCCGGCAGGGGCGCTTCGTGCTGCAGCGTCCACTCGAAGCCCGCGGCGGTCACGTGCAGGCCTTCCGGCAGCGGGGTGATCTCGGCAACGGTGACTTCGTGGGTGGCGACCGCTTCGGCGACATAGCGCTCGGCAACGACTGGCTCGGCCTGGAGGGTCTCCCCGACCGCTTCCAGCTCGACGGTCTCGATCTGCACCGGCTCAGGCTCGACCACTTCGAGCGCGGCGGGCGCCGGCGCCACTGGCAGTACCGCTGGCTCGACCGCGACCGGTGCGGTGAAGGTGGCAACCGGGCTCGGCGGCAGCGTCGCTTCGTCCTTGGACGGCAGCGGCCAGTAACGCAGGGTTTCCAGGCTGCTGCGGGTGATGTCGAGGATTTCCTCGCGGCCCGGGCGACGCTCGCGCAAGGCTTCGAGGTAGTACTCCAGGCTGGCCATCGCATCGGCCAGGGTGTCGAGCTGGCGACCACTGGGCACGCGCTGGCGATCGATCAGCTCGCGCTGGATGTAGCGACGCACGCCTTCGAGGTAATCGGCAGGCTCCGGCAGTTCGAGGATGCGCAACGCACCGCCGACTTCGCCGAGCAGGTGCGGCACCTCGGTCAGGCGGCTGTGGTCCCAGTTGGTCTCGATAAAGGCGACGAAATGCTCGCGGGCGGCGCCGAAGTTGGCGATCGCCTCATGCGCCAGCACTTCCAGCGTGCGCCGCACTTCGGCGGCGTTGGCATTGACGCTGACATCGTCGTCGTTGCTGGCATCGGCGCCGAGGCGGGCGACCTGGTCGTCCAGCGAGGCGTCGACATACAGCAGCGCACCGGCGATATCGAGCAGCAGGCTTTCGTCGACCTGTTGCTGGCCTTCGACGATACGACGCAGGGCATCGCGCTGCTGCACCACGACATTGCGCGCCACGCCCAGGCCCATCATGCCGAGCGTGTCGGCGACGCTGCCCAGGTCGGTGACCTGGGCCTGCAGCTCGGCGACGTCGCCGCCGGTGCGCAGGTGCAGGTCGAGCGCGTCCTTGACCCGCAGCAGTTCTTCCTTGACCGCATTGCCAACCGTGTCGAGCAGCTCACGATTGCGGCCGCTGAGGCTGCCGCGAGCGTGGTCGAGTTCGGCTTCGGTCGCATTGCCGGCCTGCGGATCGAAAGCGAACAGCACGCTCTCGTTGAGCACCGCTTCGCCGCGCATGGAACGAATTTCGTTGAGCAGCGGCAGCAGCACGATCGGGATATCGCGATGGCCGTTCTGCAGGCGCTCCAGGTAATCGGGCAGCAGCACGGTGCCGCGCATCAGCATCGCGCAGGCTTCGTTGACGTCGCCGACCTGGCCTTCCTGCACGGCCTTGGCCAGCAGTTCCAGTTCCTCGGCCACCATCGCCGGCGCGTACAGCTCGACCATGCGCAAGGTGCCCTGCACCTGGTGCAGGTAACCGGCGCAGAAGCGCATGCGGCTGGTGTCGGCCGGTTCTTCGACGAAGAACTCGATCTCGTGGCGGGCCTGGCGCAGGGTTTCATCGAGCTCGGGCTTTACCCAGCCCAGCGCCGCGTGGCTCATCGCATCGCGCAGTGCACTCATTGCCGCCCCCCCGAGCATTCCACTGCCATGCCCGACGCGCGCGCAAGCGCTCGCGATCCGGCCGTTTCCTGCATTGGCGTATTGCTACGCGTCATTCTCGTATTCCTTTCCCGTTCCGTACGCCGCTTACG
>Ga0160435_1000372_pt1 | contig 17016 bp, 17 predicted proteins | sample HID1973K_E0MG_FD_108213 | JGI IMG/M metagenome (GOLD analysis project Ga0160435, IMG submission 108213) | Enriched mosquito-associated microbial communities from UW Madison campus, WI, USA - HID1973K_E0 MG | ecosystem: Host-associated > Arthropoda: Insects > Digestive system > Unclassified ...
CCTCCGCGAGGAGGCGTGACGACGGTGTGTTGACCAGCGATGTTCCCATTCCGAGCACGACCCATGCGGCTAGGAGGGCGACCCAACCGCCGCCGGTCGCGGTGAGCAGCGCCGTGACGGCGACAGCTCCGGCAAGGCCCACGACGATGAGTGCGGAGCCGGCGACCATCGTCGGAATGACGCCGAACCGGTCGACCACCCAAGGCACGTTCAGCGCGACGACCAGGGAGCCGACGCCGTAGCAGCCCAGGGTCAGCGCCAGGGCCGCATCGTCGAGGTGGAACACGCCACGGGCGTAGACGACAGAGTTCACCAGCACGATCGCCGTGCCGGCGGCCACGACGATGTTCGTCAGCATCACGAACCGGAGCGTCGGTGTCCGAGCGAATACGCGCACGCCCACGGGCAGGCGCTGCCAGAAGGTGTTTGAGGTCGTCGCGGCATCCCGAGGTGGGAGCTTGGCCGTGAAGACGAGGAGGGCCGAGCAGGCGAACCCGACCGCCGTCCCGAGGAACAGGTTGTTGTACGCGACGACCGTCAGCAGCGCGGCCGCGATGATCGGGCTGAGCAATGCTTCGAGGTCATACGCAAGGCGCGACAGCGACAGCGCACGGGTGTAGTCGCGGGAGTCGGGAAGCACAGCGGGGATGAGCGACTGGAACGCGGGCGTGAAGGTCGCGGATGCCGACTGCAACACGAACACCAGGACGTAGATCTGCCATGTCTCGGTCACCCAGGGCAGGCTGAGCGCGATCGCGAACCGGATCGCGTCGGCCCCGACGAGCACAGCTTTCTTCGGCAGCCGATCGACGAGGGCCGCGACCAGAGGCGCGACCCCGACGTAGGCAACCATCTTGATCGTGAGAGCCGTCCCCAGGACGGCGCCGGCCGAGTCACCGGCAAGGTCGAATGCGAGCAGTCCCAGCGCGACTGTCAGAAGCCCGGTGCCCAGGAGGGCGAGCACCTGCGCGGAGAACAGCGCCCGATAGGTTGAGTCGCGCAGTACGCGGATCACGTGTGGTGCCCCGGCTTCTCGTCGACCGCGTGCTCCGCTTGGCGGATGGCCTCGATGACCAGTCGTGTCGCGTGCTCATCGGTCAGGCGGTAGAACGCCCGATTGCCGTCCTGCCGGACTCGCACGAGCTTTCCCCACCGGAGTTTCGCCAGGTGCTGGGAGACGGCCGCGGGGCTGCGCTCGACCAGCTCGGCCAGGTTGTTGACTGACAGCTCGCCGTCACGCAGTGCGAGCACGATGCGGATGCGTGTCGCGTCGGCCAAGAGTCGGAAGACCTCGACGGCGACCTCGACGTATCCGTTCGAGGGCGTCAGGTCATCCCCATTAGTATCTACGTGCATACGCAGATACTAACTCGGTTCGAGGCGCGGCGCGTTTGTGGCTTTCCTCAATGGACCGAAACTGATCGTATTCGGTGTGTGCCTCCGAGATGCCGAGTATGGTGCGCCACAAACGGCAACCGCTACCTAGTTTTGGCAGACGTTTCTGGTGCACCTGCGATTAGCGGCAGGGGCGTCCAGAGCTGTTCCTAGTGGTGTTCGTACTCGCCGAGGCTCACTCGACGATCAGCCCACATGCGTTGCTCTGAGCGGATTCGAGAAATCAGGTTGGGATCTATGTCAGCTATGGCCATCCCCTCGGCGGTGGGAACGTGAGCGATACGTTGTCCAAGCGGGTTGAACACGGCGGATCCGCCGATGAACTGATGAGTGCCTCCGATGAGGCCGCTGAAAACGACGTACATGCCGTTGTCGAGTGCTCGCGCGGCGTAGTGCAAGTCGCGTCGGTGCTCGCCGCCGGGGAAGTACGCGCCGCTGTTGATGTAGACAACCGCACCGTTGAAGGCGGCCGCGGCCGCGTGCTCCGGGAAATTTGCGTCGTAACAGACCGACAACCCCAGTTTCAGGTCACCCGCGGATAGCGAGCACCCGTGATCGCCCGCAGTGAACCAGCGGCGTTCGCTGTCGTAGAGATGCTGCTTGTCGTACGCCAAGACCGGGGCTCGACCGGGTGCGAGAACGATGTCCGTCAAGGTCGATCGCCCGCCGCGGTCGAGGGCGGTGTTCAAGATGACCAGCAGTCCCGTTACGTCGACGGCTTCCTGGACGCGATCGAGCCAGTCGAGCTCTGCTGATGCAGGCAACGATCCGGTGAAAGCTGCGTCGTCGTAGCCCGTGACGAAAGCCTCCGGGAACACGATAACGTCGACCTTTTCCGAGGAGGCCCGCTGGATGAAATCGACGGCCTTCGCGATGTTGTGGTTGACCTCACCCGGCGAGGCCTCGGCCTGAACGGCCGCTATGCGAAGAGTCACCTTCACACTGTCGCACCTGGCGGGGTTGTAGCTCTCCGCAACCGGCCGAAACTGATGGTTTCTGACCGGGGGCATCTCGTCGACTGGGCCAGCCGGCATTGGACATCGGGCCCGCGGGATCCCCGTCCTCTCAGACTCTCGCGGCCCGATGAGACGGCTCCCAGCCCCAGACCGATGACGCGCCCACCAACCCGGATACGGTCCCAAAGGTGCCACTCCAACCCATCAGAACGTTTCGCGGGTCGACGAACTGCGGATTGTCCGCGAAGCTGGCCATTGCGTCAGGAAACCAGGCGATGAGCACATACAAGACGCCGAGGAGCACACCGGCCGCGAAGCCGGCAGCGACCCAGGGCAGCAGACGGAGGCAGCCTGCGGATGCTCGCCGGATCAACCGGGTCATGCGCCCACGATAGGGGTTCATGCTCAAGCCCGTCGTTTGTCCTGAGGCGAACGGGGCCGCCGCTCGACGCGCCGAAAACGATCGTTTTCGGTAATCACCGTCAGATCGACGTCGGCGTGACTGTGCCCCTATCGCCGGGCGCGATTACGTGACACTGTCAGCAACAGGGAAGGGTTCGGGAACCCGTCCCTGTTGCAAAACCCCCGCCCTGCATCTTGGATCGTGATCCTCGTGTTTCGGAAAGGGTGGATCCTCTTGCAGTCGTCTGGGGGCTGATTGCGAGGGGGTCCTGGTTTTCTGGACGGCAGGGGTGCAGGCGCGGAGCTATGACTCGCGCGGACTCGTTCGAGTGGGGATCTCGTTTTCTGCAGTCAGCGCAACCCCCAGTGCGCATGGCTGGCGGGTCCCCACGCCACACGACCGATCCAGATTCTCGATGGTTAAGGAGCAATGATGGACACGTCCTCAGGTTTGGATCGATCCTCTGATTCGTTAGGCGGTCGAGGGCGATCGAGGGGAACCGGCCGCGGTCGCCGAGACAATGTTCTCCGGCTGACCACATCCCAGTGCTGGAGCCTCGTCGAGGGGAGCAGCGTCGGCCGGCTGGCGGTGATCGGTGTTGATGGGATGCCTGACATCTTTCCGGTGAACTACGCCGTTCACGGCGGCGCGGTCTACATCCGGTCTGCGCCTGGATCAAAGCTGCTTGCAACGACGGTGCACCCTGTCGGCGCCTTGGAGATCGACGGAGAGGACCCAACGTCTCATTGGAGCGTCGTTCTCCGGGGAGCGGCCGAGAGTGTCGAGACCGACTCGGAGATCCGCGCGGCGGGTATTCGAACCCTGGTGTCGTTGAGCCCCACTGCAAAGTACAACTATCTCCGCGTGACACCCGTGTCGATCTCGCGGCGCAAGTTCGCGAAACGGGTGAGAACAAGAGATGCGGCGCAGAGCGAGATTCCGAAGGTGCCGGCAGCCGGATCCGAACCAGCGTCCCCCGAAAACCCCCCAGAGACACCTCGCCGGGGTGCATCAAGGGCACGTCAACCCGTCTCGATCGCACACTACCCACCCCTATGAGCGGTGGTGTTGCGCGTTCGCCGGAACCTGTGCGGCGCTCAGCCGGCAGGCGTAACGTCAGTTTATGAATGCACAATTGAAGATCCCGGGGAGTAACCCCACACCGCTGGGCATTGGATCAATACTCCTCACCACCCTTCCGCCGGATCTGATGACCCCAGGCGCACCCGAACGCTACAAAGTCGAAGCGGTCTTCACCCGCAGGGTGGAGCATGACGAGGTTGCCGCCATCCAGGGCGACGAGACTCGCGCGCAACTCTCTGCGCATGGGTATCCGACGACGGAGCTCCGTGTGTCTGACCGCCGACTCGAAATAGACAACACCAATCTCGAGGAACTCCGCGACGGTCTCGCTTCGGTGATCGCAGAACGCCTCGCCGACATCGACACATACCTGTCGATCCAGCGAGACGTCGCTGCCCACCAATTCCAGGACTCCTCGGACCGGGAAATGGCGCGAGCCGCGTCGGTCGCCGTCCTCGCCGCCTCCGTCGCCTTCGCACAACGAGATATGGGCGTCGTGTTTGACGACAGCGCGCGGATCAGCGACTGGATGGAAGAAGGAGGCTCAGGCCGCGACTGACAACGAACGCACGCGCCGAAAACGATCGTTTCTGGCGCAGGGGCGGTCCTCATCGGAGCACTGGCCAGAGGCGCCGACCTCGCGAAGGCCTCTTCGTCGGAATGCCCATCATCGCGACGCTGTGTGTGGGCGCCGCCATTTCCGGCTCTCTTCGCACGGTGACGCAAGAAAGACTCCGGGCCAGCCGCAGACAGCGCACCTGACGCCCTGATCTAACGCAGTTCAACGATCGTTCTCCAGCACAAGACAGTACTGCTTGCGGCACATACCCTAGGGGGGTACGGTATAAACGTGAACGGTTATGAGGGTAACAAGGACGACCTGCAGAAGCGTCTGCGTCGGATCGAGGGCCAGGTGCGCGGGATCGCGCGCATGGTCGATGAAGACAAATACTGCATTGACATCCTCACGCAGGTGTCTGCCGCGACGAAGGCCTTGGAAACGGTCGCTTTGTCCCTGCTGGGAGACCACCTGAGTCATTGCGTCGCGGAAGCGAGCGCCGAAGGAGGCCAGGTGGCTGCAGAGAAGATCCGTGAGGCCAACGACGCCATTGCCCGTCTCGTCCGTTCTTGATCACACCTAATCCATTTGGAGGAGCACATCATGACTGACCGCATCGACCTCGGTCTGAAAGACACCAACGCCGGCTGCGCCTGCTGCGCCACATCGGCAACGACAGACGCTCCCGCATCGACCTCCGCCGCCGTCACGAACGACGTCCTGGTCGACGGGATGACGTGCTCGCACTGCGTGTCGAGCGTCACCGAGGAGCTGACCGCCCTCGACGGTGTGGAGAACGTCACGGTCGACCTGAATGCCGGCGGTACGTCGCGCGTCACCATTCACAGCGCCGGGCCGATCGACTCTGACGCAGTGAAGGCCGCGGTCGAGGAGGCTGGCTACACCCTGGCAGGTAGCCCCGCATGAGCACGGTCGACGTCGAGCTCGATATCTCCGGGATGACGTGCGCGTCGTGCGCCACCCGGATCGAACGCAAGCTGAACAAGCTTCCCGGTGTGGAAGCGACGGTGAACTACGCCACCGAAAAAGCACGTGTTCGCGGGCACGACGTCGACCCCGCCACCCTCATCGCCACGGTCGAATCCGCCGGTTACCAGGCAGCCCTACCCGCACCGCCGGCAAGCGATGACCACGCCGAGGAAGCGCGCAGCTCGGAGGCTGACGAGGTAGGGGCGCTGCGGCGCCGGCTGCTGATCAGCACTTCACTGTCGTTGCCGGTCGCGGTGCTGTCGATGGTCCCGGCGTTGCAGTTCGAGTACTGGCAGTGGCTGGCGCTCACCCTCACCGCCCCGGTCGCGGTATGGGGGGCGTGGCCCTTTCACCGGGCCGCGGCGGTCAACGCCCGTCACGGCGCGGCGACCATGGACACCCTCATCAGTGTCGGCGTGATCGCCGCGTTCGGATGGTCCCTCTACGCACTGTTCTTCGGCGGAGCAGGCATGCCCGGGATGACGATGACCTTCACCCTCATCGGCACCCCGCAGGCCGGCGGCCACGAGATCTACCTGGAAGTCGCGGCGCTGGTCACCGTCTTCATCCTCGCCGGCCGGTACGCCGAAGCACGCGCGAAGAAGTCATCGTCGGAGGCGCTGCGGGCACTGCTGGAGATGGGCGCGAAGCACGCCACACAGCTCGTCGACGGTGCCGAACGGACGGTGCCGGTCGCGCAGCTTGCGGTAGGAGACACCGTGCTTGTCCGACCGGGGGAGAAGGTTCCCTCGGATGGGCTGGTGATCGATGGTTCCTCCGCGATTGACGCGAGCATGCTCACCGGAGAATCGGTGCCCGTCGAGGTGACGGCTGGGTCCCGTGTGGTCGGCGCGACGGTGAACGTCGGCGGTCGCCTCATCGTCGAAATCGCCCGGGTCGGCGCGGACACAGAGCTTGCCCGGATGCGCCGGCTGATGGAGGAAGCCCAGACCGGCAAGGCCAAGGTGCAGCGCATCGCGGACCGCGTGTCTGCCGTCTTCGTCCCCATCGTCATCGGACTGGCCGTGGCCGCGTTCCTCGGCTGGACAATCGCCGGAGCCTCGCTCGAGCTGGCCTTCACCGCGGCGGTCGCCACCCTGATCATCGCGTGCCCCTGTGCGCTCGGGCTCGCCACCCCCACCGCGTTGCTGGTCGGAACCGGCCGCGGCTCCCAGCTGGGCATTCTGATTCGTGGACCGCAAGTGCTGGAGCAGACGCGCACCGTCGACACCATCGTGCTCGACAAGACCGGCACAGTCACCACCGGTCAGATGACCGTCACCGACATCCGCCCCGTCGCCGGTGTCACCCGGGACGAGCTGTTGCGCGTTGCCGCCGCGGTCGAGGCAGGGTCTGAGCACCCGGTCGCCCGCGCCGTCACCGCTGCCGCCCCCACGGGCGCCTACGCAGACAGCTTCGCGTCGCACGCCGGGTTCGGCGTCCAGGGGCTCGTGGACGGATCCGCCGTCGTTGCGGGCCGGGCGTCCTGGCTGGCGGAGCAGTGGGGCATCCACCCGCCGGCCGAAGCCGCCGCCGAGCTGGGGGCTCTCGCCCGAACCGGTACCGCGATCGCGGTCGGTCGCGACGGGCAATACCTCGGCGCGATTGGGGTGGCCGATACCGTGAAGCCAACCAGCGCCGCCGCGATCGCCCGCTTCCAGGCGCTCGGGTTGCGCCCGGTGCTGCTCACCGGCGACAACACCACCACGGCCGCACGGATCGCCGCGGAGGTTGGCATCCTCGACGTGCACGCCGAGGTCACGCCCGCTGGAAAGCTCGATGTGATCCGCCAACTTCAGGACGACGGGCATGTGGTGGCGATGGTCGGTGACGGCGTTAACGATGCCGCCGCTTTGGCCGCCGCCGACCTCGGCCTGGCCATGGGCGGAGGCACGGACGCGGCGATCGCTGCCAGCGACATCACGATCGTCTCCGGCGATCTCACCGTTGTCGCCGACGCGATCCGCCTCTCCCGCCGCACTCTCGGCACCATCAAGGGGAACCTGTTCTGGGCGTTCGCGTATAACGTCGCCGCTATCCCGATCGCGATGGCCGGCCTGCTCAATCCTCTCGTCGCCGCAGCGGCGATGGCGTTGTCGTCGGTATTCGTCGTGACCAACAGCCTCCGGCTGCGCCGGTTCCGACCCGACCCGGCACCCGCCCCTACGACCCCCGTTCCCGTGCCCCAACCGGCCTGACCCGTGCCGCCGCACCGGCGCACCCAGCGAAGGAGGCTCCAATGAGCCAGCACGACCACCACAACCACTCCGACCACCAAGCCCACCGCGCCCCAGCGGCCACCGCCCAACACGATCACGCGGCAATGGGCCACCCGCACAGCGAAGACGACCGGGCACCCGCCGCGGGACACTCCGGGCACGGTCACGCCGACCATGGCGGACATGCCGGCCACGGGGACCATGTGGCGAGTTTCCGTCGACTGTTCTGGATCATGCTGGTCTTGGCGGTTCCGGTTGTCGGGTTCTCGATGATGTTCGCGATGCTCATCGGGTACGAGCTTCCTGATGCGGCATGGGTGGGCTGGGTCTCTCCGGTGCTGGGCACGGTCATGTACGTGTGGGGTGGCACCCCGTTCCTGACCGGCGCGGTCAGTGAGCTGCGGGCACGCAAGCCCGGGATGATGCTGCTGATCGGCGTCGCGATCACGGTCGCGTTCCTCGCTTCCTGGGGTGCGAGCCTCGGGGTCCTCGATCACGAGCTCGATTTTTGGTGGGAGCTCGCGCTGCTGATCGTGATCATGCTGCTCGGGCATTGGATCGAAATGCGTTCGCTCGCGCAGACGACGTCCGCTCTGGACTCCCTTGCCGCGCTCCTGCCCGATGAAGCGGAGAAGGTCGACGGGGACAACACCGTGACCGTCGCGCCGGCGGACCTGCGAGTCGGGGATGTTGTGGTCGTCCGCCCCGGTGGGCGGGTTCCCGCAGACGGGCGGATCGTTCAGGGCTCAGCGAGCATGGACGAGTCGATGATTACCGGCGAATCTCGTCCCGTCCGCCGCAGCGACGGCGACACGGTCGTTGCCGGGACCGTCGCGACCGACTCCGGCGTGCGAGTAGAGATCACTGCAGTGGGGGAGGACACTGCTCTCGCCGGGATCCAGAAGCTGGTCACCGATGCGCAGAACTCCTCATCTCGCGCCCAGCGGATCGCGGACCGTGCGGCCGCGTGGTTGTTCTGGTTCGCCCTCGGCGCCGGTGTGATCACCGCGATCGTGTGGACTCTGGTCGGGTTGCCCGACGATGCGGTGATCCGCACCATCACTGTGCTGGTGATCGCGTGCCCGCACGCGCTGGGTCTGGCGATTCCCCTCGTGGTGTCTATCGCGACCGAGCGGGCCGCCCGCGGCGGTGTGCTCATCAAGGACCGACTCGCGCTGGAAAGCATGCGCACCGTGGACACGGTCCTGTTCGACAAGACCGGCACCCTCACTAAGGGCACCCCGGCTGTTACTGCGATCGAGCCCGCAGGTGACATCACCCCGGACGAGCTGCTCACTCTCGCCGCAGCGGCAGAGTCCGACTCCGAGCACCCGCTGGCCCGCGCGATTGTGAACGCCGCGAAAGAGAAGCAGCTGCGCCTACCTGCCGCGACCGACTTCACGTCGTCGCCCGCAGTGGGGGTGCGTGCGCAGGTGGGGGGACGGGCCGTGCAGGTCGGTGGACCGTACCTGCTGGAACAAGCAGGCGGCTCAGAGCTGCCGGCCGCGGATGAGTGGCGCAAGGAAGGTGCCATCATCCTCCACGTCCTCATCGACGGGCAGGTCGCTGGTGCACTACGCCTGGCCGACGAGGTCCGGTCCGAGTCGCGAGCGGCAGTGGCTGCCCTCCACGACCGGGACGTGCAGGTGGTCATGATCACCGGGGACGCCGACGCCGTCGCTGCGTCCGTCGCAGCGGAACTCGGCATCGACCGGTACTTCGCCGGGGTGCGCCCCGAGGATAAGGCCTCGAAGGTGAAGGCGCTGCAGGACGAAGGTCGGAAGGTCGCGATGGTCGGTGACGGCGTCAACGACGCTCCCGCCCTTGCTCAGGCCGACGTGGGTATCGCGATCGGCGCGGGCACCGATGTCGCGATCGCCTCTGCCGGGGTGATCCTCGCTAGCGACGACCCTCGGTCGGTGCTGTCGGTGATCGAGCTGTCACGAGCGAGCTACCGGAAGATGAAGCAGAACTTGTGGTGGGCGTCGGGATACAACCTGCTGTCCGTGCCGCTGGCCGCGGGCATCCTCGCGCCGATCGGGTTCGTGCTGCCGATGTCGATCGGTGCGATCCTGATGTCCCTGTCGACGATCGTTGTCGCGCTGAACGCGCAGCTTCTACGCCGACTGGACCTCACCCCCGACACGGTCAGCCGCCTGTAGCAGCCGCCAGTAAAGAGGCGGACTACGTTGGACGGTAGGGAAGGAAGGAGGGGAGCATGTCGCTAATCACGCTCGCGGATGCCATGGGACGCACGCGCACGCTCACCCGCACCTTCCTCGTGATGATCGCGATCACTGCGGGGATCGTCGCGGGGCTGCTTGCGATGCACTCCCTGAACAGCCACGCCACCAGCACCGGTCACCTCGACACCGTTACGACTGCCCCTGCCGCCTCGCACCACGCTCAGGACGCCGCTCCGGTCGGGGAACCGGCGGCGGGGGAGTGCGATGACTGTGCCGGTGGGCACGACACCATGATGTGGTTGGCGTGCGTGCTCGGCCTGCTCGTGACCGTGCTGATCCTCGCCCGCATCACCGGAACCTGGCGGACCACCGACCCCGAACGCGGACCCCTGACCGTCTCGTCGTGGCCGGGTTGCCTCGCACCGGTGCCTCCACCCTCATTGATCGTTCTCTGCATCAGTCGCACCTGAGGATGCCGCTGCCTGCCCCCGCGTAGGCACGGCTCACCCTGCCCGCTGGGCAGGAACCTCATTGACGACTTTTGGAGAACCTCATGAAGATCCGTACTGCGGCGACTGCCGCGCTCGCCCTGACCACCGCCCTTATCCTCGCCGGGTGCTCCGACACCGGGAACGCCGGGGGTGGCATGTCTGGGATGGACCACGGCGGCTCCAGCAGCAGCGCCGCCCCTTCCGCTGACGCGTCTGCGAACGCGAACGACGCGGACATCATGTTCGCGACGATGATGATCCCGCACCACCAGCAGGCCATCGAGATGTCCGACGTGTTGCTGAGCAAGGACGACATCGACCCACGGGTTGTTGACCTCGCCGATGGCATCAAAGCCGCCCAGCAGCCCGAGATCGACACGCTCAACGGCTGGCTGCGGGAGTGGGGCGCCGACACCTCCGGCACGGACATGGATGGCATGGATCACGGCGGAGGGATGATGAGCGAAGAGGACATGCAAGCCCTCGACGCGGCGACCGGCACCGAGGCGGCCAAGCTGTTCCTGGAGCAGATGATCGAGCACCACAACGGTGCAATCGAGATGGCTCAGGAAGAAGTCAACAACGGGCAGAACCCGAACGCGACCGCCCTCGCGCAGAAGATCGTCGACGACCAGACCGCCGAGATCGCTGCGATGGAGGACATCCTCGCCAGCCTGTGACCGGCAGGAGTGGGACGGCGCCCGCGCCGTCCCACTCCTCGATTCCCGCTGCGCAAGGTCACCACCATGACACACCTCCCTCTTCACTCCGCCCTGCCCTCATCCCGCACGCTCACCCGTTGCCGTTCCCTCGCCGCCGTCACCGCGATTGCGGTCGGAGCTCTCACCCTCGCCGGATGCGCCTCATCCGAACCGGAAGTGACATCACCAGCGCCTGTGGCCACCACCCACGTGCACAGCATCGTGCCTGCCCCGGACGGAAACGGGTTCCTCATCGGCACCCACGAAGGCATCTACACCGCCACCGAGGACGGCCAGCTCGGTGGCCCGGTCGCCGGCCCCGTGTTCGATGCGATGGGTCTGACCTCGATCGACGGCACCCTGATCGCCTCCGGTCACCCCGGGCCCGACACTCCTCCCGAACTCGGCGCCCCGCACCTGGGCATCATCCGCAGCACCGACACCGCGCAGTCCTGGCAACCAGTCGCCTACACCGGCGAGAAGGACTTCCACGTCCTCGCCGCCGGCCCTAGTGGCACCCTGTACGGCATCACGACCGACAGCCCCGACATCCTCACCAGCACCGACCAGGGCAAGACATGGGCACCCACCGGAAGCGCCCTGCCGGCGTTCAACCTGACCGTCGACGCAGATGAACGCCTCATCGCATCCACTCCCGACGGACTACAGGTGAGTCTCGACGGCGGGGGCCGCTTCGTCCCGTGGGACGGTGCCCCACTCATCGCACTTCTCAACACGTCCCCCGACCGGCAACGCATTGTCGGGATTGGCAGCGGCAACACCCTCTGGGTCGCGCAGGCAGGATCACAGGCGTGGGAGCAAGTGGGCGTTGCCCCAGCCACCCCGCAGGCCGTTGCGATTGCCGACACTGGCGACATCCTTATCGCCGGGGAATCGGGGCTCACCGCGCTACCCGTCTCCAAGCAGTTGACTTCACCGAACTGACCGACCATGACGGACATCCAGAGCGTCACTGACGACGTCCCATGCGGTTGCGGCCCCACTGCGGAAGAGGCCCGCACGCTACGTGGGGGAATCACTCGGAGGCGCGCGCTCAGCGCCGGCGCGATCGGGGTCTTCCTCGCCGCGACCGGAGCCAGCCTCGCTCCGTCAGCATTCGCCGCGGAATACCCCACCTGGGATGACGTCGAAAAGGCTCGGAACAACGAGGCCGCGAAGGGCGCCGAAGTCACCCGAATTCAAGGGCTGATCCGATCACTCGTTATTGCGTACATCGGCAGCACCGGCGCCTCCAGCGGTTGCCACCTCCACTTCGAGGTATACGTCGGCGGCGTCCGGGTTGACCCTGCCCCCTTCCTCCGAGCACGAGGGGTCGCAGTTTGAACCACCCCACGCCCGGACCGCCCGCGGGCACAACCGTCCGCCGCTCGGAGGCAGCACCTGGCGAAGAGCGAACATCTGCCCTGGAGCATGCGTTGAAACTGCGTGCCTTCGATGGCCGGATGACCGTTCCGGAGAGGGCAGCCCATATTGCTGTGTACCTTGAGCTGGCGCGAGAGCTTGATACACGCGACGCGCAGTCCGAGGGTGTATCGCCTGACCTGTGCGCGTGGGACTCTACGGTCATTCAGGCCGCCGACGCCTGCCGGGAAGTTGCGGTGACGCTCGGCCAGGCCACCGTCGAGCTGGCCGCGGTACGGAATGCGGCGCGGCGGTGCCTGTCCGCGATCTCGTCGTGTGGCGACATCTGCGGACCACACAAGGAGGCAACTGCTTCCTGCGCACGGCGAGTGGACATCGCCAGACGAGGGGCGAAGGCTTGCGCGGACCTCATTTCATCCATCTGAGCAGCCTTCTGCTGCGGTCGCACCGATAACGATCGTTTGCGGCGCGGTGAGTGAAGGCACACCAGATCGAATGCCAGAAACGTGCGCCGTAAGCGGGTTTCGGTAGGCGTATTCGGTGGGGTGTGAGCCGGATGTGCTTACACCCAGGCCCCAGAGATGTCGCCTGGGGTGAAGCCGTTCCAATAGGTCATCAATCACTGTATAGTTCAGTGTGTGCTGACTATTTCCTCACGCCTCGATGTCATGAACCGGCTCGGCCGGGCCATGGCCGATCCCACGCGTTCCCGAATCCTAATGTCTCTGCTCGGTGGACCGAGCTACCCGGCTGTGCTCTCTCGTGAGCTGGAGCTGACGCGTTCGAACGTGTCGAACCATCTCACCTGCCTGCGTGACTGCGGGATTGTCGTTGCCGAGCCGGAGGGTCGCCAGACTCGTTACGAGATCGCCGACCCGCATCTTACGGCTGCGCTCGTCGCGCTCGTGGACGTGACGCTGGCGGTCGATGAGCACGCGCCGTGCGTGGACTCTGCGTGCACGGTGGCTGGCTGCTGTGGGACGGGGGCGGACACGTGAGCGCGGCGTGTGGCTGCGAGCACGAGCCTGCCCAGCCTGCCACTGCGGCGGAGGATGAGACCGAAGAGGTTGTGCGGCCCTGGTGGAGGGACCGTGGGATCATGGTGCCGGTCTTCTCCGGTGTCGCATTCCTGGCCGGTCTGATCCTTGAATGGTCCGGCCTCGAGATCCCGGCGCTGGTGTTGTTCTGGGCCGGTCTGCTCCTCGGTGCGTCGACGTTCACGCCCGGCGCGATCCGGAAACTGTTCAAGGGCAAGCTCGGTATCGGGCTGCTGATGACGATCAGCGCGATCGGCGCGGTCATCCTCGGCTACGTGGAGGAGGCTGCGGCTCTGGCGTTCTTGTACTCGATTGCTGAGGCGCTCGAGGACAAGGCGATGGACCGTGCCCGGGGCGGGCTGAGGGCGCTGCTGAAGCTCGTGCCGGAGACAGCGACCGTGCTGCAGAACGGCGTCTCTGCGCAGGTGCCCGCGAGAGAGCTGACGGTCGGCCAGGTCATGGTGGTCCGTCCCGGCGAGCGGATCGCAACCGACGGGATCGTCCGTTCTGGCCGCTCCAGCCTGGACACCTCGGCGATCACCGGGGAGTCGATCCCCGTCGAGGTCGAGCCCGGCGATGCGGTGTCGGCCGGTGCGATCAACAGCGCCGGCGCGCTGGAGGTCGAAACGACCGCTGCGGGCACCGACAACTCGCTCACCACGATCGTGGAGCTGGTCGAGAAGGCGCAGACCGAGAAGGGCGAGCGTGCACGTCTCGCGGACAGGATCGCCCGCCCGCTCGTACCCGGCGTTCTGATCCTCGCAGCGCTCGTCGCGATCATCGGGTCGCTGCTGGGCGATCCAGAGGTGTGGATCACCCGCGCGCTTGTCGTGCTGGTCGCCGCTTCTCCGTGTGCGCTGGCGATCTCGGTGCCGCTGACGGTCGTCGCCGCGATCGGCGCAGCAAGCAAGTTCGGCGTGATCATCAAGTCCGGCGCCGTCTTCGAGCGCTTCGGCACGGTCCGCCACGTCGCGGTCGACAAGACCGGCACCCTCACCCGCAACGAACCTGCGGTCACCGCGGTGCTCACTGCGAACGGCGTGACCGAGACACAGGCGCTGGCCTGGGCGGCCGCACTGGAGCAGCACAGCACGCATCCCCTTGCCTCTGCGATCACCGCCGCGGCCCCGGGCACACCGGCAGCTGCAGATGTGACCGAGCAGGCCGGGCACGGCATCGACGGCACTGTCGGCGGATCGAGAATCACCGTCGGCAGTCCTCGCTGGCTGGACGCGGGCGACCTCGGGAAGCAGGTCGCGGAGTTGGAGGAGCAGGGCATGACCGTCGTGATCGTCCACCGCGACGGAACCCCCGTCGCCGCGATCGGCGTCCGCGACGAACTGCGCCCTGAAGTCCCCGAGGTAGTCCGGACGCTCACCAACCAAGGCGTCGGCGTGACGATGCTCACCGGAGACAACGCCCGCACCGCTCGTGCACTGGCCGCGCAGGCCGGGATCAGCAACGTGCGCGCGGAACTGCGTCCCGAGGATAAGGCAACCGCGATCGGCGAGCTGTCAAAGGCGGGGCCGGTCGCGATGATCGGCGACGGAATCAACGACGCACCGGCCCTCGCTGGCGCAGACATCGGTATCGCGATGGGCGCCACCGGCTCCGACGCGGCAATCGAATCCGCCGACGTGGCCTTCACCGGCCATGATCTGCGCCTCATCCCGCGAGCGTTCGATCACGCCCGCCGCGGTCGACGGATCATCAACCAGAACATCATCCTGTCGCTGCTGATCATCACTGCACTGCTCCCGCTCGCGCTCTTCGGCGTCCTGGGGCTCGCGGCCGTCGTCCTGGTCCACGAGGTCGCGGAGGTCATCGTGATCCTCAACGGTCTGCGCGCCGCACGCACCCGCACGCCACGACTGGAAAGCTGATGCTCGCAACTATCGGTTCAGCGATCGGCCTGTTCGCGGCAACCAACATCGACGACATTGTCGTGCTCACCGTGCTGTTCCTGGCTTCCAGTCGAGGGAAGCCCCGGCCGTGGCAGATCGTCGCGGGCCAGTATCTCGGGTTCATCACCCTCGTCGTGATCAGCGTGATCGCCGCTCTCGGTCTCACCATCGTTCCGGACGAATGGGTCGGTTTCCTGGGTCTGATCCCGCTCGGCATCGGCATCTGGACGCTCATTCGCGGCCTGCGCCGTAACAGCGATGACGATGATGACGACTCCAAGATCACCGCGGTCGGACTATGGGGCGTCGCAGGGATCACGATCGCCAACGGGGCCGACAACATCTCCCTCTACACGCCGATCTTCCGCACCAGCGCCCCCAGCGACGTCGCGATCATGATCGTCGTATTCCTGATCCTCGTCGCGGTCTGGTGCGCGGCCGGCCGGCTGATCGGCACCAACAAGGCTGTTACCGAGGGGCTGGAGCGCGTCGAGCACTGGCTCGTACCGGCCGTGTTCATCGGCCTGGGCCTGTTCATCCTGATCGAATCTGGGGTCATCGTCCGTCTGATCGAGGTGCTCGCATGACCTCCTCCCAGTCAGAGGCTCATCCGCCCGCTGCGCGCAAGCTGTCGTCGACCCGGCGGCGGCAGCTCACTGGTGGAGCGCTCTTGATCGCCGTGGTCGTCGTGCTGATCGATCAGGGAACCAAGGTGTGGGCCGAAGCGACCCTCACCGACCGTGAGCGCATCCCGCTGATCGGTGACCTGCTGGGTTTGCAGCTCGCCTATAACCCCGGAGCGGCATTCTCCTTCGGGGAAGGCTTCACCTGGGTGTTCGCGCTGCTCGCTGTCGCCGCCACGGTCACAGCGATCGTGTTCGCGTTCCGAGTGCAACGCGTGAGATGGGCGATCGTCATCGGCGCGCTCGGCGGCGCTTCCGCCTCACACGCAGGCGACCGCCTTTTCCGGGACCCCGGATTCGCCCGTGGTCACGTCGTGGACTTCCTCGCCTACGGAAACTGGTTCATCGGCAACATCGCCGACATCGTAATCTTCGCCGCAGCGATCACCGGAGCAGTTTTCATGATCCGCGCCCGGGATGAGAGCACCGAGTGAGATCCGTTGTGCGGTGGTGGGACACCCATCAACTCGCCCTCTACATCGGCGCGATCGCCGTGGGCAGCCGTTGAGTGAGTTCACGCTTAGGCAGGCGGGCGGTCGCCATGTAGGCGCAGAGCCACCCACCAGCCGCATCGTCGACAGATGAAAGCGCGATCGTCTCCGAGTGCGTGCAGCTTCTTGCGTGGCAGATGTCGCCCGCAGCACGTGCACGCAACGTCCTCGTCAGTCGCCATGAGCGGAGAGCGCCTCTCGAATCTGTTCAACCGTTGGCATCCCGGCCAGCCCAGCAGGGGTGCTGTAAATACGGCAGGCGAGGTCATTGCTTCGCCCCGACCCCGGAAAGAGATCGTTGCCATCCAGGGTGATCGTGGGGGAGCCCGCGAACGAGACTGCGCCCGCGTCCTCCTCCGTCCGGATGAGTCGGTAGTGAACCTCCGATTCGTCGTGGCCTGTTTCTCGTAGCGCCTCAGAAACACGACGGCCAGCCTCAACCCAGCTGGGGCAACCGGCGATATAAAGCAGCTCAATCTCCACGACTCAATCATCCTCGACTTCGCTGTTGATGTCGTGCCCGGGCTACCACCGA
>Ga0160435_1000375_pt1 | contig 16893 bp, 12 predicted proteins | sample HID1973K_E0MG_FD_108213 | JGI IMG/M metagenome (GOLD analysis project Ga0160435, IMG submission 108213) | Enriched mosquito-associated microbial communities from UW Madison campus, WI, USA - HID1973K_E0 MG | ecosystem: Host-associated > Arthropoda: Insects > Digestive system > Unclassified ...
CGTGTCGTGTCCGAGGGCGGTGAGTACCGGGACGGTGACCTGCACGTGTGCGACGATCGCCTCGTTCTCGGGGATGGACGCGTTCGACACCTCGGGGGTGGCGTGACCGGTGAGCAACAGGTCGGCGAACACGTCCGCGCGGATCTCGTCGATCCGACGGGTGTCGTGCACGGCGGGCTCGTCGAACAGTGTCGTGTCGCCGCACGCGTAGGCGCCGGCATCGGCTCTTCCACCGGCAGTGGCATCCTCGCTGCAGTCACCCGCGTCGCCGCCGCCACCTACGCCGCCGCCGTCACCTATACCGCCGCACCTGCTTTCGCGGCGCGCGTCGATGACGCGTCGGGCGTACCGGTCGAGGCGGTCGCGGATGCCGTGCGCGATCGCCGCCGGTAAGGTCGCGATCAGTTCGGCCATGCCGTCGTCGAGGTCGCGCACCCACACGCACCGACCTTTCGCCGCGTCCGCGTGCCGCACTTCGAGGGGCACCGGGTGCAACCGGGCCGCGAGCATGCGGACCGCCGGTCGCAACCGGCCGGGCGTCTCTCGGCGGGCGATCTCGACCGCCGCCGCTTCGTACGCCGCGCGGGCCTCGTCGTCGTCGATCGGCAGCCCTGCCTCGATGATGACCTGCGCGTGCGCGCGGGAGATCTCCCCAGCCGCGAGCGCGGCGTGCGTGGCCGGGAACCGGCCGGTGAGGACGACGGCGTCCGACAGGTGACGCTGCACCGTCCGATCGGACACCCGCAGTGCGGCACCGATCTGCGCCGCCATCGACCGCAGCGGGATGTCCCGCACCTCGGACGGCCCGGGAGCGTCATCCTGCGCGCGGACCACCTCGACCGCGCGGGCGAGTGCCGCGGCCTCCTGCGCGTGCAAGGATGCCATCCCGGCCCGGATCCGGATCAGGTCGTCGACCACCGCGTCGACCGCATCCGCGGCGATCGCGGTGCTCGTCTCGAGTGATCCGGTGTTCGTCATAGCCCCTATTCTTCCGGGGGCCTCCGACATTGGAGGGTCTGAAAAACCCCGTCACCGGGGGTTCCTGTGGATAACTCCGACGCGTCCCCGCCTGGGGAGGGGACGATGAGCGACCCCTCGACAGGCTCGGGGACCAGGCGACGACTCGGGGACCGCGGGACCGACCCCTCGACAAGCTCGGGGACCAGGCGACGACTCGGGGACCGGGGCGACCCCTCGACAAGCTCGGGGACCGGCACCACGGCTCGGGGTTCGGGGACCGGGGGAGGATCCCTCGACAAGCTCGGGGACCGGCCCCTCGACGGGCTCGGGGACAGACCCCTCGATGGGCTCGGGGACCGGCCCCTCGACGGGCTCGGGGACCGACCCCTCGACGGGCTCGGGGACCGACCCCTCGACGGGCGCGGGGACCGGCTACCGCGGGGTCATCGCGGCCACCCGCGTAGCCGAGGAGATCTCGCGTCGCGTCCACGACAGCAGGTGACGCTCGTCGAAGCGCGGCGAGCACCGCGCGCACGACGTCGGCCGCGTGGCCCGGCGGTGCCGGTAGGCCACGTGGCCGGCGGGGCACACACCCACCCACGGCGCCAGTTCCGTCGCGGTTTCGCCGCGGTGGGTGACACCTCCGGTGTACCCGAGGCGGAGGGCCGTCCGCTTCCAGGCCGCGCCGTGTCCCGCACGCGCACCGGCAAGAGCGTGGGCGATCTCGTGGAGGATCGTCTGCCGATTGGTCTCGTCGTCGTACCGGGCCGCGAGGTAGCGCGACAGGGTGATGCGCTGACGCGTGTAGTCGCACGCTCCGGCGCGGCGCTTGGCGTTGTCGAACGCGAACGTCCACGAGCCGTCGAGGTGCACGGCCATGAGCGCTTCGGCTTCGCGCCGGACGTCGAGCAGATCTGTCATGCGGGCAGGATAGGACGCCGGTCGGACACTCAGACGGCGACGGCCGTGCGGCGGCGGTCGGCAGCCTCGATCGCCAGCAGGGTCGACTCGAGCTGCTCCTCGGGAGCGCCGGACTCCTGGCGCAGGAACAGCGCGCGCTTGAAGTCGCCGCGAGCGGCGGCGTAGTCCCCGGCGTCGTAGCTGACCTTGCCGCGGTGCTGGTACGCGAACGCCGCGAGAGCTGACCATCCCTGCCCCTCGGCCTCTTCGGCGCAGGTCGTCAGCTCCTGCACCGCGGCGGCGTAGGCGCCGCGGTTCTGCAGGATCGTCGCGTGCAGGATGCGGGCGCGCAGCAGGTCCTTGCGGGTGCCGCCCATGCGGGCCACGCGCACCGACTGCTCCGAGATGACGAGCGCGTCCTCGAGCCGGTCGAGGACCTTCAGCAGCCACACGCGCTCGAGGAGGGCGGCGAGGCTCCGCTGGTCGCCGAGCTCGCTCAGGCGGTCCTTGCAGCGACGGGGATCGACCTTCTCGCGCAGAGTGTCGGGATCGTATCCGAGGATGTAGCTCACCGTGTCTCCCTCCGACGCCGCGCGGTTCGCCTCTCCAGTGTCACCCGGCCCCAGGCGAACCGGACGAGGACGCGCCGCGTCAGCGCTCGAACACGGATGCCGCGGGCTTCGGCGACGGCTCGGCATCCGCGTCGACGCTCACGCGCGCGCCGCGTGCGAACTCGTCGAGCTCCGCGCCCTGGGCGACCTTGGCGGGATGCGGGCCGGCTGCCATGAGGCGCGGCAGCCAGGCGGTCGGGAGCGGGGCGGCGGAGGCGGCGATCACCAGGTTCCCGAAGCGGCGGCCCTTGAGGGTCTGCACCTCGGCGAGCACGATCACGTGCTCGAGGACGGCGCGGACGGTCGCCACCTGACGGCGGGCGAACGCGAGTCCTGCGCCGTCGGCGACGTTCACGAGCAGCACGCCCTCGGGCGCGAGGAGCGGCGTGAGCGTGCGGTAGTACTCGACGGTCGTCAGGTGGGCGGGGGTCTGCGCGCCGGCGAAGACGTCCGACACGACGAGGTCGACCGCCCCGCGCAGCCCCGCGGGAAGGCGCCCGGCGACGTCGCGGGCGTCGCCGATCCGCACGCGCACCTGCGCACCGCGGGGGAGGGGGAGCTGCGCCCGCACGATGTCGACGAGCGCCTGCTCGAGCTCGACCACCTGCTGGCGCGACCCGGGCCGCGTGTGCTCGACGTAGCGGGGAATGGTGAGGGCGCCCGCTCCCAGGTGCACGGCCGTCAGCGGCTGCCCCGGCATCCGGAGCAGGTCGATGACCGCCGCCATGCGGGCGATGTACTCGAAGTGCAGGTGTGTCGGGTCGTCGAGGTCGACGTGGGACTGCGGCGTGCCGTCCACGTCGAGCTCCCAGCCGCCCGCGAACCGGCTCGGGACGACCCGCGCGATCGTCCCGTCGGACAGGCGCGCCGAAGGGCCCGACTCCTCGATCCGCGCGCGCGCCATGCCCCCACGCTAGTCGGCGCTTCCGAAACAGGATCGAGACAAAGGTGTAACCGTTGCACAGAGCGTTCACAGGTAGCGTCGTTCGCATCCCCGGCGGGCGCATGCCCGCGCCCCGACGCCGGGCCCGCATTAACGGAAGGTGCACAATGCTCTCCACTTCGAGAAGGCGCGCACTCGCCGCCGTCACGGCGGTCGCTATCAGCGGCCTCGTCCTGACGGCGTGCAGCAGCCAGCGCGGCCAGGAGGAGTCCGAGGCCCCGAGCGACGTCGACACGACGTTCGTGTTCGGCGCGTCGGGCGATCCGTCGAGTCTCGACCCCGCGTTCGCCAGCGACGGCGAATCGTTCCGCATCTCGCGGCAGATCTTCGAAGGCCTCGTCGGCGTCGAGCCGGGCACGGCCGACCCGGCCCCGCTCCTGGCGGAGTCGTGGGAGCAGTCCGAGGACGGACTCTCGTACACGTTCCAGCTGAAGGAGGGCGTCACGTTCCACGACGGCACGCCGTTCAACGGCGACGCGGTCTGCTTCAACTTCGACCGCCAGAACAACTTCACGGGCGTCGCGCAGAGCGCGAGCATGTCGTACTACTGGGGCTCGCTGATGCGCGGCTACGCCGACACCGGCACGTCGATCTACGACAGCTGCGAGGTGGGCAGCGACACCGAGGTGACCATCACCCTCACCCAGCCGTTCGCCGGCTTCATCCCCGCCCTCTCGCTCCCCGCGTTCGCGATCCAGAGCCCGACCGCCCTCGAGGAGTTCAACGCCGACGAGGTCGGCGGCACCGCCGAGGCCCCGACGCAGAGCGAGTACGCGACGGGCCACCCGACCGGCACCGGTCCCTTCAAGTTCGACTCCTGGGAGCCCGGCGCCGAGACCACGGTCTCGGTCTACGGCGACTACTGGGGTGACCAGGGCCAGGTCGAGAAGGTCATCTTCAAGGTGATCGGCGACACCACTGCGCGTCGTCAGGCGCTCGAGTCCGGCTCGATCGACGGCTTCGACCTCGTGGCACCCGCCGACCTCGGCGCGCTCGAGGACGCCGGGTTCAACCTGGTGAACCGTGCGCCGTTCAACGTCCTGTACCTCGCCTTCAACCAGGCGGCCGAGGGCCTCGACGACATCAAGGTGCGCCAGGCGCTCACGCAGGCGATCGACAAGGACGCCCTCATCTCGCAGGTGCTCCCGGAGGGCACGGTCGCGGCGACGCAGTTCATGCCCGACTCGGTCGTGGGCTGGAACCCTGACGTCACCACCTACGAGTACGACCCCGAAGCCGCCAAGGCCCTCCTGGCCGAGGCCGGCTACGACGAGTCGAACCCGCTGGAGATCCTGTTCAACTACCCGGTCAACATCTCGCGGCCGTACATGCCGAACCCCGAGCAGATCTTCGCGAACCTGCAGAGCCAGCTCGAGGCGGTGGGCGTGAAGATCACGGCCGAGTCCAACGAGTGGGGCGAGTACCTCGACCGGATGCAGGGCGGCACCGACCACGGCATCCACCTGCTCGGCTGGACGGGCGACTACAACGACCCCGACAACTTCGTCGGCGTCTTCTTCGGCGCCCAGACGAACGAGTGGGGCTTCGACAACCCCGAGCTGTTCCAGGCGCTGACCGACGCACGCGGTCTCAAGACCGAAGAGGAGCAGGTCCCGGCCTACGAGTCCATCAACGAGCAGATCGCGCAGTTCATCCCGGGCGTTCCGCTGGCCCACCCCGTGCCCACGCTGGCGTTCGACGCCCGCGTCACGGAGTACCCCGCCAGCCCCGTCCAGGACGAGGTGTACAACATGGTCGTGCTGTCCGAGTAGGACGCCCGATCGGCGGATGCCGCGACCGGCGCACCCGGTCGCGGCATCCGCGTCACCTCCCCATCCACTGACCGGAGTCGCATCCCTTGCTACGCACCATCGGTCGGCGCATCCTGCTGCTGATCCCCACCCTCCTCGGGCTCACGATCCTGCTGTTCTTCTGGGTCCGAGCCCTTCCCGGCGGTCCGGCCGTCGCCCTCCTCGGCGAGCGGGCCACTCCCGAGGCCGTCGCCGAGATCAACCGCCTCTACGGCTTCGACCGCCCGCTCATCGAGCAGTACCTCACCTGGCTCGGACGGCTCCTGTCGGGTGACTTCGGCAGCTCGATCCAGACCGGGCGACCCGTCATCGAGGAGTTCGCGCGCCGGTTCCCGGCCACCATCGAGCTGTCGATCGCCGCGATGATCATCGCCGTCGGGATCGGCGTTCCGCTCGGGTACTGGGCGGCCCGTCGCCACGGCAAGTGGAGCGATCACACCGCCGTCGCCCTGAGCCTCGTCGGCATCACGATCCCGGTCTTCTTCCTCGCGTTCATCCTGAAGTACGTCTTCGCGGTGCAGCTCGGCTGGCTGCCCTCCGACGGCCGGCAGGACGCCCGCATGGATGCCACGCACTACACGAACTTCTACGTCCTCGACGGCCTGCTGACGGGGGAGTTCGACGCGGCGTGGGATGCGGTCCTCCACCTCATCCTCCCGGCGATCGCGCTCGGCACGATCCCGCTCGCGATCATCGTCCGCATCACCCGCGCCTCGGTGCTGGAGGTGCAGAACGCCGACTACGTCCGCACCGGCATGGCGAAGGGCATCTCGCGTCAGACGCTGCGGAGCCGCTTCATCCTCCGCAACGCCATGCTCCCGGTCGTCACGACGATCGGCCTCCAGACGGGCCTGCTCATCTCGGGCGCCGTCCTCACCGAGACCGTCTTCGCCTTCCCGGGCATCGGCTCCTTCCTCGCGCGGGCGATCTTCACCCGCGATTTCCCCGTGCTGCAGGGGTTCATCCTCTTCATCGCCGTGCTGTACGCGCTGATCAACCTGCTGGTCGACGTCTCGTACAGCCTCATCGACCCGAGAGTGAGGGTCCAGTGACTTCCGCGATGCTTCCACCCGCCCCGGGCGGCGGACCCGCCGACGACACGGCCGGCCAGCTTCTGGCCGCCTCGACCGCCGGCCAGAAGGGCGGCTTCTGGCGCGACGTGTTCGCCCGACTCCGCCACAACCCGTCGGCGTGGATCGGCGCGTTCATCGTGCTGCTGTTCCTCCTGGTGGCGGCCCTCGCGCCGCTCCTGGCGCCGTACGGTCCCACCGAGCTGCCCGGCCAGCGGTTCATCACGCCGACCCACATCCCGGGTCCCGGCGAGCTGGCGGAGTTCCCGCTCGGCCTCGACCGGTTCGGCGGCGACGTGCTGTCCAAGCTCATCTGGGGCGCGCAGGCCTCGCTCATGATCGGCGTGATCTCCACCGCGCTCGGTCTTCTGGGCGGCATGATCCTCGGCCTCCTCTCCGGCATGTTCGGCGGCTGGGTCGACAACGTGATCATGCGCTTCGTCGACATCCTGCTGTCGGTGCCGAACCTGCTGCTGGCGGTCTCCATCGCTGCGATCCTCGGGCAGTCCCAGACCGCCGTCATGATCGCCATCGGAGCGTCGCAGGTGCCGGTGTTCGCGCGGCTGCTGCGCGCCTCGATGCTCCAGCAGCGCTCCGCCGACTACGTCCTGTCGGCGCAGACGCTCGGCCTCGGCCGCGGCAAGATCACGATGAGTCACGTGCTGCCGAACTCGGTCGGTCCGGTCATCGTCCAGGGCACGCTGTCGCTGGCGACCGCCGTCATCGACGCGGCGGCGCTGTCGTTCCTCGGACTCGGCGGCGGGCTGCCGCAGACCGCCGAGTGGGGACGCATGCTCACCTACGCGCAGGCGGAGCTCGCCATCGCGCCGTGGCTGGCGTTCCTGCCGGGCATCTGCATCTCGGTCACCGCGCTGGGCTTCACGCTCCTCGGCGAGGCTCTGCGCGAAGCGATGGACCCCCGCACCCGCGCGCGCTGACGGCATCCGCCCGGCCGTTCCGCCCTCGGCACTGCACCCTCGGCTTGGCGCCTACGGCATTGCGCCCTCGGCTTGGCGCCCTCGGCTTGGCGCCTGCGGCATTGCGCCCAGACCCCGTGGGGTGACCGAGCCCACACGAAAAGGGCGGTACGGATCGTGTGGGCTCGCCCAGACCCCGTGGGATGGGCGGCGAGACCCGTGGGATGGGCGGCGAGACCCCGTGGGATGGGCGACGAGACCCGTGGGATGGGCGACGAGACCCCGTGGGATGGGCGACGAGAAGTCGAGAAGCCGAGAAGCCGGGGCGGGCTAGACCGCGATGTCGAGCTCGTTGCCGGGGATGGATGCCAGGAGTCGACGCGTGTACGGGTCGCGCGGGTTCGTGAAGATCTCCTCGCTCGAGGCGGCCTCGACGAGCTGCCCGTCCTTCATGACGCACACGTAGTCGCTGATGAGGCGCACGACCGCGAGGTCGTGCGAGATGAAGAGGTAGCTCAGGCCGTACTCGGACTGCAGGTCGCGCAGCAGCGTGAGGATCTGGTCCTGCACGAGCACGTCCAGCGCCGACACCGGCTCGTCGCACACGATGAGGTCGGGGTTCAGCGCGAGGGCGCGGGCGATCGCGACGCGCTGACGCTGACCCCCCGACAGCTCGGACGGATAACGGCGGAGCATCGTCTGCGGCAGCGCGACATCGTCGAGGAGCTTCCGCACGCGCGCGTCGCGATCCTTCGCCGACCCGCGCTTGTAGAAGTCGAGCGGCTCGGAGATGATCCGCTCGATCGTGAACATCGGGTTCAGCGACGAGTACGGGTCCTGGAAGATGGGCTGCACCTTCTGACGGAAGTCGCGCAGCGCCCGGCCCTTGAGGCTCGCGACGTCCTGCCCTTCGAACCGGAGCGCGCCCGACGTCGGCTCGACGACCTTGAGCAGCATGCGCGCGGTCGTCGTCTTGCCCGACCCGGACTCGCCGACGATCGCGACGGTCTCACCGCGGGGGATCGCGAACGACACGTTCGAGACGGCCGCGAAGTCCTCCTTCTTGCCGCGGATCTTGTAGACCTTGGTAAGGTCCTCGACCTCGACGATATTGTCGCGCGGCGCTGCCGGCGCGGCGGCGGATGCTGGTACGGCGGGCGCGGTGGCCCCCTCGTCGGACGCCGCCGCCGGCTTCGTGGTGAACACCTCCGGTCGCAGCCGTGCCACGGCGACCGAGGGCGCGGCCTGCACGAGCGCCTGAGTGTAGGCGTGCTGCGGGTCCTCGAGGATCTGCCGCGCGGGACCCTGCTCGACGATGCGGCCGCGGTGCATGACGATCACGCGCGCGGCGCGCTCGGCGGCGAGGCCCAGATCATGGGTGATGAGGAGGACGGAGGTGCCGAGGTCGGTCGTCATCCGGTCGAGCTGGTCGAGGATCGTCTTCTGCACCGTGACGTCGAGCGCGCTCGTCGGCTCATCGGCGATCAGGAGGCGCGGGTTGCAGGCCAGGCCGATCGCGATCAGCGCGCGCTGGCGCATGCCGCCGGAGAACTCGTGGGGGTACTGCTTCGCGCGCTCCTCGGCATCCGGCAGTCCCGCGGCGGCGAGGGTCTCGACGACCTTCCTGTCGACATCCTTCGTGGTGGCCAGGCCGTGCGCGAGGAGCGTTTCGGCGACCTGTGTCCCGATCTTCGAGACCGGGTTGAGGTTCGACATCGGGTCCTGTGGCACGAGCCCGATCTGGGCGCCGCGGACCTTCCGCAGGAGCGTCTCGGACGCGCCGACGAGCTCCTGCCCGTCGAGGGTGATGCTGCCCCGGACGACCTTGCCGTTGCCGGGGAGGAGTCCGATGACCGCCATCGCCGTCGTCGACTTGCCGGAGCCGGACTCGCCGACGATGGCGACGGTCTCACCCGCGGCGATCTCGAGGTCGACTCCCTCGACGGCGTGGACGACCCCGCCGACGGTGCGGAAGTCGACCGCCATGTCGCGGACCTGGAGGAGCGGCGTCGCTGCCGCGTGATGCGCCGGGCGCGTCTGGAGGGACATGCGACCATCCTGCCCCGCCGTCGCCTGCGGCGCACGGCCGCGGCGGCGGTCTTTACGCAGTCGTAACGCGCGGCGGTGCTCCGAGTGGCGTGTGCATAACTCCGGTGATCCGGTGGCTGTGACCCGTGATCGGGGGTCCAGAGCGCCTCGCGGCGTCGGATTACCGGAGTTGTGCACGCGGCGACGCCGGTACCGTGGCGGTATGACGGCCATCGACCTCAACGCGGACCTCGGCGAGACCGTCGACGGCGTGCCGACGGCCGACGATGCGGCCATGTTCGCGGTGATCTCGAGTGCGTCGGTGGCGTGTGGCGGCCACGCGGGAGATGTCGCGTCGATGCGCGAGTCCGTCGCGCGCGCCTCGGCGCACGGCGTGGCGGTGGGCGCACACCCGTCGTACGTCGACCGCGCCGGCTTCGGTCGCGCCGCACAGGTCGTCGACCCCGCCGTGCTCCGCGGTCAGGTGCGGGAGCAGCTCGAGGCGCTCGTCGGAGCCGGCGGGGACCTCCGCTACGTGAAGCCCCACGGCGCGCTGTACCACGCGGTGTCGGCCGATCCGGCCGCGGCGGCCGCGGTGGCTGCGGCGGTCGCCGACGTGTCCGAGGCCCTCGGCCGGCGCCTTCCCCTGCTCGGTCTCGACGGCGCGATCGTGCGGGCTGCAGCGGATGCCGGGGTGCCCTTCGTCCGCGAGGCCTTCCTCGACCGCGGATACCTGCCGGACGGGCGGCTCGTGCCGCGCGGCGAGCCCGCCGCCCTGCTCGCCGATGCGGCCGAGGTCGCGCACCGCGCGGTGCGACTCGCGCGGGACGGCGAGGTCGTCGCCGTCGACGGTTCGATCGTGCGCACCGGCGCGGCATCGCTGTGCCTCCACGGCGACTCGCCCGGCGCGGTCACGATGGCCCGGGCCGTCCGCGCGGCGCTCGACGAGGCCGGGATCGACGTGGCAGCGCCATGGTGACAACTGACGCGGTGCCAGACGACTCGGAGCCAGACGACGACGTGACGACCGCGGTGCGGATCCTGCCGTTCGGTGAACGCGCCCTCCTGGCCGAGGTGGCGTCGCTCGCCGAGGTGCTCGACCTGCACGCGCGGCTCGCGGCATCCCGTCCGGCCGGGGTCGTGGATCTCGTGCCGGCCGCGCGGACGGTCCTCGTGCGGGTCGACCCCGCGGTTCTGTCCGTCGCCGCTGCCCGCGCGTGGATCGGCGCCGCGGCGGTCGCCGACACGGCGACGGATGCCGGCTCGCCGCCGCCCCTCGTGGAGCTCCCGGTCATCTACGACGGCGACGACCTGGCCGAGGTCGCGGCGCACCTCGGGGTCTCGACCGAAGAGGTGGCCGCACGACACGCGGCCGCTGAGTGGACGGTCGCGTTCACGGGCTTCGCGCCGGGCTTCGGGTACCTCGTGAGTCCCGACTGGACGGTGGAGGTGCCACGGCGGCGCTCGCCGCGGACGCGCGTGCCGGCGGGCGCCGTCGGTCTCGCCGGCGAGTTCACCGGAGCGTATCCGCGGGAGACGCCCGGCGGCTGGCAGCTCATCGGGACGACGACGGCCTCCCTGTTCGACCCGGATGCCGCGACGCCCGCGCTCCTCGCGCCCGGCACGCGCGTCCGCTTCACCCCCGCCTCCCGCCCCCCGGCCGCACCGACAGCCGCCCCGGTCGCACCGACCGCCGCCCCCGCACCGACCGCCGGCTCGGCACCGACCGCCGCCCCGGCACCGGCAGCCGCCGCCCCGGCAGCCGCCGCCCCGGCGATCCGCATCCTCGATCCCGGACCGCGCGCGACCATCCAGGACCAGGGGCGCCCCGGTCACGCCGCCGAAGGACTCGCCGTCGCGGGGGCGGCCGACCGGACGGCGCTGCGGACGGCCCTGCGCCTGGTCGGCACCGCGGAGGACGCCGCGGGGATCGAGATCACGATGGGGGGCTTCCGCGCCGTGGCCCTCGCCGACCTCTGGATCGCCGTGACGGGCGCGTGGGGCGCGATCGAGGTCGACGGGCGCGCCGTCGATCCATACGTCGCGCACGCGTGGCCGGCGGCGACGGAGCTGCGGATCGATGTCTTCGCCCACGGCGCGCGGGGGTATCTCGCCGCCCGCGGCGGGTGGGACGCGCCGCGGTTGGCGGGTTCCCGATCGAGCGACACCCTCGCCGGAGTCGGGCCCGCGCCGCTGCGCGCCGGGGACGAGCTCGCGCTCGCCGCGGATGCCGTCAGCCCGATCCCCGCAGATGATCTCCATCCCTGGAGCGCACCGCCCGACGACACCATCGAGCTCGACCTGGCCCCGGGGCCCCGCGCGGACTGGTTCACCGCGGCGGCGCACGCGTCGCTGTTCGACTCGGTGTGGACGGTGTCGTCGCAGGCCGACCGCGTCGGCATCCGACTCGAGGGTCCCGAGCTCGCGCGCGCGGTCCCCGTGGACACCGCGGTGCCCGGCGAACTGGCGAGCGAGGGCATGGTGCCGGGCGCGCTGCAGGTGCCGCCGTCGGGCCGCCCCGTGATCCTCGGGCCGGATGGGCCCGTCACGGGCGGCTACCCCGTGATCGCCGTCGTCACCGACGCGTCCCGCGACGCGCTGGCCCAGGCGCGGCCGGGCATGCGGGTGCGATTCCGGCACGCGCGCTGACGGGCGGGGAGCGGATCGGGGGTGTCCCGCGGACACAGCGCGCTCATAGAGTGGTCGCATGTCCCGCACCGTGACCCCTGTCGCCGCCCTCGCGCTCGCGGCCGTCCTGCTCCTCGCCGGCTGCTCCTCCCCGACCGGGCAGGGAGCGGATCCGGCGCCGTCGAGCTCCGCCCCCGCCGCCGAGCCTGCCGCCGGCGACACCATCAGCGGCACCGGCTACACCTACGCCGTCCCCGAGGACTGGGGCGACCCGGGTCCCGTCGAGGGCTTCGACCCCGACAGCTTCGCGGCCGACCTCGACGACGCCGACGGCTTCGCCGACAACGTGAACGTCATCCTCTCGCCCGCGGGCAAGGTCGAGCTCGAGCAGGTCGAGAGCGCGGGCCCGGGCGAGCTCGAAGGCGGCGGCGCGACCGACGTCACCGTCCAGCCTCGCGTCACCGTCGCCGGCGCCGAGGCCTCGCACATCTCGGCGGCCCTGGCATCCGAGGGCACCGAGTACCTGATCGAGCAGTTCTACGTGAACAGCGACGACCAGACCTACATCGTCACCTTCTCCTTCAGCCCGGACGTCGCCGCCGGCGACCGCCAGTCCGTGACGGACGCCGTGCTGGCCTCCTGGACCTGGACCTGATCCCGAGCCGACTCGGCGTTCTCGTGTCGGCTCGGCGAAGGGGCTCGGCGAAGGGGGGCACTGCTCACCAGTGCGCGAGGGTCTCGGCTGCAGCGCCGGCCTCGGACGCCGGGAGCGCGCGCGAGACCGCTTCGGCCAGCGTGAGCTGCCGGCCGTGGGCCTCGCCGGCCGCGACCCGGTCGGGATGCCGCGCCCGCACCTCGTCGAGTGAGAGCGCGTGCACGGTGAACGCCTCCACGTCGAAGACGCCGACGCGGTGGCGGATCATCGCCGCCGCGGCGGACAGCTCACCCGCCCGCTCCGCGTCGCCCCGGGCCGCCGCGACGGCGCACAGTCCCTCGAGCCCGTAGGCGACGCCCTCCTCGTGGTGGAGTCGCACCGACTGCACGAGCGTCGTGACGAAGACCTTCTCCGCCTCGTCCACCGCGCCGCGCACGATGAGCAGCCTGCCGCGCTGATTGCCGGCGACCGAGAGCGTGAACCGGTCGCCGTGGGCCTCGGCGATCTGCGACGCGCGCTCCAGGTGCGCGAGGGCGTCGTCGATCGAGCCGCGGAGCCAGGCGACTCGGCCGAGCGAGACCCGCGTGATGGCCTCTGCCCACGAGTTGCCGACCTTCTGCAGGCGCTCGACGGCATCCCGCAGCTCTTTCTCCGCGAGGTCGATGTCGGGATCGGGCAACTGCACGCGCGCGGTGGCGCGAGCCGCGAAGGCCATGGCCGAGGCGTCCTCGTCGCCGGCCTCCGCGAACAGCCGGGCGACCTCGCCGAGGCCCGCGACCACCTCCTGCGCCGGGCGCTGCCACAGCTCGCCCCATAGGGCGAAGAACCACGCGGTCGCCCGGGAGCGCTGGGCGATCGGCTGGTCCTTGCCCAGCAGCTCGAGCATCCACACCCGGACCCCGCCGAACAGGCCCATGATCCACCAGTAGATGAGCATCTGCCACGCGAAATCCGCCGCGTCGTCGAGCCGGCCGGTGTAGACGAGGTGACGGATGGCGGCGCGGAGGTTCGCGAGCTGCAGTCCGAGCTCGGGCAGCACCGCCGCCTGCCCGGTGCCCCGCAGCTCGGGCGCGAGCCGCTCGACGAGCGCGTGGTAGTAGTCGGCGTGGGCGGCGCGCATGAGGTCGGCCTCGCCCCGCTCCTTCAACCGCCCCATCGCGTACTCGCGCACGATCGCGAGGAGCGAGAGGACGCCGCGGCCGGCGATGTCGGTCTGCTTCACCAGCGAGGCGTCCACGAGCGCGGCGAGCCCGTCGAGGGCGTGACCGTCCCAAGCGCGTCCCTCGCCGAGCGCTTCGACGGCGTCGAACGTGAACCGCTCCGCGAACACGCCCAGGTCCTCCAGCAGCGCGCGCTGGGCGGGGGTGAGCAGGCTCACACTCCACTCCAGCGTCGCCCGCATCGTCCGGTGCCGCTCGGGCAGGTCGCGGACCGCCGCCGTCAAGAGGGGCAGGCTCCGGCCGAGCCGCTCCGCGATCGCCTGCGGCGACAGCATCCGCGCCTTGGCCGCGGCCAGCTCGATCGCGAGCGGGAGTCCCTCGAGCCGCCGGCAGATGTCCATCACCGCGCCGGCGTTGTCCTCCGTCAGGACGAAGCCGGGCGTGGCGGCGACGGCGCGGTCGACGAACAGCGCGCACGCGCTGGACTGCCCGGCGCGCTCGAGGGTCGCCGGTGCACCGTCGACCGGCGCGACGAGGGGCGGCACCTCGTAGACGCGCTCGCCGCGGATGCGCAGCACGATGCGGCTCGTGACGAGGAAGCTGGCCGTCGGCGCGACGGTGAACAGGCGCACGAGCACGGGCGCGGCATCGACCACCTGCTCGAAGTTGTCGAGCACGAGCAGCACCCGCCGCCCCGCCAGGGCGAGCGAGAGCCGCTCCTCGAGCGCGGCTTCGCCGTTGTCGCGGATGCCGAGCGCGTACGCGATCGTCGGCAGCAGCAGCGCCGGCTCCAGCACGTTCTCGAGGGCCACGAAGTAGGTGCCGTCGGGGAAGAGGTCGTCGGCGGCCAGTGCGACCTCGATCGCCAGCCGGCTCTTGCCGATGCCGCCGGGCCCGATCAGGCTGACCACTCGGTCCTCGCCGCGCTCGAGGAGCCGTCGCGCGGCCGCGATGTCGCCTTCCCGGCCGATGGTCCGCGTATAGGGGACGGGGACGCGCGCGACGAGCGACCCGCCGCCGCCGGGGGCGGGCTCGCTCGGCCGGGACTGGTCGAACCGCTCCGCGAGGAGGGTCGCGAGGTCGTTGGCGATGCGTGCGCCGAGGGCCTCCGGCGTGTCGAAGGCGAGATAGGCGGCGGTGTCGTCGGAGCGGATGCGGTCGATGAGCGCGTCCAGGCGCTCCTCCCGCTCGGCGCCGGACTTGATGTAGATGAGCTTCGGCATCCCCGGCGGGGCGAGGCGGTACTCGTCCTCCAGACCCGAGATCTCCTCACCCGGAGCGACCCATCCGTAGCTCGCGCCGTAGATCCCGACGAACACGTCGCTCTGCGCGAGGTAGGAGCGGTAGAGGGCGCGGGGAGGGTGGGGGCGCGCGCCGAGCTCGAACATGACGGGCGCCAGCCGCAGCCCTTCGATGGCGGCACGGGCGGCGCGTCGCTCGTCGGCGAGCTCGCGCAGAGTGGAACTGACGAAGACCCGGATCCGCTGGTCGGGTGTGCGGATGACGGGTTCGGAGACCCCGGTCATGTGCACATCATGGCGCGACGGATGCCGTTCGCACCAGATTTCGCGCGTGTATACCGCAGCATCCGAACGTCGTCAAGAATCCGACTGGACACGGCGCGTCGTCCGGCCTATAGTGGGTAGTTGCGCTCCCTTCCCCCATGCCCTCATATGGTGGTCGGCTTGTGCCTGCACCCCCGTCGCCCGGCGACGGCGCGCGTGGCAGGTCGGGGATCGGGAGCGTTTCACCTGACGACAAGGAAAACCCGCCCTGCCCGGGCTCACGGAGGTAATCCCCTTGGCTGCTGCGCGCAACGCAACCAATTCCACCACCACCAAGAACGGTCGCGGAGCATCCCGCCTCTCGTTCGCCAAGATCTCCGACACGCTGACGGTCCCCGACCTTCTCGCGCTGCAGACGGAGTCTTTCGACTGGCTCGTCGGCAACGAGGCCTGGAAGGCGCGCGTCTCGGACGCGCAGGCCGCCGGGCGCACCGACGTGCCCAGCACGAGCGGCCTCGAGGAGATCTTCGAGGAGATCTCGCCGATCGAGGACCTCGGCGAGACGATGCAGCTCTCGTTCACGAACCCGTACCTCGAGCCCGAGAAGTACTCGATCGAGGAGTGCAAGGAGCGCGGCAAGACCTACGCCGCCCCGCTGTACGTCGAGGCCGAGTTCATGAACCACCTCACCGGTGAGATCAAGACGCAGACCGTCTTCATGGGCGACTTCCCGCTCCAGACGGGCAAGGGCACCTTCATCATCAACGGCACCGAGCGTGTCGTCGTCTCCCAGCTCGTCCGCTCGCCGGGCGTCTACTTCGACAAGACCCCCGACAAGACGTCCGACAAGGACATCGTCTCGGCCCGCGTCATCCCGAGCCGCGGTGCGTGGCTCGAGTTCGAGATCGACAAGCGCGACCAGGTCGGCGTGCGCATCGACCGCAAGCGCAAGCAGTCGGTCACCGTCTTCCTCAAGGCCCTCGGCCTCTCGAGCGAGGACATCCTGAACGAGTTCGCCGGCTACGAGTCGATCGAGGACACGCTCAGCAAGGACACGATCCTCACCAAGGAGGACGCGCTCCGCGACATCTACCGCAAGCTCCGTCCGGGCGAGCAGGTCGCCGCCGAGGCCGCCCGTGCGCTCCTGGACAACTTCTACTTCAACCCGAAGCGCTACGACCTGGCCAAGGTGGGTCGCTACAAGATCAACCAGAAGCTCGGCCTGGATGCCGCGCCCAGCGACTCCGTCCTGACCGTCGCCGACATCGTCGCGACGATCAAGTACCTCGTCGCGCTCCACCGCGGCGACGCGACCCTCCCGGGCATCCGCGACGGCAAGCCGGCCGAGATCCGTCTCGACGTCGACGACATCGACAACTTCGGCAACCGCCGCATCCGCGCCGTCGGCGAGCTCATCCAGAACCAGGTCCGCACCGGTCTGTCGCGCATGGAGCGGGTCGTCCGCGAGCGCATGACCACGCAGGACATCGAGGCGATCACGCCGCAGACCCTGATCAACGTGCGCCCCGTCGTCGCCGCGATCAAGGAGTTCTTCGGAACCTCCCAGCTCTCGCAGTTCATGGACCAGAACAACCCGCTCGCTGGTCTGACGCACAAGCGTCGCCTCAGCGCGCTTCGCCCCGGCAGCCTCTCCCGCGACCGCGCGGGCATGGAGGTCCGCGACGTCCACAGCTCGCACTATGGC
>Ga0160435_1000376_pt1 | contig 16888 bp, 15 predicted proteins | sample HID1973K_E0MG_FD_108213 | JGI IMG/M metagenome (GOLD analysis project Ga0160435, IMG submission 108213) | Enriched mosquito-associated microbial communities from UW Madison campus, WI, USA - HID1973K_E0 MG | ecosystem: Host-associated > Arthropoda: Insects > Digestive system > Unclassified ...
GCGGGCGCATCGTCGAGCCGATGGCCCCGGCTCGCCCGGTCGGCCGTGATCGCGATGTGCATCATCACGTCGCCGATCCCGAACTCGTTGACGAGGTAGCCGAGCTCGCCGAGGCCGGCGACGAGGTCGGCCTTGAAGGCGACGAGCGCCGTCGTGTCGAAGGTCTTCTCCCCCAGGACGCGACGGAGCGTGCGGATGTCGAAGGACCCCTGTTCCATCTCCTCGTGCGCGAGTCGGCTCAGCAGACGGCGCTGCGCCGTCTCGGTTCCCGACAGGCGCACGCGCGCCGCCGATCGCTCGAGGGTGAGCTGCGTGCCGCCCAGCAGAGCGCGGACCCGACCGAGGTCGCCGTCCAGGGTCGCCTCGCTGACATGGAAGCGCTGAGCGGTCTCGTACACGTCGATCCCGTCGTCGGCATCGAGGATCTCGCGCACGAGCCGGTGGAGGCGGTCACGGGGGGTCTCGTCGGCCGAGGCGGCCTGGAGGGCACCGGGCGCACCGGGTCCCACCCGATATCCGGAGGGACCGGACTCCACGGCATCCCCGCCCGGCACGCGCGCGTTCAGCGCGGCGACATACGAACGAATGCTGCGCGGGGTCACGCCGACCAGATCGGCGAGCTCGCCCGCGGTGCGCCAGACCGGGTCGCGCGACAGCAGCGCGATGACGCGGTCCTGTCTCGTCCGGCTCATGGAATCCAGTCTTCCACGGGCACGGGCGGGGGTTTCCTCCCCCGCGGAAGAAGGACTGGTTGTCCCGTTCCTGGGAGTCGGATGAGAATGGCACGGAGACAAGGAGGCGGATCGATGAAGATCCTCGTCGTCTGCGGCGCTGGCGCGTCGAGCACGTTCGTCGCCCAACGGGTGCGCACTGCCGCACAGCGGGAGTCACGGGACGTGGTCGTCATGGCAGGGACTCCCGGCATGGTTGCCGCGGAGGTCGGCACGGGCGACGTGGTGCTGGTCGGTCCGCATCTCGGTCTCGCACTCGCCGGAGTGCAGCACGACGCCGCCACCCGAGGCGCCCACGCCGTGCTGATGCCGGACGACATCTTCGACGACCGGGACGGTTCCCGGGCCCTCGCCCTTGCGGACGAGGCCGTCACCCCCGCTGCCACGACGCAAAGGTCCCCCCGATGAGCTCCCAGGCCACCCGCACCGTCAGGATCGGATCGTCGAACGGTCTCCACGCCCGCCCGGCGAAGCTCTTCGCTCAGGCGGCGAAGGAATCCGGCGCCGCCGTGACCGTGGCGAAGGGTTCCGGCGCCGCGGTCAACGCCGCGAGCATCCTGAGCGTGATCTCCCTCGGCGCCGAGCACGGGGACTACGTCACCCTCACCGCAGAGGGCGACAACGCCGAGCACGTCCTCGACGCACTGACCGAGCTTCTGACCACCGACCACGACGCCTGAGGGATACATGACTGAGCTTCGAGGAGTAGGAATCGGCCTGGGCATCGCCCACGGCCCCATCGCGCGGATGGCCGAGCCGCTGCCGGCACCGGAGGACGTGCCCAGCACGCTCGGCGCCGACGCGGAGACGACCCGCGTGAAAGAGGCGATCGCCGCCGTCGCCCGCGAGCTGGAACAGCGCGGCGAGACCGCCGGAGGCGCCGCGCAGGAAGTGCTCGAGGCGCAGGCCATGATGGCCGAGGACCCGGCGCTCGAGGACGAGGTGGCCTCGCGACTGGCCGCCGGCAAGACCGGCGAGTTCGCCGTCCACGACGCGTTCGCGTCGTTCCGTGACTCCCTGGCCGCCATGGGCGGATACCTCGGCGAGCGCGCAGCGGATCTCGACGACGTCGCCCAGCGGGTCATCGCCCGTCTGCGCGGTGTCGCGGCGCCCGGTGTTCCCGACCCCGGCCACCCGTTCGTTCTGGTCGCGAAGGATCTCGCTCCCGCCGACACCGCGCTCCTCGACCTCGACAAGGTGCTCGCACTGGTCACCACGGAGGGCGGGCCCACCTCGCACACGGCGATCCTCGCCCGCGAGAAGTCCATCGTCGCCGTGGTCGGCGTGACCGCGGCATCCGGCCTCACCGACGGCGACGCCGTCATCGTCGACGCCGCCGCCGGCATCGTCACGACCGAGCCGACCGCCGACGAGGTCGCGCAGGCCGAGCGCCGCGAGGCCGACCGCGCTGCCGCCGCCGACGCGCCCATCACCCCCGGGGCCCTCGCAGACGGCACCGCCGTCCCGCTGCTGGCCAACCTCGGCAAGCCCGCCGACGCCGCGAAGGCCGTCGAGCTCGGAGCGGAGGGCGTCGGCCTGTTCCGCACCGAGTTCCTCTTCCTGAGCTCGTCGCAGGCGCCCACTGTCGAGGAGCAGACGACGGCGTACACCGAGCTGCTTGCCGCCTTCCCCGGTAAGAAGGTCGTGGTCCGGGCGCTGGATGCCGGTGCCGACAAGCCGCTCGCGTTCCTCAACGACGCGCACGAGGAGAACCCCGCGCTGGGCCTCCGAGGCCTCCGCGCCCTCCGCGCCAGCGAGGACATCCTCCGCGAGCAGCTCACCGCACTCGCCAATGCGGATGCCGCGACCGACGCCGACCTCTGGGTCATGGCGCCCATGGTCTCGACCGTCGAGGAGACCGAGTACTTCGTGACGATCGCGAAGGAGTACGGCATCAAGACCGCCGGCGTCATGGTCGAGGTCCCCTCCTCGGCCCTGCTGGCCGACAAGGTGCTCGCGCACGCCGACTTCGCCTCGATCGGCACGAACGACCTGACCCAGTACACGCTCGCCGCCGACCGCCTGCTCGGTTCGGTCGCCTCGTTCCAGGACCCGTGGCACCCCGCGGTCCTGCAGCTGGTGAAGGCGACCGCCGACGGTGGCGTCCGCAACAGCAAGCCGGTCGGCATCTGCGGTGAGGCCGCAGCCGACCCGCTGCTGGCCGTCGTGCTCGTCGGCCTCGGCGCCACCACCCTCTCCATGGCCCCGACGGCGCTGGCCGACGTCCGGGCGACCCTGCTGAACCACAGCCTCGACGACGCCAAGCGCATCGCCGAAGCAGCCCTCGCCGCATCCGATGCGGCATCCGCCCGCGCCGCAGCACAGGACGCTGCGGCACACCCGAAGGAGAACTGATCACATGACAACGACGTCTGCACCCGCCCGAGGAGGTGCCCGCGTCGCCGTTCAGCGATTCGGCACGTTCCTCTCCGGCATGGTCATGCCGAACATCGCGGCGTTCATCGCCTGGGGCCTCATCACCGCCCTGTTCATCGACACCGGATGGGTCGGCCAGAACGGCCCCGTCGAAGCGTGGCGCTGGGCCGACTCCCGCATGCTCGGCGGCGGCGAGACCGCCGACGGCACCCTTTGGGTCGGCCTCGTCGGCCCGATCATCACGTACCTGCTCCCCTCCCTCATCGCATACACCGGCGGCCGCATGGTCCACGGTGTCCGTGGCGGCGTCGTCGGCGCAGTCGCCGCGATGGGCGTCATCGTCGGGGCGAACGGAACGATCATGTTCCTCGGCGCGATGATCATCGGTCCGCTCGCCGCCCTCGCGCTGAAGTACGTGGAGAAGCTCTGGGAGGGCAAGATCCGCGCCGGGTTCGAGATGCTGGTCGACAACTTCAGCGCAGGCTTCGTCGGCTTCTTCGCCGCCCTCGCCGCGTTCTTCTGGCTCGCGCCGATCATGAAGGCCGTCACGAACGCCCTCGGTGGCGCGGTCGGCTGGCTCATCGACAACGGCCTGCTGCCGCTCGCGAGCATCCTCGTCGAGCCGGCGAAGGTGCTGTTCCTCAACAACGCCATCAACCACGGCGTGTTCACGCCGCTCGGCAGCCAGCAGTCGCTCGAGACCGGTCGCAGCCTGCTGTTCCTCGTCGAGGCGAACCCCGGCCCCGGTGCCGGCCTCCTGCTCGCGATCACGTTCTTCGGTGTCGGTGCCGCACGCGCCACCGCCCCCGGTGCGCTGATCATCCAGTTCCTGGGTGGCATCCACGAGGTGTACTTCCCGTACGTGCTCGCCAAGCCGGCCCTGATCCTCGCGCTCATCGCCGGCGGCGCGTCGGGCGTCGCGACGAACGCGATCTTCCAGTCCGGCCTCGTCGCCGCGGCATCCCCCGGATCGATCTTCGCGGTGCTCATCCAGACCGCCCCGGGCAGCCACCTCGGCGTCATCCTGTCGGTCATCATCTCGGCCGGTGTCACCTTCGCCGTCGCTGCCGTCATTCTGCTGGCCGGTCGCAAGCGCGACCTCGCCCGCGAAGAAGCCGGCCAGAGCGGCTTCGCCGACGCGATCGCCCGCAACGAGGCGAACAAGGGCAAGGCGTCCGCCGCGACCAGCGTGCTCGGCGGTGCCGGCACGGTTGCCGCCGCGGCACCCACCGACGGCGCCGTCGCCACCGACGCGAAGGAGATCCGCTCGATCGTCTTCGCCTGCGACGCCGGCATGGGATCCTCCGCGATGGGCGCCAGCGTCCTGCGCAACAAGATCAAGAAGGCGGGCATCGAGGACGTCACGGTCGTCAACAAGGCGATCGCGAACCTCGACGGCACCGCCGACCTGGTCATCACCCAGCAGCAGTTGACAGACCGCGCGAAGCGGCAGAACCCGGACGCCGTGCACGTCTCGGTCGACAACTTCATGAACTCGCCGAAGTACGACGAGGTCGTGGAGATGGTGCGTCGCCAGCACGACAACTGATGCGGACCGCTGCGGGGTCGGAGACAATGGTCCCGGCCCCGCAGCCCGTTTTCTCACACGCACGACACGGAAGAAGGACACCATGGCTCGCGAAGTTCTCACCCTCGGTCAGATCCGCATCCACTCCGGCTCAGTCAGCCAGGAGCAGGCGATGAAGGAGGCCGCCGACATCCTCGAGGCATCGGGAGCCGTCACCGGCGCCTACTTCGACGCGATGCAGCAGCGCGAGGTCGCGGTGTCCACCTACATGGGCAACGAGCTCGCCATCCCGCACGGAACCAATGAGACGAAGGACGCGATCCTCGACTCCGCCCTGTCCTTCGTCCGCTACGACGGCGGCGTCGACTGGGGCGGCGAGCCGGTCACGTTCGTCGTCGGCATCGCCGGCAAGGGCGACGAGCACCTCGAGATCCTGTCGCAGATCGCCCTCCTCTTCTCCGAGGACGAGGAAGTCGCGAAGCTCAAGGCCGCGCAGACCCCCGAAGATCTCTACCGCCTCCTCGCGACGGTGAACGAGGCATGAAGGCCGTCCACTTCGGCGCCGGCAACATCGGGCGAGGCTTCGTCGGCCTTCTCCTGCACGAGGGCGGGTACGACCTCGTCTTCTCCGACGTCGCACCCACCCTCGTCGACACCATCAACGGCGTCTCCGAGTACACCGTTCACGAAGTGGGGGCCGGTGGCTCCGACAAGGTGGTCACGGGCTTCCGCGCCATCAACAGCCAGGCCGACCCCGACGGCGTCGCCGACGAGATCGCCGGCGCCGACGTCGTGACGACCGCCGTCGGTCCCACGATCCTCCCCTTCGTCGCACCGAGCATCATCGCCGGGCTCCGACGTCGCGACGTGGCATCCGCTCCCCTCCAGGTCATGGCCTGCGAGAACGCGATCAACGCCACTGACCTCCTTCGCGCAGAGATCGAGAAGCGCGCCGGTGAAGAGTGGGCGGACCTCTCGACGCGGGCGGTGTTCGCGAACACCGCCGTCGACCGCATCGTCCCCGGCCAGCCCGCCGACGCTGGCGTCGACGTCACGGTCGAGCCGTTCTACGAGTGGGCCATCGAACGCGGACCCTTCGGCGACAACCTGCCGAACATCCCGGGCGCGCACTTCGTCGACGACCTCGCTCCCTACATCGAGCGGAAGCTCTTCACCGTCAACACGGGCCACGCCGCCACGGCGTACTTCGGCGCAGCAGCGGGAATCACCCGCATCTCCGACGCTCTCGCCGACACCGGTATCCGCGCGAAGGTCGAGCAGGCGCTCGAGGAGACGTCCGGACTGCTGACGGCCGTCCACGGCCTCGACCCCGCCGAACTCGCCGAATACCGGGCGACGATCCTCGACCGTTTCTCGAACGAGGCTCTGCCCGACACGGTGCAGCGGGTGGGTCGCCAGCCGCTTCGCAAACTCTCCCGCCATGAGCGATTCATCGGCCCGGCTGCCGGCGCGGCCGAGCGAGGGCTCCCGGTGGAAGGTCTCGTCGGCGCGATCGCGGCCGCGCTGCGGTTCGAGGACGCTGCGGACCCGCAGGCGGTCGAGTTGCAGGAGCGGATCCGGACGGAGGATGCCGCGGCCTTCACGGCATCCGTCACCGGGCTCGACGCATCGCACCCGCTCTTCGCGCGCGTGCAGGAGGCGGTCGCCCAGCGGCAGACCGACCTCGGCGTGTATCGCGCGTGACCGCCGAGCGGAGGCGGCCTCGGTCGCGCGGTCGCCGTGTCGTCTCGCTCGCGGTCCTGACGGTGGTCGGGCTGCTGGTCGCCGGTGTCGTCGGGATCGTGATCTGGAGTCAGGTCGGTGTGATGGATGCCGAGGCGGCCGCGTGGGACGAGGTTCGTCAGGACGACCGCATCGCCATATCCGACACGGGCGGCAACGTCGTGCTGTCCCCGGCCGAGGGTGAGAGCGAGATCGGTCTCGTGTTCGTGCCCGGCGCGAAGGTGCAGGCTGAGGCCTACGCGGCGAAGCTGTCCGAATTGGTCACCGAGGAGGGGATGGCGGTCGTCATCACCCGACCGTGGCTGAACCTCGCGTTCTTCGACCCGAGACCGCTGTCGGCCTTCACGGACGCGGTACCCGATGTCGACACCTGGTTGGTCGGCGGCCATTCGCTCGGCGGTGTGCGCGCATGCCAGCTGTCGGGCGACGCCGACGGATTGGTGCTGTTCGCGTCGTACTGTTCGAACGACGTCTCGGACAGCGGGCTGCCGGTGCTCAGCATCTCAGGGTCCGAGGACGGCCTGTCGACCCCTGAGAAGATCCGGGATGCCGCGCCCCTCCTGCCCGCCGATGCAGAGTTCGTCGAGGTGCCCGGCGCAGCGCACGCCTCGTTCGGGGACTACGGCCCCCAGGCCGGCGACGGCACACCCTCGATCGAGGACGCCGACATGACGGCCGAGATCACGGCATCCGTCGCGGGGCTCCTCCCCCGCCTCTAGCGCATGCGAAGGTGCTTCAGCAGCGACAGCTGCTGAAGCACCTTTCGCACGTGGCGCCCGCGTCAGCCGGCGAAGCCCTCGGCGATCAGCTCGATGAGCTCCTCGCGCTCCTCGACCGTCAGGAACGCGGCCGCCGCCGCGTTCAGCTGGAACGCCTCGAGGTCGTCCAGCGTGTACTCGAAGGTGTCCGCCAGCAGGCTCAGCTCCCGCGTCAGAGACGTGCGGCTCATCGTCCGGTTGTCGACGTTCACGGTCACCGCGAAGCCGAGCTGGTACAGCAGGTCGAACGGGTGGTCCTCGAGCTTGGTGCCCCACGCGGCGACGGCGCCGGTCTGCAGGTTCGACGAGGGCGACAGCTCGAGCGGGATCTCGCGGTCGCGCACCCACCGCGCCAGGCTGCCGAAGCGCACCTGCACCTCGTCGCCCTTCTCCTCGACGACGTCGAGGTCTTCCGCGATGCGGACGCCGTGCCCCAACCGGAGCGCGCGACCGTCGATGAGCGCGGATCGGATCGAGTCGAGCCCGGCCGCCTCCCCCGCGTGGACGGTGACGGGGAAGAACTCCGAAGCCAGATACTCGAACGCCTCCCGGTGCTTCGAGGCGGGGAACCCGTCCTCGGCGCCGGCGATGTCGAACCCGACGGCGCCGCGACCCCGGTGGGCGATGGCGAGCTTCGCGATCTCGAGCGATCGGTCGGCGTGACGCATCGCGGTGATCAGCTGGCCGACGCGGATGTCGTGGCCGCGGGCCGCAGCGGCATCCTCGCCCTCTTCGATACCCTCCTGCACGGCTTCGACGACCTCATCGAGGCTGAGCCCGCCCTCGAGGTGCTGCTCGGGCGCCCAGCGCACCTCGCCGTAGATCACGCCGTCTGCGGCGAGATCCTCGACGAATTCGCGGGCCACGCGACGGAGCCCGTCGCGGGTCTGTATCACGGCGATCGTCAGGTCGAACGTCTTGAGGTATTCGACGAGCGAGCCGGAGTCGGCCTGGTCCTCGAACCAGTCGGCGAGGTCGTCCGCCGCCGCGGCGGGGACCTCGATCCCGGCCTCCTCGGCGAGCTCGATGATCGTCTGCGGGCGCAGCGCACCGTCGAGGTGGTCGTGCAGAGACACCTTGGGCAGCGAGCGGATCGAGACGCCCTGGAGCTTCGCGTCGCCGTGCTGATCGATAGCCATGTGGGGTTCCCTCGGTTGGTCAGGCGGTGATGCGCTCGAGGACGAGCGGGGTGGATGCCGGTGCCTCGGCGCCGATCTCCCAGGCACCCTCGAGCGCCTCGGCGGCCCGGGCGAACCGGTTCTCATCGTCGGCGAGAAGGGTGAACAGAGGCTGTCCGGCGGAGACGGTGTCGCCCGGCTTCACGTGCAGGTCGATCCCTGCCGCGTGGATGACGGGGTCCTGGGCGCGGGCACGCCCGGCGCCGAGTCGCCAGGCGGCAACGCCGAAGGGCAGCGCTTCGAGGCGTGTGACGACACCGGCGGCGTCCGCGGTGACGGTGTGCGTCTCGCGCGGGGTGGGCAGCGCCGCATCGGGGTCGCCGTCCTGCGCGGCGATCATCCGTCGCCATGAGTCCATCGCGCGGCCGTCCCGGAGTGCTCCTTCGACGTCGGCGTCGGGCTGGCCGGCCAGGGCGAGCATCTCGCGCGCGAGCGCGACCGTCAGTTCGACGACGTCGGCGGGGCCACCGCCTGCGAGCACCTCGACCGATTCGCGGACCTCGTTGGCATTGCCGATCGCGAGGCCGAGCGGCGTGTTCATGTCGGTGAGCAGCGCGGTGGTCGCGACGCCGGAGTCGGTGCCGAGGGCGACCATCGTGCGCGCGAGCTCACGAGCCTTGTCGACATCACGCATGAAGGCGCCGGACCCGAACTTCACGTCGAGAACGAGCGAGTCGGTGCCCTCGGCGATCTTCTTCGACATGATGCTCGATGCGATGAGCGGGATCGCCTCGACGGTGCCCGTCACGTCGCGGAGCGCGTAGAGCCGCTTGTCGGCTGGGGCGAGGCCGGAACCTGCGGCGCAGATGACGGCGCCGACGTCGCGCATCTGCGCGATCATCTCGTCGTTGGAGAGGGCGGCCCGCCACCCGGGGATGGCTTCGAGCTTGTCGAGGGTGCCGCCGGTGTGGCCGAGCCCGCGACCGGAGAGCTGCGGCACCGCGACGCCGAAGGACGCCACGAGGGGCGCCAGCGGGAGGGTGATCTTGTCGCCCACGCCGCCAGTGGAGTGCTTGTCGACGGTGGGCTTGCCGAGGCCGGCGAAGCTCATCCGCTCACCGGATGCGATCATCGCGTCGGTCATCACACGGATCTCGTCGCGGGACATGCCGTTGAGCAGCACCGCCATCGCGAAGGCCGCCATCTGCGAGTCGGCCACGTACTCGCGCGTGTAGGCGTCGATCATCCAGCGGAGCGCGTCTTCGGCGACCGCGCCCCCGTCGCGCTTGGTGCGGATGACGTCGACGGCGTCGAACGGCTCTACGGCGGTCATCGGGCAGCCTCCAGGTCGCGCGGCCCGAAGGCGTCGGGCAGCACCTCGTCGATCGTGCGGATGCCGGAGACGGTCTCCAGCAGCATCCCGGGCAGGGCGAACTCGTTCAGGAGCTGGCGGCAGCGACCGCACGGCATGATCGTCTCACCGTCGTTGTTGACGCACACGAAGGCGACGAGCTCCCCCCCGCCGGTCATGTGCAGGTTTCCCACCAGCCCGCACTCGGCGCACAGGCCCACGCCGTAGGAGGCGTTCTCCACGTTGCATCCGGTCACGATGCGGCCGTCGCTGACGAGCGCGGCGGCCCCCACGCGGTAGCGCGAGTACGGCGCGTAGGCCTTCTCCATGGCGTCGACGGCTGCGGCTCGCAGCTCGTCCCAGTCGATGTCTGTCACGGTCATCCCTTGATGTACGGCTTGCCGGAGGCGGCGGGCCCGCGGATCTGACCGGCGAAGCCGGCCACCGCGAGGATCGTCACCACGTACGGCAGCATGAGCATGAACTCGCTGGGGATCGGCGTCTTCAGGACCGTGAGCAGGTTCTGAAGGTTCGTCGCGAATCCGAACAGCAGCGCGGCGAGGGCCGCGCGGATGGGGTCCCATCGTCCGAAGATGACGGCCGCGAGGGCGATGAAGCCGAGGCCGGCGGTCATCTCCTTGCCGAACTGCGGGACAGAGACCAGGGTGAAGTACGCCCCGCCGATTCCGGCGATCGCGCCGGCGAGCGACACGTTCCAGAAGCGGAGACGGTTGACGTTGATGCCCACCGTGTCCGCCGCCTGCGGGTGCTCACCGACGGCGCGCAGGCGCAGGCCCCACCGGGTGCGATAGAGCCCCCACGCCACCACGGCGACGGTGACGAACATGAGGTAGACGATGAAGGTCTGGTTGAACAGCACCGGTCCGATGATCGGGATCTCACTGAGGAGCGGGATCTCGAGTCGCGTGAAGCGGATGGGCGAGTTCAGCTCGTTCTCGTTCGGGACGAGGAGCGCGCCGTAGAGGAATCCGGTGAGGCCGGTCACGAGCACGTTCAGCACGACACCGACGATGACCTGCTCGACGAGGTACTTGATGGCGAATGCCGCGAGCACGAAGGCGACCAGCACCCCGCCGATCATCGCGCCGATGAGGCCGACGAAGGGGTTGCCGGTGATGCTCGACAGGAGCGCCGCCGAGAACGCGCCGAGCAGCAGCTGCCCCTCGATCGCGACGTTGACGACACCGACGCGCTCACCGATGACGCCACCGAGGGCACCGAAGACCAGGGGCACGGACAGCGAGATCGCACCGGCGAGCAGACCGGTCACGGGCACTCGGCCGCCGGCCGCCGCCCACACGAGGAACGCGAACACGGCGAGGACGCTGAACACGACGGGCAGCCACAGCTGCACGCGGCGGTACGACCAGGCGTCCCAGAACGCCCAGGCGGCCAGTGCCGCCACGAACAGCAGCACGATCCACGAGGTCGGGCCGGTGGGGATCCCCACGTCGGGCAGAGCGATGGAGGATGCCGGGTCGCCGAGGCGGAAGGTGCTCGTGCCCGAGCGCGGAGCGGTGAGGAAGAGCAGCGCGAGGAGCGCCGTCATCGCGACGAGCACGATCGGCAGCTTGAGGTGCCGCTGCTTCACGGTCGCGAGGTGGATCGTCCCGTCGGACGTGGTGGTCGGGGCGAGGGAGCTCACGCGGTCACCGCCTTCTTCGCGGCCTTGGCTCGCGCCTTGGCCGCCTTCTCGGCGTCCGTCTTCGGCAGGAAGAACACCGTGCGCAGCAGCGGCGGGGCCGCGATGAAGAGCACGATGAGCGACTGCACGACGAGGACGATATCGACGGGGATTCCCTGCGCCTGCATCGCGAACGAGCCCGCCTTGAGGGCGCCGAACAGGATGCCGGCGGCGAAGACGCCCCACGGGCGGCTGCGGCCGAGCAGCGCGACGGTGATCGCGTCGAAGCCGATGCCGGCGTCGATCGTTCCGCTGAAGCCGGTGGTCACCGACCCCTGGATCTGGTTCATCGCGGCGAGGCCGGCGAGGCCGCCCGCGAACAGCATCGCGTAGATGTAGATGCGCTCGACGCTGATGCCGGCGGCGCGCGCGGCGTGCGGGTTCTCCCCCACCGCGCGCATCCGAAGGCCCAGGCTGGAGCGCTCGATCACCCACCAGATGAGCAGGGTGGCGAGGACCACGATGACGAACCCCCAGTCGAGCAGGGGGAACTGCGGGCCGAGGAGCTGCGGGAACTGCGCGGACTCGGGGGTCGCGGCCGAGATCGGCTGATTCGTGCCGGGCTTCTGCAGCAGGCCGGGGGTCCGGATCATCCACACCAGCAGGTAGTACGCGATGTAGTTGAGCATGATCGTGAGGATCACCTCGTGTGCGCCCGTGCGCGCCTTGAGGAGCCCGACGATCCCGCCCCACAGAGCGCCTCCCAGGATGCCGGCTGCCAGGGTCAGCGGCAGGTGGAGTGCCATTGGCAGGTCGACGTTGAAGGTGACGAGCGCGGCGAATCCGGCGGCGACGAGCATCTGGCCGCGGGCGCCGATGTTGAACAGACCCGCGCGGAAGGCGAGGGCGACACCGAGGCCGGCAGCGATCAGCGGAGCCGCGAACCCGAGGGAGTTCGTGAGCGGGCGGATCTGCGTCAGGAAGTCGGCGGCGTTCGGGTTGAACACCGCGCCGCGGAACAGCGCGGCGTATCCGCCGACGACCGAGTTCCAGATGGCGACGAGCGTGTCGGTGGGACGGGCGAAGAAGTAGCCGGCGGCAGCCTGCACGTCGTCGTTCGTGGCGGCGATGAGCACGCCGCCGGCGAGGAGGGCGAGGACGATGGCCAGTGCCGTCGTCACCGCGCTCCCGCGCAGCAGTTCCTTGATGAACACGTTGGTGCGGGGCGCGGCGGGCACCTCGCCACCGGTGAGGGGGCCGGACGCGTGCGGCAGCTGCTCGCTGGGCAGGCTGCGCGCGGTGTCGTCTGCCCCGGGCGTCGTTCCGCTCATGCGGCAACCTCCGGGTCGGTCGCGCCGGCCATCATGAGGCCGAGCGTGTCGCGGGGTGTGTCGGCGGGGACGATGCCGACGATCGCACCGCGGTACATGACCGCGATCCGATCGGCGAGGGCCGTCACCTCGTCGAGCTCGGTCGAGACGACGACGACGGGCACGCCGGCATCCCGTGTCTCGATGATCCGCTTGTGGATGAATTCGATGGAGCCGACGTCGACGCCGCGGGTGGGCTGGGCGGCGATGAACAGCCGGAGTTCACGGCTCATCTCGCGCGCGATGACGACCTTCTGCTGGTTGCCGCCCGACAGGGTGCCGGCCGGCGTGTCCGGACCCTGGGTGCGGATGTCGTACTCGCGGATCCGCTCCCGCGCGAACTCGTCGAGCACGCTGCGTCGGATGGTCCCCGCGCTCACGAAGGCGGGGTCTGCCGAGCGGTCGAGGATCAAGTTCTCGGCGACCGAGAAGGAACCGACGAGGCCATCTTCCTTCCGGTCCTCGGGCACGAATCCGACGCCCTCGTCGAGGATCGCGCGAACGCTCTTGCCGACGAGCTCCACTCCGTTGAGACGGATGGAGCCCTCGGTGCGACCGGCGAGGCCGACCATCGCGTCGACGATCTCGGTCTGGCCGTTGCCCTGCACGCCCGCGATCGCGAGCACTTCGCCGGGACGCACGTCGAAACTCACGTCGTTCACGACGACGTGACCCGACGGGGTGAGCACCCGCAGATCGCGCACCTCGAGTCCGCCGCTCTGCGGCGAGGCCGGGGTCTTCTGCACGGTGAGTTCGACGGCACGGCCCACCATGAGGGAGGCGAGTTCGGCGTTCGTGGCCGTGGGCGAGGCCTCGCCGACGACCTTGCCGAGGCGGATGACGGTGATGCGGTCCGCGACCTCGCGGACCTCCCGGAGCTTGTGGGTGATGAAGACGATCGCGGTGCCCTCGTCCTTGAGCTGGCGCATGATGGCCATCAGCTCGTCGGTCTCCTGCGGGGTGAGGACGGCGGTCGGCTCGTCGAAGACGAGGACCTTGGCGTCCCGGGAGAGGGCCTTGATGATCTCGACGCGCTGCTGCACGCCGACGGGGAGGTCGCCCACGAGCGCGTCGGGGTCGATCTCGAAGCCGAACCGGTCCGCGACGTCGCGGACGTGCCGACGGGCTGCGGCGAGGTCGAGGCGGCCGAGCCCCTTGGTCTCCTCGTTGCCGAGCATGACGTTCTCAGCGACGGTGAAGACGGGGATGAGCATGAAGTGCTGGTGCACCATGCCGATTCCGGATGCCATGGCGTCGCCGGGCCCTCGGAAGTGCTGGACGGCGTCGTCCAGGAGGATCTCTCCCTCGTCGGCCTGGTACAGGCCGTAGAGGACGTTCATCAACGTCGACTTGCCGGCACCGTTCTCGCCGAGCAGAGCGTGGATCTCACCAGGCTGCACGACGAGGTCGATGCTGTCGTTCGCGACGAGGCTTCCGAATCTTTTTGTGATTCCCCGGAGCTCGAGCTTCATAGTTGAACCTTATCTTCGACCGCCCATCGACAGGGAGGGCGGAACGGACCGCACACGGCGATCGGGGCGAGCAGCACACGCTGCCCGCCCCGATCGTGAGTGGGATTACTGCTTGGGCGAGTTCTTCGACTCGACCGTGATGTCACCCGCGATGATGGCGTCCTGGAGAGCGGTGAGCTCGTCCGCGAGGCCCTCGGGGAGCTCGGACTCGAAGGCGCCGAAGCCGGAGAGCTTGACGCCCTCGTTCTCGAGCGTTCCGATGTAGGGCGCGACCTCGAACTCGCCGCCGGCGGCCTCGACAGTGGCGTCGTGGACGGCGACGTCGATGGCCTTCATGATCGACACCAGCGTGATGTCGGCGACGGAGTCGTCCTTGGCAGCGAGGTCCGAGTCGACACCGAGCATCTTCACGTCGGAGCCGCCGTCGGCGATCGCCGCTGCCGCGCTCTCGTAGATCGGGCCGCCGACGGGGAGGATGACGTCGACACCCTGGTCGAGCACGCTCTGAGCGGTCTGCTTGGCCGTGTCGTTGGCAGCGAAGCCGCCGGTGAAGGCGCCCTCCTGGCCCGCGACGTCCCAGCCGAAGAGCTCGACCGAGCCGCCCTTGTCTTCGTTGTACTTGTCCACGCCGAGCGCGTAGCCGTCCATGAAGACGGCGACGGACGGGATCTGCATTCCGCCGAAGGTGCCGACCTTGTTGACGCCGGTCTCCGCAGACCACGCCGCCGCGGCGTATCCGCCGAGGTAGGCCGCCTCCGCCGTGTTGAACACGAGCGGCTTGATGTTGGGCGCGTCGGTGGTGCCGTCGAAGTCGTTGTCCGCGAGGTCGTCGATGATCGCGTAGTCGATCTCGGGGTTCGCGTTGGCGGACTCGACCGTCGCTGCCGACAGGTTGAAGCCGACCGAGACGATGAACGTGCAACCCTCGGAGACGAGCTGCTCGAGGTTCGGCGCGTAGTCGTTCGGGGTGGTCGACTCGAGCTCGATGCCCTCCACGCCCAGCTCCTCGAGGGCGGAGTCCATGCCTTCCTTGGCGGACTGGTTGAACGACTTGTCGTTCCAGCCGCCCTCATCGGAGATCAGGCAGGGCTTAAAGCCGTCGACGACGTCCACTTCGGGTGCGGCGTCAGTCGGGGCGGCCTCAGGTGCGGTGCCGCAGCCGGCGAGCGCGACGAGCAGCGCGGCGGCGCCGGCAACGCCGAGGAGCTTGTTGGTGGTCGAGATGGTCAATGCAGCCTCCACATTGATGTGCCCCGCGGATCTCGCGGGGGCATTGTGAAAAGTTACCTCCCGTGACGCCCGCGACGTAGTCTCAGCGCACGGCGCGAGGCCAATGGTTACAAAGCCGCAATGTAGGCGACACGCGCGGGCCGACGGCGCGGCCTGAGGCGGGTCAGAGTACGTCGCCGCGCCCGGTCACCTTCAGGGCGTCGACGACGCTTTTCACGCGCTGAGCGTGCTCCGCCGTCGTCACCAGGAGCGCGTCGTCGGTGTCGACGACGACGATGTCCTTCACACCGATGATGCTGATGACGCGGCTGGTCTGCGACACGACGATGCCGCTGGCGGCGTCGGAGAGGACGCGCGCGTTCTCTCCGAGGATCGCGAGGTCGTTTCCTCGGGCGTTCGAGTTGAGCTTCGCGAGACTCGCGAAATCGCCCACGTCGTCCCAATCGAAATGACCGGGGACGACGGCGAGCTTTCCCTTCTCCGCCGCGGGTTCGGCGACGACGTAGTCGATGGCGATCTTCTCGAGCCTCGGCCAGATGCGGTCGACGGCGGGGCCGCGCCGCTCACGGTCGTCCCATGCCTCGGCGAGTTCGAGCAGCCCGGCGTGCAGGGCGGGGTTGTTGGCCTCGATCTCGGCGAGCAGGACGTCGGCGCGGGCGATGAACATGCCGGCGTTCCAGAGGTAGGAGCGGTCGGCCACGTACTCCTTGGCCGTCTCGAGGTCGGGCTTCTCGACGAAGCGCTCGACGAGCGAGGCGTCACGGGCACCGTCGACGATGAGCTCGCCGCCGCGCTTGATGTACCCGAAGCCGACTGCGGGCTCCGTGGGCGCGATCCCGATCGTGACGATGTACCCCTCGCGGGCGACCTCGACGGCGTCACGCACCGCGAACTCGAACACCCGCGTGCCGCGGATGACGTGGTCGGCCGCGAACGATCCGATGATCACGTCGGGATGCCGCCGGTGCAGGATGGCCGCGGCAAGGCCGATGGCCGCGGCGGAGTCGCGCGGCTCGGACTCGAGGATCACGTTCTTGTCGGCGATGCCGGGGAGCTGGTCCTCGACGGCGGCGCGATGCGCCCGACCGGTGACGACAGCGATCCGGTCGGGACCGGTGAGCGGATCCAGCCGGTTCCAGGTCTCCCGCAGGAGCGAGTGACCCGCGCCCGTCAGGTCGTGGAGGAACTTCGGGGCATCGGCGCGCGAGAGCGGCCAGAGACGGGAACCGACCCCGCCTGCGGGGATGACGGCGTAGAAGTCCGGGATGTCGTCGACCATGGTCGAACCCTACCGGGGACGTGTGTCGGGGACGTCTCGCGGGCGGGTCGGGGCGGCGCGGTCGGCGGTGCGTCGCCGGCGGTTCCCGTTCACCGACCCGACCCCCTCCGTTGTAAGGGTGACCTTCGTCGCCCACCCCCTGATCCGGCCATAGGATGGAGGGTGCGCCCGCGTGCGACGAGGGCGACATTCCCCGGGATGCCGCAGTCTTCGCCGCACCGAGAGCGTCCAATCTCACCCAAGGGAGGACGACCGTGTCTGCACCAGCACGCGTCACACCGTCGGTA
>Ga0160435_1000381_pt1 | contig 16708 bp, 14 predicted proteins | sample HID1973K_E0MG_FD_108213 | JGI IMG/M metagenome (GOLD analysis project Ga0160435, IMG submission 108213) | Enriched mosquito-associated microbial communities from UW Madison campus, WI, USA - HID1973K_E0 MG | ecosystem: Host-associated > Arthropoda: Insects > Digestive system > Unclassified ...
CTGAAGAAGCAGCACGTTGCGGTTCGCCGTATGTCGATCACCGCTGGTTGGGCGGCATGCTGACCAACTTCAAAACCATCCGTGCTTCCATCAAGCGTCTGCGCGAGCTCGAAGTTCAGGCTGAAGACGGTACCTTCGCCAAGCTGACCAAGAAAGAGGCGCTGATGCGCACTCGCGATCTGGAAAAGCTGGATCGTAGCCTGGGCGGTATCAAGGATATGGGCGGTCTGCCAGACGCTCTGTTCGTTATCGACGTTGATCACGAGCGCATTGCTATCACCGAAGCCAACAAGCTGGGCATCCCGGTCATCGGCGTAGTCGATACCAACAGCAGCCCTGAAGGTGTTGACTACATCATCCCAGGCAACGATGACGCCATTCGCGCCATCCAGCTGTACATGGGTTCGATGGCTGATGCTGTCATCCGTGGTCGCAACAACGTTGCTGGCGGCACCGACGTTTACGTTGAAGAAGCTCCAGCGGCAACTGTTGAAGGCTGAGTAGCAAACGCCTGGCGTTTACTCAGTACGCAAAAAGGGGGCTAGGCCCCCTTTTTGCCACCTCGAAAACCATCTGGCGTTGCCATCGACCTGATGTCATGTGCAGCGGTCACCATGGCTTTTCAAGAATTTGAACGCCCGCCCAGCGGGTGGAATGGTTGAAGACCTATCCAAGAGGATTTTGAAATGGCAGAGATTACTGCAGCGTTGGTCAAAGAACTGCGCGAGCGTACTGGCGAAGGCATGATGGACTGCAAAAAGGCCTTGACCAAGGCCGGCGGCGACATCGAAAAAGCCATCGATGATATGCGTGCTTCGGGCGCAATCAAGGCCGCCAAAAAAGCAGGCAACATTGCTGCTGAAGGCGCCATCGCTATCAAGGACAACGGCAAGCGCGCTGTCCTGATCGAAGTCAACTCGCAGACCGACTTCCTGGCTCTGCAGGACGACTTCAAGACCTTCGTCGCTTCCAGCGTCGCAAAAGCATTCGAGCAGCAAGACTTCACCGTCGAGCAACTGATCGAAGCTCAGGAAACCGAGCGTACCGCTCTGGTTGCCAAGGTCGGCGAGAACGTCAACATTCGTCGTCTGGCGCGTGTTGAAGGTGACGTTCTGGGTTCCTACCTGCACGGCAACAAGATCGGTGTGGTTGTAGCCCTCAAAGGCGGCGACGCTGAACTGGCCAAAGACATCGCGATGCACGTTGCAGCCAGCAACCCTGAGTTCCTGCTGCCTTCCGACGTTTCGGCCGAAGCGATCGAGCGCGAGAAGAACGTCTTCCTGCAGCTGAACGAAGACAAGCTCAAAGGCAAGCCTGCCGATATCGCCGAGAAGATGGTTGCCGGTCGTATCAGCAAGTTCCTGGCTGAAGCCAGCCTGGTCGAGCAAGCGTTCGTCAAGAACCCGGAAATCAAGGTCGGCGAGCTGGCCAAGAAAGCCGGTGCTGAAATCGTATCGTTCACCTACTTCAAAGTAGGCGAAGGCATCGAGAAGCCAGTCGACAACTTCGCAGAAGAAGTTGCTGCTCAAGTAGCTGCTTCCAAGCAATAAGACGGTTCTCCAACTGTCGCCCCAAAGAGGCTGCCCGCTCACGCGCGCAGCCTCTTTGTCAAAACGGCACGCGGAATTTGTTTTTCAGGGGTTGCGGCTTACGAGGCTGCAATTTCCTCAGGTAGTAGCCTAGAGTTAGCGCAGCCGCACATGGCTGGTCGACTCGTCAGATTTTTTTTAACGCCGCAGGAGAGATTCGCAATGGCTCAGCAGGGCAGTGGTTATCAAGCTCGCTATAAACGCATTCTACTCAAGCTTAGCGGCGAGGCCCTGATGGGGTCGGAAGAGTTCGGTATCGACCCTAAAGTGCTGGATCGCATGGCGCTTGAAGTGGGTCAGCTGGTGGGCATCGGGGTTCAGGTCGGTCTGGTGATCGGCGGTGGCAACCTGTTCCGTGGTGCGGCGTTGAGTGCCGCTGGCATGGACCGTGTCACGGGCGATCACATGGGCATGCTGGCCACTGTGATGAATGCCCTGGCAATGCGTGATGCGCTGGAGCGCGCCAATATCTCGGCCATCGTGATGTCGGCCATCTCCATGGTGGGTGTGACCGATCACTATGATCGTCGCAAAGCCATGCGCCACCTCAATTCCAAAGAAGTGGTCATTTTCGCTGCGGGGACCGGCAACCCGTTCTTCACCACCGATTCGGCTGCCTGCTTGCGCGCAATCGAAATCGACGCCGACGTCGTGTTGAAGGCAACCAAGGTGGATGGTGTGTACACTGCCGATCCATTCAAGGACCCGCATGCCGAGAAGTTCGATCATCTGACCTACGATGAAGTGCTGGATCGCAAGCTGGGTGTAATGGACCTGACGGCCATCTGCCTGTGCCGTGACCACAAGATGCCGCTGCGTGTCTTTAATATGAACAAACCCGGCGCCCTGCTGAATATCGTGCATGGCGGCGCGGAAGGAACTTTGATCGAGGAAGGCGAACAATGATCAACGACATTAAAAAAGCCGCTCAAGAGCGCATGCAGAAATCCATCGAATCGCTGCACCACGCGTTTGGCCAGATTCGTACCGGCAAGGCCCACCCAAGCATCCTGGGCAGCGTGATGGTGCCTTACTACGGCGCTGATACCCCGTTGAGCGGCGTGGCCAGCGTCACCGTCAAAGACTCCCGCACCCTGCAGGTCGTGGCGTTCGAGCGCAATATGCTCGCGGCGGTCGACAAGGCGATTCAAAGCGCAGGTCTGAACCTGAACCCGACCAACCTGGGCGAGATGCTGCTGATCTCCATGCCCGCGCTGACCGAAGAGACCCGCAAGGGCTTCACCAAACAGGCCCGCAGTGCCGCAGAAGATGCGCGCGTAGCCGTTCGCAATATCCGTCGCGATGCGCTGGGCGATCTGAAGAAACTGGTCAAGGACAAAGAGATCAGCGAAGACGAAGAGCGTCGTGGTACCGCTGAGATCGACAAGCTGATCAAGGATTTCGAGGCCCAGATCACCAAGGCCACGGAAGATAAAGAGAAGGACCTGATGGCCGTATAAGGGGTCAGGAAGCTTTCATGGATAAGACAAAGCTGGCTGTGCCGTCATCGGTGCCGCGTCATGTCGCGATCATCATGGATGGGAACAATCGCTGGGCCAAGAAGCGTCTGCTGCCAGGTGTGGCAGGCCACAAGGCTGGCGTGGACGCCGTTCGCGCCGTGATCGAGGTGTGCGCCGAGGCCAAGGTCGAGGTGCTGACGCTGTTCGCCTTTTCCAGTGAGAACTGGCAGCGTCCGGCCGAGGAGGTCGGTGCGCTGATGGAGTTGTTCTTCACCGCCTTGCGTCGAGAGACCCGGCGCCTGAACGAGAACGGCATCAGCCTGCGGATCATCGGTGATCGCTCCCGGTTCCACCCGGAGCTGCAGGCTGCTATCCGCGAAGCGGAAGCCAGCACTGCCGCGAACAGCCGCTTTGTCCTGCAGATCGCTGCCAATTATGGTGGTCAGTGGGACATCGCTCAGGCCGCGCAGCGCCTCGCGCGTGAGGTTCAGGCCGGGCATCTGCGCCCTGACGATATCACCCCGGAGCTGCTGCAGACCTGTCTGGCGACGGGCGATCTGCCGTTGCCAGATCTGTGCATTCGTACCGGTGGCGAGCACCGCATCAGCAATTTCCTGCTGTGGCAGCTGGCTTACGCCGAGTTGTATTTCTCCGACCTGTTCTGGCCGGACTTCAAACACGAAGCCATGCGCCATGCGCTGGCCGATTTCGCTTCTCGCCAACGCCGCTTCGGGAAGACCAGCGAGCAGGTTGAAGCAGGAGCCCGTGCTTAATGCTCAAACAACGAATCATCACAGCGTTGATCCTTGCGCCACTCGCCCTGTGCGGTTTCTTTCTGCTCGCCGGTGGCAGCTTCGCGCTGTTCATCGGCGCCGTAGTGGTGCTAGGGGCGTGGGAATGGGCGCGTCTGGCCGGTTTTGAAGCTCAATCTGCCCGCGTGCTGTATTCGGCCGTGGTCGGGGTGCTGCTGTTTCTTCTTTATCTGTTGCCCGGGCTCGCACCATGGATCCTGGTGGCGGCCTTGCTCTGGTGGTTGACCGCGACCTGGCTGGTGCTGACGTACCCCGAGTCCAGCGAACACTGGTCAAGCGCCGCGTGCAAACTGGCCATCGGTCTGCTGATTCTGCTGCCGGCCTGGCAAGGATTGGTTCTCATCAAGCTGGCGCCGATGGGCAACTGGCTGATTCTTTCGGTGATGATTCTGGTGTGGGGGGCCGACATTGGCGCCTATTTCTCCGGCAAGGCGTTCGGCAAGCGCAAGCTGGCCCCGAAAGTCAGCCCGGGCAAAAGCTGGGAAGGCCTTTATGGCGGTCTCGCTGCCTGCCTGCTCATCACAGCGGTCGTGGGTATTTTCCGCGGATGGTCCATTCTTGAGATCGTGTTCGCGCTGGTGTGCGCGGCGATCGTGGTGTTGATCTCTGTGGTGGGCGATCTGACCGAAAGCATGTTCAAGCGGAAATCCGGCGTTAAGGACAGCAGCAACCTGCTGCCGGGTCATGGCGGCGTGCTTGACCGCATCGACAGCCTGACCGCCGCGATTCCGGTTTTCGCCCTGCTGCTCTGGGCAGCCAAAGATTGGGGCGTGATGTGAGCAAGCCCCAACTGATCACCGTTCTGGGAGCTACCGGGTCGGTAGGCCTGAGTACGCTGGACGTTATCGCGCGTCATCCTTCGCGCTATCAGGTTTTCGCCCTGACCGGCTTCAGCCGTCTGACAGAGCTGCTGGCGTTGTGCGTTCGCCACACGCCACAGTTCGCGGTGGTCCCGACCACGGTCGCTGCGCGGCAATTGCAGGATGACTTGCGGGCGGCCGGCCTCGACACGCGGGTGCTGGTAGGGGAGGGCGGCCTGTGCGAGGTGTCCGCTCACCCGCAGGTCGACACCGTACTGGCGGCCATCGTCGGGGCGGCCGGTCTGCGCCCGACGCTTGCGGCGGTGGAGGCTGGCAAGAAGGTGCTGCTGGCCAACAAGGAGGCGCTGGTCATGTCCGGCGCGCTGTTCATGCAGGCCGTGCGCCGCAGCGGCACGGTATTGCTGCCTCTGGACAGCGAGCACAACGCGATCTTCCAGTGCCTGCCTGGCAACTACGCCAATGGCCTTGCGCAGGTGGGTGTGCGGCGGATATTGCTGACAGCATCGGGCGGCCCGTTTCGCGAAACGGCACTGGCCGAGCTGGAAGATGTTTCGCCAGAGCAGGCCTGTGCGCACCCGAACTGGTCCATGGGGCGCAAGATTTCCGTGGATTCTGCGAGCATGATGAACAAGGGCCTCGAGCTGATCGAAGCCTGCTGGTTGTTCGACACCACGCCTGAAAAGATCCAGGTGGTCATCCACCCGCAGAGCGTGATCCACTCGATGGTGGACTACGTGGATGGCTCGGTGCTGGCGCAACTGGGCAACCCCGACATGCGCACGCCGATTGCCCATGCGCTCGCCTGGCCTGAGCGCATCGATTCGGGCGTCGCGCCGCTTGATCTGTTCAGCATTGCCCGGCTGGACTTTCAGGCACCGGACGAATTGCGCTTCCCTTGCCTGCGCCTTGCGCGGCAAGCTGCGGAAACCGGGAACAGCGCTCCGGCGGTCTTGAATGCGGCCAACGAAGTGGCGGTGGCGGCGTTCCTGGACCGACGCATCCGTTACCCGGAGATCGCGAGTATGATCGACGAGGTGTTGAATCTTGAGCCTGTCGTGGCAGTGGACGAGCTGGATACGGTTTTCGAAGTCGATGCCCGGGCTCGATCGCTGGCGGAGCAGTGGCTCGGTCGAAATGGGCGATAAACGGCAAGTGCCGACAGGCGCAGGTCAATGGGTGTGCATGAGCATGCAGCGTGTGCTTGAGCGCACCGTCAAACCGGAACCCGGAGAACAGTGATGAGCGCGCTATATATGATAGTCGGCACCCTGGTTGCCTTGGGTGTGCTGGTGACCTTTCACGAGTTTGGCCATTTCTGGGTGGCCAGGCGTTGTGGCGTCAAGGTGTTGAGATTCTCCGTCGGCTTCGGCACCCCGTTGCTGCGCTGGCACGATCGCAAGGGAACTGAGTTCGTCGTTGCGGCCATCCCGCTGGGCGGTTACGTCAAGATGCTCGATGAGCGTGAAGGCGACGTTCCGCCTGAGCTCGTCGATCAGTCCTTCAATCGCAAATCGGTTTACAAGCGCATCGCGATCGTCATCGCGGGGCCGGTCGCCAACTTTCTGCTGGCCATTGTATTTTTCTGGGTACTCGCGATGCTGGGCAGCCAGCAGGTGCGTCCGGTCATTGGTGGTGTCGAAACTGGCAGTATCGCGCAGAAGGCTGGCCTGACTTCCGGTCAGGAAATTGTTTCAGTAGATGGCCAGGCCACCTCCGGTTGGGCGGCAGTGAATCTGCAACTGGTGCGCAGACTGGGTGAAAGCGGCAGCATCGCACTGAAGGTGCGTGACCAGGGTTCCGACGTGGAAACCGCACACGCGCTGGTGCTGGACAACTGGCTCAAGGGCGCCGATGAGCCTGATCCGATTCGCTCCCTGGGCATCCGGCCATGGCGTCCAGCGCTGGCACCCGTGCTCGCCGAGCTCGATCCAAAGGGCCCGGCACAGGCAGCAGGCCTGAAAACCGGTGATCGTCTGCTGGCCGCCAATGGTCAGCCTTTCGACGAATGGCAGCAGGTCGTGGACTGGGTTCGTGTCCGCCCCGATACAAGCATTTCTTTGCGCGTGGAGCGCGATGGCGCTCAGATCGATGTGCCCGTCACACTCGTCGCTCGTGGCGACGGCAAGGCGGCGACGGGTTACCTTGGCGCCGGTGTGAAGGGCGTGGACTGGCCACCCGAGATGCTGCGCGAGGTCAGTTATGGCCCGTTGGCGGCGGTTGCGGAGGGTGCCCGGCGTACCTGGACCATGAGTGTGCTGACCCTCGATTCGCTGAAGAAAATGTTGTTCGGCGAGCTGTCGGTAAAAAACTTGAGCGGACCGATAACCATTGCTAAAGTGGCGGGCGCTTCGGCCCAGTCAGGTGTAGGTGACTTCTTGAATTTCCTTGCTTATCTGAGCATAAGCCTGGGGGTTCTCAATTTGCTGCCCATTCCAGTGTTGGACGGGGGGCACTTGCTGTTTTATCTGATCGAGTGGGCGCGTGGTCGACCACTGTCGGAAAAGGTGCAGGGCTGGGGGGTTCAGATCGGAATAAGTCTGGTGGTTGGAGTCATGTTGCTCGCACTGGTCAACGATCTGGGACGACTGTAAAAGCTACGCCGAATTGTGAATCTGCCGCATTTTGCGGCAGTTTGTTTATTGCCAGTTGGAATAAGAAAGGACTTCATGAAACGTCTGCTGCTAACTGCGGTTCTTGCCGTACTGATGATCGCCGAAGTTCACGCCGAGTCCTTCACTATCTCCGATATCCGTGTCAACGGCCTGCAGCGGGTTTCCGCGGGCAGCGTGTTTGGTGCGTTGCCGTTGAACGTGGGTGAACAGGCCGATGACGCGCGTCTGGTCGACGCAACGCGTGCGCTGTTCAAAACCGGGTTTTTTCAGGATATCCAGCTGGGCCGCGACGGTAACGTCCTGGTCATTACCGTGGTCGAGCGCCCATCGGTTTCCAGCATCGAGATCGAAGGTAACAAGGCGATCACTACTGAAGACCTGATGAAGGGTCTGAAGCAGTCGGGTCTGGCAGAAGGCGAGATTTTCCAGCGTGCAACCCTGGAAGGCGTTCGTAACGAACTGCAGCGTCAATACGTAGCTCAAGGCCGCTATTCGGCAGAAGTCGCCACTGAAGTCGTCCCTCAACCGCGCAACCGCGTTGGCCTCAAGATCAACATCAATGAAGGCGCCGTTGCGGCGATCCAGCACATCAACGTGGTGGGTAACTCCGTTTTCCCCGAGCAGGATCTGGTCGATCTGTTCGAGCTGAAAACCACCAACTGGCTTTCCTTCTTCAAGAACGACGACAAGTACGCCCGCGAAAAACTGTCCGGCGACCTGGAACGTCTGCGTTCGTACTACCTCGACCGCGGCTATATCAACATGGATATCGCCTCGACTCAGGTCTCCATCACGCCTGACAAGAAAAGCGTGTACATCACCGTCAACATTCATGAAGGCGAGAAGTACAGCGTCAAGTCGGTCAAGCTGAGCGGTGACCTCAAGGTTCCGGAAGACCAGATCCAGTCGCTGCTGCTGGTCAAACCGGGTCAGGTGTTCTCTCGTAAGGTCATGACCACGACCTCCGAGCTGATCACCCGTCGTCTGGGTAACGAGGGCTATACCTTCGCCAACGTCAACGGCGTTCCGACTCCGAACGATGAAGATCACACCGTCGACATCCTGTTCGCTGTCGATCCGGGCAAGCGCGCCTACGTCAACCGCATCAATTTCCGTGGCAACACCAAGACCGCGGACGAAGTACTGCGTCGCGAGATGCGTCAGATGGAAGGCGGCTGGGCTTCGACCTACCTGATCGACCAGTCCAAAACCCGTCTGGACCGTCTGGGCTTCTTCAAGGAAGTGAACGTCGAAACCCCTGCGGTGCCGGGCACCGATGATCAGGTGGACGTCAACTACGCAGTGGAAGAGCAGGCCTCCGGCTCGATCACCGCCAGCGTCGGTTTCGCACAGAGTGCGGGTCTGATCCTGGGTGGTTCGATCAGCCAGAACAACTTCCTGGGTACCGGTAACAAGGTCAGCATCGGCCTGACCAAAAGTGAATACCAGACCCGCTACAACTTCAGCTACGTCGATCCGTACTTCACACCGGACGGGGTGAGCTTGGGTTACAGCGCGTTCTACCGCAAGACCGATTACGACGATCTGGACGTCGACGTTGCCAGCTACTCGGTAGACAGCCTGGGTGCCGGTATCAACATGGGCTACCCGATCAGCGAGACGGCGCGCCTGAACTTCGGCCTGTCGGTCCAGAAGGACGAACTGAGCACCGGTAAGTACACCGTCGACGAGATCTTCGACTTCATCGACAAGGAAGGCGACAGCTTCACCAACTTCAAGGCGTCTGTCGGCTGGTCCGAATCGACCTTGAACAAAGGCACCTTGCCGACCCGTGGTCATTCCCAGAGCCTGACGCTGGAAACCACCATTCCGGGCAGCGACCTGTCGTTCTACAAACTTGATTATCGCGGTCAGTTGTTCCACCCGATCTCCACCAATTACACCCTGCGTCTGCACTCGGAACTGGGTTACGGTGATGGTTACGGTTCGACTTCCGGTCTGCCGTTCTACGAGAACTACTACGCCGGTGGCTTCAACTCGGTTCGTGGCTTCAAGGACAGCACGCTGGGTCCACGCAGTACCCCGAGTAGCGGTAGCCGTGGCACTCTGGCAGACCCGGATCAGGATCCGCTGCCGTTCGGTGGTAACGTCTTGATCACCGGCGGTGCCGAGATTCTCTTCCCGCTTCCGTTCATCAAGGACCAGCGTTCGCTGCGTACCTCGCTGTTCTGGGACGTCGGTAACGTTTTCAACACCAACTGCGGCTCGCAGAAGACCACGCTCGACGGCGAGAAGGTCGAGTGTAACGGCCCTGACCTTTCCGGTCTGGCCAGCTCGGTCGGTGTTGGCGTGACCTGGATCACCGCATTGGGTCCTTTGAGTTTCGCCCTGGCTATGCCGGTCAAGAAGCCGGACGACAGCACCGAAACCCAGGTCTTCCAATTCTCTCTCGGTCAGACCTTCTAAGGGGCTGATCACTGCAAACGACAACGGATTCTGTAGGAGTTACATCGTGCGTAAGTTGACCCAATTGGCATTGCTGGCGACGGTTCTGGTAGCAGGCCCGGCATTTGCTGACATGAAAATCGCAGTCCTGAACTACCAGATGGCGTTGCTCGAGTCCGACGCAGCCAAGAAATACGCGGTAGATGCAGAGAAGAAATTCGGTCCTCAACTGACCAAGCTCAAGGCACTGGAAAGCAGCGCCAAAGGCATTCAGGATCGTCTGGTCGCGGGTGGCGACAAGATGGCCCAGCCTGAGCGTGAGCGTCTGGAACTGGACTTCAAGCAGAAGGCCCGTGACTTCCAGTTCCAGTCCAAGGAACTGAACGAAGCCAAGGCTGTTGCTGACCGTGACATGCTGAAACAATTGAAGCCGAAGCTGGATCAAGCCGTTGAAGAAGTGATCAAGAAAGGCGGTTTCGACCTGGTGTTCGAGCGCGGTGCCGTGATTGACGTCAAGCCTCAGTACGACGTCACTCGCCAGGTCATCGAGCGCATGAACCAGCTGAAGTAAATTCATGACCGCGATCATCACGCTCGGCCAGTTGGCCGAGTTCCTCGGCGCCACGTTGCGTGGCCCGGCGGACAAGCAGATCACTGGACTGGCCACCTTGCAGGAGGCCGGTCCAAGTCAGGTCAGTTTCCTGGCCAATCCCCAATATCGCAAATTCCTGCCCGCCACACAGGCCGCTGCCGTGCTGCTCAAGCCGGCGGATGCCGAGGGGTATGCGGGCGACGCGTTGATGATCGCCGACCCCTATCTGGCTTACGCGCGCATTTCTCACCTGTTCGATCCCAAGCCCAAGGCGGCGGCAGGTATCCATCCCACTGCGGTCGTCGCTGACGATGCGGTGGTCGACGCGGCCGCCAGCATCGGTCCTTATGCCGTCATCGAAAGCGGTGCCCGGATCGCGGCAGGCGTGACCATCGGCGCTCACTGCTTCATTGGCGCACGCAGCGTGATCGGCGAGGGTGGCTGGCTGGCTCCGCGCGTCACGCTGTATCACGACGTGCGTATCGGGCAGCGGGTGGTGATTCAATCCGGTGCCGTGCTCGGCGGTGAAGGCTTCGGCTTTGCCAATGAAAAAGGCGTCTGGCAGAAGATCGCGCAGATCGGTGGCGTGACCATCGGTGACGACGTGGAGATCGGCGTGAATACCGCCATCGACCGTGGGGCCATGGACGACACGCGTATTGGCAATGGCGTGAAACTGGATAACCAGATTCAGATCGCCCACAACGTGCAGGTCGGCGATCACACGGCCATGGCGGCCTGTGTCGGCATTTCCGGCAGCGCCAAAATCGGCAAGCATTGCATGCTGGCGGGCGGTGTCGGGCTTGTCGGGCACATCGAAATCTGTGACGGCGTTTTCATCACCGGCATGACCATGGTGACCCGTTCGATCACCGAGCCTGGTTCCTACTCTTCGGGGACGGCGATGCAGCCGGCTGCGGAATGGCGCAAGAGTGCAGCACGGATCCGTCAGCTCGACGACATGTCGCGACGACTGCAACAGCTGGAAAAGATTGTCGAGGCAGTGACCTCAGGCGGTAAAGCGTCATCTGATGGCTGATACCTTTTTCTTATCAAGCGTGCACAGCCGATAACTGCCTCCTTGATTTGCTAGAGGGGTGCCGCGTTAGTCGCACTCCCAATCTTTACTACAGGCTTCCTCTCGAAATGATGGACATCAACGAAATCCGCGAATATCTGCCTCACCGTTACCCGTTCCTGCTCGTGGACCGTGTGGTGGAGCTGGATGTTGAGAATAAAAGCATTCGTGCCTACAAGAATGTCAGCATCAACGAGCCATTCTTCAACGGGCATTTCCCCCAGCATCCGATCATGCCGGGTGTGCTGATCATCGAAGCCATGGCGCAGGCGGCGGGTATCCTGGGTTTCAAGATGCTTGACGTGAAGCCGGCCGATGGCACGCTTTACTATTTCGTCGGCTCCGACAAGCTGCGTTTCCGCCAGCCAGTGCTGCCGGGCGACCAACTGATCCTTGAAGCCAAGTTCATCAGCTGCAAGCGTCAGATCTGGAAGTTCGAGTGCCAGGCTTCGGTAGACGGCAAGCCGGTCTGCTCCGCCGAAATCATCTGTGCGGAACGTAAGCTATGAGTTTGATTGACTCTCGCGCAATCATCGATCCGACGGCCGTGCTGGCCGACAATGTGGAGGTCGGCCCGTGGTCGATCGTCGGACCCGGTGTGGAAATTGGCGAGGGTACAGTGATAGGCCCGCACGTGATCCTGCGCGGCCCGACCAAAATCGGCAAGAACAACCACATCTACCAGTTCTCCTCGGTGGGTGAGGACACGCCTGATCTGAAGTACAAAGGTGAGGCGACGCGGCTGGTGATCGGTGATCACAACGTGATCCGTGAAGGCGTGACCATTCACCGTGGCACCATCCAGGATCGCGCCGAGACGACGATTGGCGATCACAACCTGATCATGGCCTACGCGCACATCGGTCACGACAGCGTCATTGGCAACCATTGCATTCTGGTCAACAACACGGCGTTGGCCGGGCACGTTCACGTCGATGACTGGGCGATCCTGTCCGGTTTTACGCTGGTGCATCAGTATTGCCACATCGGCGCCCACAGCTTCTCTGGCATGGGCACCGCGATCGGCAAGGACGTTCCGGCGTTCGTCACCGTGTTCGGCAACCCTGCCGAAGCGCGCAGCATGAATTTCGAAGGCATGCGCCGTCGTGGCTTCTCGGACGACGCGATTCACGCGCTGCGCCGCGCTTACAAGACCGTGTACCGTCAAGGGCTGACGGTAGAGCAGGCGATCGTCGAGCTGGCCGAACCTGCGGCGCAGTTCCCCGAAGTCGCGTTGTTCCTTGAGTCCATTCAGACCTCGACCCGCGGCATCACCCGTTAATCATGAGTGCCTTGCGTATAGCGCTGGTCGCCGGAGAAACCTCTGGCGACATCCTGGGTTCGGGTCTGATGCGCGCAATCAAGGCGCGCCACCCTGATGTGCAGTTCATCGGCGTCGGCGGCCCGCTCATGGAAGCGCAGGGCATGCAGTCCAGCTTTCCCATGGAGCGCCTGTCGGTCATGGGCCTCGTCGAAGTGCTGGGCCGACTCAAGGAGTTGATGGCACGCCGCAAACTGCTGATCCAGACCCTGATCGATGCAAGGCCCGATGTGTTCATCGGCATCGACGCCCCGGATTTCACGCTCAATATCGAACTCAAACTGCGTCAGGCGGGCATCAAGACCGTTCACTATGTCAGCCCGTCGGTCTGGGCGTGGCGGCAGAAACGCGTCTTCAAGATCCGCGAAGGTTGCGATCTGATGCTCACGCTGTTGCCGTTCGAGGCGCGGTTCTACGAAGAAAAAGGCGTTCCGGTGCGCTTCGTCGGGCATCCGCTGGCTGACACCATTCCGCTGCACGCCGATCGTGCCGACGCTCGAGCGCAGCTCGGGCTGGGCAACGGGTCGGTGGTTGCGCTGATGCCTGGCAGTCGTGCAGGCGAAGTCGGCCGCCTGGGCGCGTTGTTTTTCGACACCGCGGAGCGATTATTGGCCTTGCGGCCCGGCATCCGTTTCGTCCTGCCGTGCGCAAGCCCTCAACGCCGGGCGCAGATCGAGCAATTGCTGCAGGGGCGAGATCTTCCGCTGACGCTGCTCGACGGTCAGTCTCATCTGGCGCTGGCGGCGTGCGATGCGGTGCTCATTGCCTCCGGCACCGCCACGCTGGAGGCGCTGCTGTACAAAAGGCCGATGGTGGTTGCCTATCGTCTGGCGCCGCTGACCTACTGGATACTCAAGCGGATGGTGAAAAGTCCGTACGTGTCGTTGCCGAATCTGTTGGCCCGGCGTTTGCTGGTTCCAGAACTGCTGCAGGACGCTGCGACCGCGCAGGCACTGGCGCAGACACTGCTGCCATTGCTCGACAACGGCGCGGAGCAGACCGCCGGCTTCGACGAAATTCACCGAACCTTGCGTCGTGATGCCTCCAATCAGGCTGCGGAAGCGGTATTGAACCTGATCGGCGCGTCACCTTCAAAATGAGTGTGCAATCAATGCAAATGGGTCTGGACTTCAACCTGGTCGAGGATCTGGTGGCCGGTGTCGACGAAGTCGGTCGCGGTCCACTGTGTGGCGCGGTCGTCACGGCTGCTGTCATCCTAGACCCGAAACGCCCCATTCTGGGCCTCAACGACTCGAAAAAACTCACCGAAGCCAAGCGCGAAAAACTGTTCGATGAGATCTGCGAAAAGGCTTTGTGCTGGCACATTGCACGGGCAGAAGTGGAAGAAATCGACGAGCTCAATATCCTGCACGCCACCATGCTGGCCATGAAGCGTGCTGTCGAAGGGTTGCTCATCATTCCTAAACTGGCACTGATCGACGGCAATCGCTGTCCGCAGCTTTCGGTTCCCAGCGCGCCGGTCATTCAGGGCGATGCCCAGGTCCCGGCCATCGCCGCAGCGTCGATCCTGGCGAAGGTGAGCCGCGACCGCGAGATGGCGAAGATGGAGTTGCTGTATCCCGGTTACGGGATTGGCGGGCACAAGGGCTATCCGACCCCGGTCCACCTGGAAGCCCTGGCGCGGCTGGGGCCTACGCCGATTCACCGGCGATCCTTTGCCCCGGTACGTGCGGCTTACGAGGCACGGGACATGATGATCGCCACGGGTTTTACCTCGCTGCCGCTGAGTTGATGCCGGCACCGACGCTGCGCAGCAGCGGCTCAATCTGTGGGCAGTCCCGACCAGAGGCATTTCAGCGACAGGGACACTCTCACCGCCGGCCAATGGCGGATGAAGGTTTCTCACGTCCACTGCAACACACTTCGTACTGCTGACAGGGTCGGTTGGCTTATCGAATGTTTTTCCTGAGGCCGGTACAATCCGGCCTTCGTTTTCTGTGCGCTATTAGGATCACCCATGCCGGCTTCTTTCGTTCATCTACGCCTGCACACCGAATACTCTCTGGTTGACGGTCTGGTCCGGGTCAAGCCGCTGGTCAAGGCGCTGACCGGCATGAACATGCCTGCGGTAGCGGTGACCGACCAGAACAACCTGTGTTCGCTGGTCAAATTCTACAAAGCGACCATGGGCGCGGGAATCAAGCCGATCTGCGGCGCTGACATCTGGCTCGCGGGTCGTGATCGCGAGGCGCCGCTCAGCCGCCTCAGCCTGCTGGTGATGAACCCGAAAGGCTACCTGAACCTGACCGAGCTGATCTCGCGCGGGTTCATGGATGGTCAGCGTAATGGTCTGGTGGTGATCGAGCGCGAGTGGGTCGCCGAAGCCAGCGAAGGGTTGATTGCCTTGTCGGCGGCCAAAGAAGGCGAAATCGGCATGGCCTTGCTGGGCGGTGATCCGGCTGAGGCCGACCACTTGCTCAAAGAGTGGATGACGGTTTTCCCGGACCGATTCTATGTCGAGGTCCAGCGCACCAATCGCATCAACGATGAAGAGCACCTGCACGCTGCCGTTGCCCTGGCCGATCGGCATGGCGCGCCGCTGGTGGCGACCAACGATGTGCGCTTCATCAAGCAGGAAGATTTCGAAGCCCACGAGACACGCGTCTGCATCGGCGAAGGCCGGGCGCTGGACGACCCGCGTCGTTCGCACAATTACAGCGATCAGCAATACCTCAAAAGTGCCGAGGAGATGGCCGAGCTGTTCAGCGATCTGCCGGACGCGCTGGCCAACACGGTCGAGATCGCCAAGCGCTGCAACATCGAGGTCAAGCTGGGCAAGCACTTCCTGCCCAACTTCCCGATTCCCGATGGCCTGACCATCGACGAGTATTTCCGCAAAGTGTCGTTCGAAGGCCTCGAGGAGCGCCTCGCGGTGCTGTGGCCCAAGGAAACGACACCCGACTATGAAGCCAAGCGACAGGTCTATGTCGACCGACTGAATTTCGAGCTGGATATCATCATCCAGATGGGATTCCCCGGTTACTTCCTGATCGTTATGGACTTCATCCAGTGGGCCAAGAACAACGGCGTGCCGGTGGGGCCGGGCCGTGGGTCGGGTGCCGGTTCGCTGGTTGCCTACGTGCAGAAGATCACCGACCTGGACCCGCTGCAATATGACCTGCTGTTCGAACGGTTCCTGAACCCCGAGCGGGTGTCGATGCCCGACTTCGACGTCGACTTCTGCATGGACGGCCGCGACCGCGTGATCGAATACGTGGCCGACAAATACGGCCGCAATGCGGTGAGCCAGATCATTACCTTCGGTTCGATGGCGGCCAAGGCGGTGGTGCGTGACGTGGCGCGGGCGCAGGGCAAGTCATTCGGTCTGGCGGATCGCCTGTCGAAAATGATCCCGTTCGAAGTCGGCATGACCCTGGAAAAGGCCTACGAACAGGAAGAAATCCTGCGTGACTTCCTCAAGACCGACGAGGAAGGCGCTGAAATCTGGGAGATGGCGCGCAAGCTCGAAGGCGTCGTGCGTAACGTCGGCAAGCACGCCGGTGGCGTGGTGATCGCGCCGACCAAACTCACCGACTTCGCGGCCATTTATTGCGACGAAGAGGGCAGCGGTCTGGTGACCCAGTTCGACAAGGATGACGTGGAAGCTGCCGGGTTGGTGAAGTTCGACTTCCTCGGCCTGCGCACCCTGACGATCATCGACTGGGCGATGAAAACCATCAACCGCGACCGCGCCAAGGTGGGCGAGGAGCCGCTGGACATCGCGTTCATCCCGCTGGACGACGCGCCGACCTACGACCTGTTGCAGAAAGCCGAAACTACGGCGGTGTTCCAGCTCGAATCCCGCGGCATGAAGGAGCTGATCAAAAAGCTCAAGCCCGACTGCCTTGAAGACCTCATCGCACTGGTGGCGCTGTTCCGTCCGGGCCCCTTGCAATCGGGCATGGTGGATGACTTCATCAACCGCAAACACGGCCGCGCCGAGCTGTCGTACCCGCACGTCGACTACCAGTACGAGGGGCTGAAGCCGGTATTGGC
>Ga0160435_1000385_pt1 | contig 16561 bp, 11 predicted proteins | sample HID1973K_E0MG_FD_108213 | JGI IMG/M metagenome (GOLD analysis project Ga0160435, IMG submission 108213) | Enriched mosquito-associated microbial communities from UW Madison campus, WI, USA - HID1973K_E0 MG | ecosystem: Host-associated > Arthropoda: Insects > Digestive system > Unclassified ...
GCGCACCGTGCGCGGCGAGGTCATCAGCTCGACCTTCGACGAGCCGGCCGCGCGCCACGTGCAGGTCGCCGAAATGGTGATCGAGCGCGCCAAGCGCCTGGTCGAGCACAAGAAGGACGTGGTGATCCTGCTCGACTCGATCACCCGCCTGGCCCGTGCCTACAACAACGTGGTGCCCAGCTCGGGCAAGGTGCTCAGCGGCGGCGTCGACGCCAATGCGCTGCATCGTCCGAAGCGCTTCTTCGGTGCTGCGCGCAACGTTGAAGAAGGCGGCTCGCTGACCATCATTGCCACGGCGTTGGTCGAGACCGGCAGCAAGATGGACGAGGTGATCTACGAAGAGTTCAAGGGCACCGGCAACAGCGAAGTGCATTTGAACCGTCGTATCGCCGAGAAGCGCGTCTACCCGGCCATCGACATCAACCGTTCGGGCACCCGCCGCGAGGACCTGCTCATCGAGCCGGAGCTGCTGCAGAAGATCTGGATCCTGCGCAAGCTGCTGCACCCGATGGACGAGACCGCGGCGATGGAGTTCCTGCTCGACAAGATGAAGAGCACCAAGTCCAACGACGAGTTCTTCAATTCGATGAAGCGCTGAGTCGCACAACCGCTCGCCATAGCGGTTGCAAAAACCCTGCTGCTCACCCAGCGGGGTTTTTTGTGGGCGCGTGGTCGGCTTGCTGGGCTGCGCCATCGTGCCCTCTTCCAATCCGTCCCGCCGCTTCCAACGCCTTGCGCAGACCAGCCACGGCCAAGTCGGCATCCCCAGCGTCGGCTACGTTCGTCCACACGTAAGCGAGCTCGGCGCCTCCACCGTAGCGCTGGTCCGCCAACTGGCGAATGACGGCGACGGAGTCGCGCGAGACTTGGCTACCCTCCAGCTCGCGTCCGCGCTGGTATTCGGCCTCCGCCTCCTGGTACCGGCACGCGGCGGCGGTGTCGAACTGAAGGTCGCGAGTCAGGAACAGCGCCCGCGCCTCGACCAGCGCCACGATCTCATCGCGGTAACCCATGGCGTAGAGCAACATGCCATCTACCAATTCCAGCGCAGTCCGACTCCGGCGTCGAATGCGCTGTAGTCGCCTTCGAGCCCGGATTGATAGCCGAGGTGCGCATACAGCGACGAGGCCTGGCCCGTCTGCAATTCCGCACCTATCGCAAGTGCTCCCCAGTCACCGCTTGGCCCGGCACGGAATGGCACCACGCCGCGCGCGGCTGAGAATTCGGTTACCGCATCGTTCTCGAATTCCTGCCAGGCGCTCAGGCGCAGCCAGCCACTCAACCGACGCTGGCTACCGTCGGCTGCCGGTGGCAGGTTCCAGCTGCGCGCGAGCCTGCCGCCCAGTCGCGCAGCGAAGGACCTGACATCGCGGTACTGCACCCGGGCCGCGACATCCGCACCCTCCTGATCGTCGACATCCTGATAGATCAGCTGCAGTTGTGGCTCCAATCGCCAATCGCCGCGTTGCAGCGGATATCCCGCCTCCAGTGAGGCCCCCCAGCCGAACCCTTCCCGGTCGAACTCCAGGCCCAGGTGCCGCAGCGAGATCGCACTTGCCCGGTACCAGCTGCCTTGCAAGACCCCGTCCAGGTACCAGCCCGAAGTGCCGAAGTGGGTCCAGTAGCCGCCGATCGAACGCGCTTTGACTTCATCTTTGCCTGACCGAACGCCGTCGAAATGGGTGACGTCGGCTTTCGCGCGACCGTAAGCCACATACGCGCCGACCTCCTCGCGCTGGCCATCGGCGTGCTCATGGCGATAGATGTCCGCACCCAGCTGCACGGCGGTCATCTCAAAATCGAATTGCGGACCCTCCTGTCCAAGCACGCCTTGCCCATCGCCATCGTAAGCACCCGATTCACCCAGCACCCTGGCCCAGGCACCGTTGGAGATGTGCCCAGACGATGCACCACCCAGCCGCGACACTTGGTCGCCGCTGCGGTCGTGGAAGTTGGCCAGCATGGCGCGCCCGTAGTGCAGGCCCAAGGCCGGCAAAGCCGCATAAACCGATACCTCCGGGCGGTAATTGGGCCTGGGCGGCATTGGTGGACGGGGCGGCGCCGGCGGAACCGGTGGGGGTTGCGGTGGGGGCGGTGGCGAGGGTGGCGTCGGAGGATCCGGTGGCGGCGAGGGCGGCGTCGGAGGATCGGGCGGCGTCGGTGCGGGGGGATCGGGCGGCGTCGGATCCGGCGGCGAGGGGGGAAGGTAGTCCGAACGCAAGTACCAGTTTTCCGGGAGGTCGCCAGCGCGATTGCCGCGATGCAATGTGTACTCATACGGGCCGGCGATGACCGGCTGGGCCAACGCAAAGCTGCGGGGCTGCGTCGTGCCATCCTGAAGCGCGTAAACCAGGAGGATGCCGTCGCCTACGGTGAGATCGCCACCGCCGCCGGCGTTGGTCACCGTCACCGCAGTGGTGCCGCTGGCGCCGCCACCGAAGATGAGCAGTCGGTCGCCGAGCGAGCCGTCGCCGTTCAACTGTGCGTTGAGGTGCATCGCGCCGGCGCGGCTGCTATAGCCGCCCACCGCCAGCACCCCGAAGCTGCCCGACACCGGCGTCGCAAACGCGATCAGGCTGGCGTCGTTGAGTACGGTGGTGAGATTGGAAACACCGTTGATGTTCCATGTACTGCCATTGCGCAGCGCGAGGTGGGTGGTACCTGCGGTGGTGACGACGGCGCCGTCTATGATTGAGGCGCTGGTCTCCAGGCGTAACGAACCCTCCGGACTCACCGTACCGCCGCCGACTTCTGCCAAGGTGCCGTTGCCGGTGATCCGCGAGCCGCGCAGAACCTCCAAGCGCAGGGCTGTGCCGGCGACCCGTACGGCAGCTGCCCGACTGGAGCGCAGCGTGCTGTGATCGAAAATTGCCACCCCAGCGCCGGAGCTGTCGGCGGACGCGACCAGCGCGTTCGCGCCCGGTCCACTGGCGCCAAGGCTGCTGTCGCTCACTCGCAGCTGGCTTGCGCCCCCTATCGAGGCAGCATGCGCTTCGGTTCCCGAAGTGGTGAGCGAACCGCCGACCAGGTCGACCTGCCCCCCTTGCAACACCGCTACTGCACTGGCGCTTTCGCCGCGGGTGGACACCAGCGTTTGCAGCGCAGTCACGCGCGAATCCGCGCCGCTGGCCACGATGCCCCCAGCCAGCGCACCTCGGGTATCACTGGCTACGTTGCGCAGCGAAATGAAACCGCCGGCTTCCGCATGCACCGCATCGGCGGCAGGGCCAGTGGTCGATATCACCTCGTCGGCCACCTGCACGATCGACCCCTTCGCCACTGCCGCCACACCATGATTCCCCGGGCCGGCGGTCGTAATGCGACCCCTGCCACCGGTCGGCAAAAGTGAGCCGGGATCCACATTGAGCCATATCTGCCCTCCGCCACTGGCGAGCGCGCCGCGCGAGCCATTGCCGCCGTCGTTTGGCGTCACGGTGGACACCACATCTCCCGAGGAAGCCACCACCGAGCCATTGCCGTCTGCGCCGATAGCCACGGTTTGGTCGCCGCTGACATCGAGGGTGGAGTCGGCACTGTCGATGCGACCCGACGAGGCGGCGAGCAGCCCGTATCCGCCTTCGCTATGGACGGAGATCGTCATTTGCCGCGCGCGGATGCTGGATTGAGTACCAACGGCGGTGAGTCCGGCCAGGCCGGCACTGATGCTCGACGCCTCCAGCACCATCGCGCTGGCGCCGGCCGAGCGAGCGCCATTGCCGGCCGCCTCAACGTGTCCATTGCGGAACTCGAGCGTCGATTCGCCCAGGCGCAAGCCATCACCGCTCGCCTTCACAGTCACCCCGTCGGCGACTATCCGTCCACCGTCGCTTGCCAGCAAACCGTGATCGGAAGAACCCTGCAGCGAAGTGACAGAGCTGTCGCGCAACTCGATAAAGCCGCCTTGCGCCAGCACGCCTATCGCATTGGCTCCGGTCGCGGTCGCAGCTACACCTGCGGCACTGATCGAACCGCCCGGGCCCACGCGCAACGCACTGCTGACGCTCCTAATCTGGCCGCCGTTGAGGATAATCGCGGCGCCATCTTCGGCCGCTACGCCGTAGCCTCCGAAGTTGGTTGCCTCCACGTTGAGGTTGCTGGCGCTAATGAGCGCGCCGTCACCGCTTGCGGCCAACCCCGAGGCATCCGTCCCCGTGGTGCGTACTGTGCTCCCGTCGAACAGGTCGATGAAGCCGCCATCGAGGGCCGCCGCCGCGTGCGCGCCATCGCCCCCGGTCACCAGCGAGACGGGCCCGGCGCTCCAGATCACTCCGCCATTGAGCGCGCGCAGCGCCGAGCCCCCGGCGCCTGGTTGGCTACCCGTGTCGATGGTGCCGCTGGCCTGTTCAGTGGTGCCATCGGCGACTACCTGCTGAGCGGATAGCGGACGCGCCGCGAGCAGGGCGCATCCGGACACGCACACCAGCATCGTCGACAGCGCTTGCCGCGTTCGCCGCTTGCACATGACCCTCTCCGAATCAGCGCGATCACCCGCTACGCGAAAATCTTCGCGCCAACTGTTATCCGTTGTGGTGCCTGAGCATCCAGTGGCTCGCGGCCACGCTTGCTGCGGTGCGATGAGGCTGGATCTGCGGTAGCCGGAAGGCAGCGATCACGCCACTACGAAGCTGCCAATAGCAACGGCCTGCTTCGCTGGCTGCACGGTAATGACGGCCAGGTGAAAGCGCGGTGAGCGATCATCACGCCAACCGCAGCCGCTCCGCATAAGGCGGCGTATCCGGGTAATCGTCCTCGCGCAGCCGCGCCTGCAACGCGCGCCACCACTGCGGATCGAACAGCTCGCCGTGGACCTGCCGCACCGCCTCCAGCTGCGAGGCCGGCAAGCCCATGAACAACGGGAAGCGCTCGGGGAAGACGTCGTTCGGGCCAACATGGAACCACGGCTCGGCCGCCATCTGCTCCTCGTAGCTGGTGGCCTGCGGCCAGTCGCGGAACTGGCAGTCGGTGATCAGGCACAACTCGTCGTAGTCGTAGAACACCGCGCGCTGGTGGCGGGTGACGCCGAAGTTCTTCAGCAGCATGTCGCCGGGGAAGATGTTGTTGCGCGCCATGTCCTTGATCGCCTGCGCGTAGTCCAGGGCGGCGGCACGCCCGGCCTCGGGCAGTTGCTCGCGCAGGTACAGGTTGAGCGGGCGCAGGCGGCGCTGGATGTAGCACAGGTCGAAAATGAGGTCCTCGCCCTCTTCGCTCATGCTCAGGGCACAGCTCTCGCGTAGCTCCTGCAACAGCGCCGGCGAGAAGCGCGCGCGCGGAAAACGCAGGAAACTGTAGGGCTGCGCATCGAGCAGGCGGCCGACGCGATCGAGCTGGAATACCAGTTCGTATTTGCCCTCCACATCCTCGCGGCTCATTTTCTTCGGGTACGCGAAACGGTCGCGAATCAGCTTGAACACCAGCGGATAGCTCGGCAGCGTGAACACCGCCATCACCATGCCGGGCGTGCCTTCTGCCTGCACCAATTGTTCATTGGGCAACGAATCGAAGTGGCGGAAGAAAGTGCGGTAGCGCTCGGTCTTGCCCTGCTTGGCGCGGCCGAGCATGGTGTAGAGCTCGTCGATCGGCTTGTGCGTGAGCAGGCTGCGCAGGAAAACCACCGCGTCGCCGACGGTGTCCAGGTCGGCCTGGAAGTAGCTGCGCGAATTGCTGAAAAGCTGCGCCACGTCGCTGCGACGGGTGAGCACTGCTTCGGCGCGCAGGCCGGCATCGTCGTTGACCAGGGCGATCACGCACGGCGAGAAGCGATGCTCGCCGAACACCCGCCCCACCAGATAGGCGCGGCGCTCGCGATAGAACACGGTGTCCAGCAGTTCGATGCCGCGCACCGGATGTTCGCCCCAATGCGCCAGGTCATCGTGCAGGCGTACCGCGATGGCGGCCGCGCAGCGCGTGCGATGCGCATACGGCACCGCGAAGGGGTAGTCGCCCAACACCCGCATCAACACTTCGGTCAGCCGCCCCGCCGACACCGCATAGCTGTGGTGGGCCACCGGATGGGTGATGGCATCGGTGGGCTCGATGTCCAGGGCGACGAATTCGATCTGTGCGTCCACGCCCTGGGTACGGAAGTAGCGCCGGGTCAGGGTGTTGTAGAACGTCTTGTAGAGCTCCTGGTCGATCAGCCCTTCGAGCAGCGCGGCATAGTGCTCGCGCGCGCGGATCCACAACGCGCGGTCGTGCGCCTGCCCCAGCAGCACCGCGCGCAGGCGCAACATGCATTCGCCGATGCACTGGTCGTACAGCGCGATGCGCTCCACCGCGTCCTCGCGCGCGCCGCTCCAGTCGCGCTGCTCGAAGCGTGCCTTGGCGCGATGGGTGATCTCGGCAAAGCGCGCGTGATAGTCCTCGAATGCCTCGAAGATGGTCCTGCCGATGGCTTCGGCACGGCGTTCGGCTTGCGGTGGCTGCAGGGCGGCGGGCATGGCCGGCAGTGTACTCAGCGCCGCGTGACCGACGCTGCCGGCTTGTGCTTGCGCCCTGCCGGACGCGCAGGCGCGGGCGGTTGCAGCGCAACCTGCATGTGCCGCACATGCTCCTGGGCCTGGGCCGCGAGCCAGCGCCTGAAATCGACGAAGCCGCGATGACGCGCGGTGCGCTCGGGGTAGACCAGGTAGTGCGAGTAATTCGTCTGCAGGCGGTGCGGCGACAGCGTGGCCAGCTGCCCGGAGTCGATCAACAAGCGCGCTCGCGTCACCCGGCCGAGTGCGACGCCGACCCCATCCAGCGCGGCGCGGTGGTGAGATTCGGAGTCATCGAAGACCGCGACGAAGCGCGCCGGCGGTTCACCGCCCGCCAGCGCGAACCAGCGGTCCCACTCGCCATCGGGATCACCCAGCAACGGCCATTGCGACAGCGGCCGCTGGCCGATGCCGCCCATGCGCGCGATCAGCGCAGGACTGGCCATCGGCACCAGCCATTCGTCGAACAAGGCTTCGGAGATCACGCCCGGCCACTGGCCTTTGCCCACGCGCAGCGCCGCATCCACCTGCAACTCGCGCTCGAAATCGACCACCCGCGTGTTCGACAGCAGGCTGATTTCCACCTGCGGATGGGCGGCGAAGAACTCGCCCAGGCGCGGCACCAGCCACGCCGAGGCCATCGAAGGGGTAACGCTCAAGGTCAGGACGTCGTCGCGACGCGCGGCAAACGGTTGCACCTCGCGCGCGATCGCCTCCAGGTGCGGGCCGATGCGCTCGAGCAAACGTTGCCCTTCGGGCGTCGGGCGCACGCCACGCGGATGGCGCTGCAGCAGGGGGTAGCCCAGGCGCTGCTCCAGCGTGCGCATCTGGTGGCTGAGCGCGCTTACCGTCAGGTGCATCGACTCTGCCGCACGCGACAGGTTGCCCATCCGCGCCGCGGTGACGAAGCTTTGCAGGGCATGCAACGGCGCTCTCGACATGGCTTTGGCCTTGAATTGGATTCAAACCTGGGTTGCGAAAACCTCGCTTTTCGCCCCTCCAGGTTGCGCCCAATATCAAATCCACTCAAGTGGAGGCACGGACATGCGCATCTTCAACGACCTGATGTTCCACCACGGATTCGTCACCAACGAGGAACTGGCACGCAAGTTGGCACCAGGGCATCCGCTCGAGGCCGAGCCGGAAAAGAAGACAGGTGCGACCCATCCACACCTGCACCCGCGCGATCAGGTGCGGGCGCGCCAGGCACGGATGGCCAGGGTGCTTACGGCGTTGTCGCCGTTCCGTTGAGTCGATTGCCGGCGTCGCGCGGCCGCCAAGGCTTGGCGCACGCGAAAATCCAGCAGCACTTCCGTGTGCCCGCTGGAGCCTATCGCATGCTTCCCTGCCGATCGCGCAGGTGCCGGCGCGCCGGGATCAATCCCTTGGCGTCGCGTGCTCGGCACACGCCCGGTTACCGTCCATGGGGCACCGTCCGATGCCCCGCCCCTGTTCGATTCGTCGGTTCGTCCTGACCGGTCCTTCGCGGCAATCCCAGCCGCAGGCAGGTTACGGGACGCCGGCACACATTGGCAGTGATGCGAACCACAGCAGCGGTGTTTTTGCCGAATTTGCATATGGAAAGTGCCGCGGCCAAAAGAAAGCCCCGTGTCCAGGGACACGGGGCTTGCCTGCTAGCTGTCGCTACACCGCGACGCGGGAGTGCACTCAGGCCTTCAAGGTCGCCAGGGCCTGGTTGAAGGTCGGGCTCGGGCGCATCGCCGCGGCCACCTTGCCCAGGTCGGGGCGATAGTAGCCGCCGATGTCCACCGGCTTGCCCTGCGCGCCGTTGAGTTCGGCGACGATCTCCTGCTCGTTCTCCGCCAACAACTTGGCCAGCGGCGCGAACTTGGCCTTCAACGAGGCGTCCTCGTCCTGTGCCGCCAGCGCCTGCGCCCAGTACAGCGCCAGGTAGAAGTGGCTGCCGCGGTTGTCGATCTCGCCGACCTTGCGCGCCGGCGACTTGTTGTTGTCCAGGATCTGCCCGTTGGCCGCATCCAGCGCCTTGGCCAGCACCTTCGCCGCGGCGTTGTCATAGCGGTTGCCCAGGTGTTCGAGCGAAGCGGCCAGAGCCAGGAATTCGCCGAGCGAATCCCAGCGCAGGTAATCCTCTTCGGTGAACTGCTGCACATGCTTCGGCGCCGAGCCGCCGGCACCGGTCTCGAACAGTCCGCCGCCGGCCATCAGCGGCACGATCGACAGCATCTTCGCGCTGGTGCCCAGCTCCATGATCGGGAACAGGTCGGTGAGGTAATCGCGCAGTACGTTGCCCGTCACCGAAATGGTGTCCTGGCCCTTGCGGATGCGCTCCAGCGACACCCGCGTCGCTTCCACCGGCGGCAGGATGCGGATATCCAGGCCGCTGGTGTCGTGCTGCTTGAGGTACTGCTCGACCTTGGCGATGACCTGCGCATCGTGCGCGCGCGCCTTGTCCAGCCAGAACACCGCCGGCGTATTGCTCAGGCGTGCACGCTCGACCGCCAGCTTCACCCAGTCCTGGATCGGCGCATCCTTGGTCTGGCACATGCGCCAGATATCGCCGGCTTCCACCGCGTGCTCGAACACCACCTGGCCCTGCTCATCGGTAACCTGGACCTTGCCGTCGTTGGCAATGATGAAGGTCTTGTCGTGCGAACCGTATTCCTCGGCCTTCTGCGCCATCAGGCCGACATTGGGCACGCTGCCCATGGTCGCCGGATCGAACGCGCCGTTGGCCTTGCAGTCTTCGATCACCACCTGGTACACGCCGGCATAGCAGCGGTCCGGGATGACGGCCTTGGTGTCCTGCAGCTTGCCTTCGGCATTCCACATCTGGCCGGAGTCGCGAATCATCGCCGGCATCGAGGCATCGACGATCACATCGCTGGGCACGTGCAGGTTGGTGATGCCCTTGTCCGAATTCACCATCGCCACGCCCGGGCGTTGCGCGTACTCGGCCTGCAGGTCGGCCTTGATCTGTTCCTGCTGCGCCGCCGGCAGGCTGCCGATGCGGGCATACAGGTCGCCGATGCCGTTGTTGGCATCGAAGCCCACGGCCTTCAGCGCCTCGGCGTGCTTGGCCAGCACGTCGCGGTAGAACTCGCCCACCGCCACGCCGAACATCACCGGGTCGGAGACCTTCATCATGGTCGCCTTGAGGTGCAGCGAGAACAGCACGTCCTTGGCCTTGGCATCGGCGATCTGCGCATCGATGAAGCTGGCCAGTGCCTTGCGGCTCATCACCGCGGCGTCGACGATCTCGCCGGCCTTCACCGCCACCTTGTCCTTCAGCACGCTGGCCTGGCCATCGTTGCCGACCAGGCTGATCTTGAGCGCGCCGGCGGCGGCGATCGTCGCCGACTTTTCGCTGCCGAAGAAATCGCCGCTTTCCATGTGCGCCACGTGCGACTTGGAATCGGCGCTCCACTTGCCCATGCGGTGCGGATGCTTGCGCGCGAAATTCTTCACCGACAGCGGCGCGCGGCGATCGGAATTACCTTCGCGCAGCACCGGGTTGACTGCGCTGCCCTTGACGCGGTCATAGCGAGCCTTGATGTCCTTTTCCTGCTCGTTCTTCGGCGCGTCCGGATACTCCGGCAGCTTGAAGCCCTGCGATTGCAGTTCCTTGATCGCCGCCATCAGCTGCGGCACCGAAGCGCTGATGTTCGGCAGCTTGATGATGTTGGCTTCCGGCCGGGTCGCCAGCTCGCCGAGCTCGGCGAGGTCGTCGGCGGTCTTCTCAGCGAGCAGGTCCGGGAACTGCGCCAGGATGCGCGCGGCCAGCGAGATATCGCGGGTTTCGACCACGATGCCGGCGGTATCGGTATAGGCGTCGATGATCGGCAGCAGCGACTGGGTGGCCAGGTACGGCGCCTCGTCCGTGAGGGTGTAGAGGATCTTCGGGGTATTCGACATGATCAGCGTGACTCGGCTTCTGCTGCGGGAGGGGAACCCGGTGTCGACGGCGCGGGCGGGCGCAAGGCGTAATCATCTGCCTGGCGCTCTTGCCGTATTGCGACGTCATCAAAGACCGGGCAAGCACGCCATTGTCGCCGTTTGGTGGTTCGCGGGCAAAGGCGCGGGGATACGGCGGCGCACGGTGGGCTTGCGATTAGCGACTATGCGACGCTGCTAGAAGCAGTGCGCAGAGATGGCTAGCGGCATTCGGGGGCAGGGGCTTGCTCGGGGAACGCCAAAAACTGCATCCATGCGGGGCTCCGGCGGCGACATCCATGTCGCCTCAGGCCCCCGAGCAAGCCCCTGCCCCCGAACGCCCAGTGGATTGCCGCGATCTTTAAAGAGAGAGCGCCCTCATAGTCGTTCCCGCAGGGAACGGCGCCCCGCTTTTCTCCTCCCTCCCAAAAACCGCGCCCATCGAAGTGGGACAACCAAAGCGCCTGGCGCCGTTTCGGCGGGTAGGGGCTTCAGTGGGGCATGGATGCCCCACGGCGATGGCGTCAGACAGGACGTCTGCCCGACAGCGCGAAGCCCCTACCCGCCGGAACGGCGCCCACGCCGCAAGCCTTCCCTCTAACCGCCTAACCAACCCAGACAAAATAAAAAGAGGCGCAGCTTTCGCCGCGCCTCACATACAACGTCGCCGGGAGAGAGTCGGCGGGCGCTGCCCTTACTTCACTACGAACTCCTGCGGCATTCCAGCCGCTTGTCCGTCGACGGTGACCTGGGCGGTATAAGTGCCGGCCGGCCACCCGTTGGCGTTGGTGAACTCGACATTCGTCGTTTCCGCGCCGGTGGTGTTGAGCGTGGCGCTTTGCTCGCCGGCCACCTGGCCGTCCTGGAAGGTCAAACGAACACCGAGATTGGCGTTGCTGGCAGTGCCTTCGGTCTTGACCGACACCACGATCTTGTCCTTGGTGGCCAGCGTGGACATCGGCGCGACGCTCTTGTCGGCCGCCGCGGTATTGCCCACGGTCACGCTGCTGACGGTAACGGCCGCCGGCGTGCTGGCAGGTGCGGCCGGCGCGGTCGGGGTGGTCGCTGCCGGTTCGGTTGCAGGCGGTGGCGTCATCTCGCTGGTCTCGTCCTTCTTCTTGCAACCGGCGAGAGCGAAGCTGGCGGCCAGGCCAATGACGAGGGCTCGGGTAAGGGTGGCGTTCTGCATGAAAGTTCTCCTTTCAGATGCGAGGCTTTGGGAAAGGCGATGATCGGGCTCAGGACTTGGCGGGAAGGCGCAGGGTCTGGCCGGGGAAAATCTTGTCCGGGTCTTCGAGCACGTCGCGATTGGCCTGGAATATCTGCTGCCAGGCGTTGGCGTCGCCGTAGTGCTGCTTGGCGATCTTGGAGAGCGAGTCGCCCTTCTGCACCGTGTAGGACTGCTCGCCGACAATTTCGGCGGTGCTGTCCACACGGGCGCTCACGCCGGAGAAAACGGCCTTGGGCACAACTTCCGCGGTGCTGTCGACCTTGGAGGTCACGCCGGAGAAGTCCGCCTTCTTGTCGTTGCTGGTCATGGGCAGGTTCCGTGAATGCCACATCGTGGAACTCACGGTTGCACGGCAAACGTTAAAAGCGGATCGCGCCAGCGTGAAGCCAGCGCGCGCCTTCAGTTGCGATTGTTACTGTCGTTCGTCGCGCCCGGCGCGCGGTGCCGGCGCATGTGGCGACGATCGCCAGGGATTGATGTCCAGACCCCCTCGACGCGTGTAGCGCGCCTCCACCACCAACCATTGCGGCGCGCAGCATCGCGCCAGGTCGTGGAAGATTCGCTCCACGCATTGCTCGTGGAATTCGGCGTGGTCGCGATAGCTCACCAAGTAGCGCAGCAAGCCTTCGGGCTCGATCGGCGCGCCGCGGTAGCGCACGCTGACGCTGGCCCAATCCGGTTGACCGGTGACCGGGCAGTTGGATTTCAGCAGCGCCGAGACCAGGGTCTCCTCCACCACTTCGCCGGGGCGAGTGCGAAGGTGGCTGGCATTGGGCGGGCCGTAATCGTCGATGCTGACGTCCAGCCCGTCGATCGACACCGCGCCTGCGGCCAGCAGCGCGCCGTCATCGACCGCTGGCAGCCCGAACTCGACCGCCACCGGTGCGCCGGCGCGCGCCGACAGATCCGTGGCGATGCTTTCGCGTACCGCCTCGGCGCTGTTGAAACGGGTGCTGTTGAGCGAGTTGAGGTAGAGCTTGAGCGACTTGGATTCGATCAGGTTCGGCGAGTCGTGCGGCACCTGCAGGGTCGCAGTGGCTACGCACGGCTTGCCGTGCGCATCCAGCCAGCCCAGTTCATAGGCGTGCCAACGATCGTGGCCGACGAACGGCAATGCCGAAGGATCGATCCCAACCGCCTCGCGGCTGGGCAGCCGCGGGATCGGGAACAACAGGGAAGGGTCGTACTGGGTCGGGTAAGCGACCTCGCGCCCGAGGCTGGAATCGGCGGGGGTGTTCATACGGCCATTTTACGGCCGCGGGCCTGAACTCCGGGCCGAAAAACGGCTCAGCCAGCGGCCCCCGCGTGCAGGTAATCCAGCGACACCTGCAGCAACGACCGCAGTCCCACGTCCAGCGCCTTCTCGTCGAGCAGGAACTTGGGCGAGTGGTTGCTGGGCGCGGTCGCCGGGTCGATCCCGGCCGAGGTCGCGCCGACAAAGAAGAACAGCCCCGGCACCTCGCGAGCGTAGAAGGAGAAGTCTTCGGCGCCCATCTGCAGCGGCGGTTCGTACACGTTGCCGGCACCGACCACGGCCTGCAGGCTGGGCAGCATCTTGGCGGTCAGCGCCGGGTCGTTGATGGTGGCGGGATTGCCGTCCTGGTCCGGCACCTGGGCCTCGGCGCGGGCGCCGTGGGCGGCGGCGGTGTGCTCGGCGACATTCTTGAGGTCGGCGAAGATCTTCTGCCGCATGCCTTCGTCGAAGGTGCGGATGGTGCCCACCATCTCCACCTGGTCGGGAATGATGTTGTAGCGGATGCCACCCTTGATCGCGCCGAAGCTGACGACCGCCGGCTGCTTGGCGATGTTGGCCTGGCGACTGACCACGGTTTGCGCGGCACTGATGAGGTCGGCGCTGGCGACGATCGGGTCGATGCCGTTCCACGGCGCCGAACCATGGGTCTGGCGGCCAATGACCTTGATGTTGAAACGGTCCGAGGCCGCCATCAACGGGCCGCCGCGGACCGCGATCTGGCCCACCTGGACGCTGGAGAACACGTGCAGGCCGAACACGGCTTCCGGCTTGAAGTCGGCGAACAGGCCTTCCTTGAGCATCAACGAGGCGCCGCCCTCTTCGTTGCCCGGCGCGCCCTCTTCGGAGGGCTGGAAGATCAGCATCACCTGGCCCGGTAGCTGCGCCTTCATCGCCACCAGCGCATCGGCCACGCCGAGCAGGATCGCGGTGTGGGCGTCGTGGCCGCAGGCATGCATCACCCCGACCGGCTCGCCGCGGTATTCGCTGGTGACCTTGGAGGCGAACGGCAGCCCGGTCTGTTCAGTGACCGGTAGCGCATCCATGTCGGCGCGCAGGGCGATCTTCGGCCCGGGCAAGCCGCCTTCGATGATCGCCACCACGCCGTGGTGGGCGATGCCCACGCGCGGCTTGAGGCCGAGCTTGCGCAAATGGGCGGCGACCTGGGCCGAGGTCCGCTCCTCGCGGTTGGACAATTCCGGATGCTGGTGGAAGTCGCGGCGCCAGGTCACCACCTGGGCCTGCAACTTGGCCGCGGCAGCGGTCACCTCGGGACGCTCGGCCGGGGCGGCGGTCGCCAGGCAGGGCAAGGACAACAGCAGGGCACCGGCCCAGATACGCGGGTGGGGCATCACGAATCCTCTCGGAGGGGGGAACGGACAATCGGAAGCCGACAATCTAATGCACGCCCGCGCCGGCGAATATGGCCGGGCGGTCAACCGATCGTCCGCCCGTGCGTTGCACAGGGGGTCGGGCAGGTGAACCAATGCATGCGGGCGCGGTCTGACTGGCCCGTCAGTCATGGTCCAATCGCCACCGACCGGCGATAAGCTTGCGCGCTTGTCCGGGGCGCCCGCGCCCCTCCCCCGCCCTCAGGAGTTGTCGAATGTCGCGTTTCTGGAAGATCTCGCTGCTCGTGGTGGCAGTGGTCGTCGTAGTGGCCATTGGCGCCAGGATGCTGCGGGGCGGAAGCCACGAGGGCCGGGGCAAGCCGGGCAGCAGCGCCGCCGCAAGCGCGGGCGGCGAGGAGCAGGACAGTGGACCGGTGCCGGTCACCGCGGTGCCGGCGACGACCCAGGAAGTACCGGTCTATGCCAATGCGCTGGGGACGGTGACGGCGCTTAACACCGTCACCGTCAATCCGCAGGTCGGCGGCCAGTTGATGAGCATCAACTTCAAGGAAGGCGAGGAAGTGAAGAAGGGCCAGCTGCTCGCCCAGATCGACCCGCGCAGCCTGCAGGCCAGCGCCGATCAAGCGGCCGCTGCCAAGCGCCAGAACCAGGCTCTGCTGGCCACCGCGCGTTCGAACTTCGCCCGGTCCAGCGCCCCCGAGTACCAGCAGTACGTGTCCAAGACCGACCTGGACACCCAGCGCAACCAGGTGTCGCAGTACGAAGCCGCAGTGGCCGCCAACGATGCATCGCTGCGCGCGGCGCAGGTGCAGCTGCAGTACACCCGCATCACCGCGCCCATCGACGGCATTGCCGGCATTCGTGGCGTGGACGTGGGCAACATCGTCGGCACCAGCACCGCGATCGTCACCCTGACCCAGATCCACCCGATCTACGTCTCCTTCAACCTGCCCGAGCGCCAGCTCACCGCGGTGCGCGAAGGCATGGCCCGCGGGCCATTGACCGTGGCCGCGCTGGATCGCGGCGATGCACACGTGATCAGCGCCGGCGGCAAGCTCGATGTGATCGACAACCGCATCAGCGCCGACAGCGGCACCTTCGGTGCGCGCGCGATCTTCGACAACACCGACAACCTGTTGTGGCCGGGCCAGTTCGTTAACGTGCGACTGCAGCTGAGCAGCATTGCCGGCGGCGTGGTGGTGCCGGCGCAAGCGGTCCAGCGTGGCCCGGATGGCGACTACGTCTACGTCGTGCAAGCCGACAGCACGGTCAAGATGCAGGCGGTCAAGCAAGGCGTGGAAGTGGACGACAGCCACGTGCAGATCGCCAGCGGCTTGAAGGCCGGCGAGAAAGTCGTGACCGAAGGCCAGTTCCGCCTCAAGCCAGGCAGCAAGGTGCAGGCGCTGGCACCGGGCGAAACCCCGGCACCGCCGACCGAAGCCGAACTGAAGGCGGCCGCCGGCAAGAACCGTGGCGGCGGCGGTGGCCGTCGCGGCGGCGGCCCGCGCTGATCGCACCCGGGATGGCGGCACTGCCGTCGTCCCCGCATGCCGGCGCAGCGTGCGCCGGCCCTGTTTGACCGAACCCCAGCCAGGAGAGCCGCGTGGGCTTCTCGACCCTCTTCATCCGCCGCCCCATTGCCACCTCGCTGCTGATGGCAGGCGTCCTTCTGCTGGGCATCCTCGGCTATCGCCAGCTTCCCGTCTCCGCGCTGCCGGAAATCGACGCGCCGAGCCTGGTGGTCACCACCCAGTACCCGGGCGCGAACGCCGCGACCATGGCCTCGCTGGTCACCACGCCGCTGGAACGCCAGTTCGGCCAGATCTCCGGCCTGGAGATGATGACCTCCGACTCCTCGGCAGGCTTGTCCACGATCATCCTGCAGTTCTCGATGGACCGGGATATCGACATCGCCGCGCAGGATGTGCAGGCGGCGATTCGCCAGGCCACCCTGCCCTCGTCGCTGCCCTACCAGCCGGTCTACAACCGGGTGAACCCGGCCGACGCGGCCATCCTCACCCTCAAGCTCACTTCCGATTCGCTGCCGCTGCGCGAGATCAACCGCTATGCCGACGCGATCCTGGCCCAGCGCCTGTCGCAGGTACAGGGTGTGGGCCTGGTCTCGATCGCCGGCAACGTGCGCCCGGCCGTGCGCATCCAGGTCAACCCGGCGCAGCTGTCGAACATGGGCCTGACCATGGAGTCGCTGCGCAGCGCCCTGACCCAGACCAATGTCTCGGCGCCGAAGGGCTCGCTCAACGGCAAGACCCAGTCCTACAGCATCGGCACCAACGACCAGCTCACCGATGCGGCGGCCTACAAGGACACCATCATCAGCTAC
>Ga0160435_1000388_pt1 | contig 16531 bp, 10 predicted proteins | sample HID1973K_E0MG_FD_108213 | JGI IMG/M metagenome (GOLD analysis project Ga0160435, IMG submission 108213) | Enriched mosquito-associated microbial communities from UW Madison campus, WI, USA - HID1973K_E0 MG | ecosystem: Host-associated > Arthropoda: Insects > Digestive system > Unclassified ...
CTCGCACCCGGGCGACAACATCCCCGCGATCCTCGCGGTCGCGCAGCACGTCGGCGCCGACGGGGCAGCCCTGGTCCGCGGGCTCGCGACGGGGTACGAGATCCAGGTCGACCTCGTCCGGGCGATCAGCCTGCACAAGCACAAGATCGATCACGTCGCGCACCTCGGCCCGTCGGCCGCCGCCGGCATCGGCACCCTCCTCGGCCTCGATGTCGACACGATCTCCCAGGCCGTCGCCCAGGCGCTGCACACCACCACCGCGACTCGCCAGTCGCGGAAGGGCGAGATCTCGACGTGGAAGGCGCACGCCCCCGCCTTCGCCGGGAAGATGGCGGTGGAAGCCGTCGACCGCGCGATGCGCGGCGAGACCTCGCCGTCGCCGATCTACGAGGGTGAGGACGGCGTCATCGCCTGGCTCCTCGACGGCAAGGACGCCGCCTACGAGGTACCGCTCCCCGCCGCCGGCGAGCCGAAGCGCGGCATCCTCGACACGTACACGAAGGAGCACTCGGCCGAGTACCAGGCGCAGGCGTGGATCGACCTCGCCCGCAGGCTCGGCACCGAGCGCCCCGAGCTGCGCGACCCCGCCAACATCGTCTCGATCGTCCTGCACACGAGCCACCACACGCACTACGTGATCGGCTCGGGCGCCGGCGACCCGCAGAAGTACGACCCCGCGGCATCCCGCGAGACGCTCGACCACTCGATCCCGTACATCTTCGCCGTCGCCCTGCAGGACGGCGGATGGCACCACGTCGACTCGTACACCCCCGCGCGCGCCGGACGGGCCGACACCGTCGCCCTGTGGCACAAGATCACGACCGCCGAGGATGCCGAGTGGACGCGCCGCTACCACTCGGAGGACCCCGCCGAGAAGGCGTTCGGCGGTCGCGTCGAGATCACCCTCGCCGACGGCTCCACCGTCGTCGACGAGATCGCCGTGGCCGACGCGCACCCGCTGGGTGCCCGGCCGTTCGCCCGCGAGGACTACATCCGCAAGTTCCGGCTGCTGGCCGAGCCGGTGCTCGAGCCCGCCGAGATCGAGCGGTTCCTCGCCCTCGTGCAGCGCCTGCCCGAGCTGACGCCCGACGAGGTGCGGCAGCTCGACATCGTCGCGGCGCCCGGCGTCCTCGAGGCCGCACCCGCCCCGACGGGACTGTTCTGATGCTGTACGCACAGACACCTGCACACGAGAAGCGCCGCCTGTTCCGCGAGCGGCTGGCGACCGGTGAGCTGCTGCGGTTCCCCGGGGCCTTCAATCCTCTGTCGGCGCGGCTCATCGAGCAGCAGGGGTTCGAGGGCGTGTACGTCTCAGGCGCCGTCCTGTCGGCCGATCTGGGTCTCCCCGACATCGGGCTCACCACGCTGAGCGAGGTCGCCGGTCGGGGCCAGCAGATCGCCCGGATGACGGAGCTGCCGGCGATCATCGACGCCGACACGGGGTTCGGTGAGCCGATGAACGTGGCGCGGACGATCCAGACGCTCGAGGACGCGGGCCTTGCGGGCGCCCACATCGAGGACCAGGTCAACCCGAAGCGCTGCGGACACCTCGACGGGAAGGCCGTCGTCGACGAGGACACCGCGCTTAAGCGCATCCGGGCCGCCGCCGATGCGCGTCGCGACGACAACTTTCTCATCATGGCGCGCACCGACATCCGGGCCGTGGACGGATTGGACGCCGCGACCGACCGCGCCCGCAAGCTGGTCGACGCCGGGGCGGACGCGATCTTCCCCGAGGCGATGCGCAGCCTCGAGGAGTTCGCCGCGGTCCGCGCCGCCGTCGACGTGCCGATCCTCGCCAACATGACCGAGTTCGGGAAGAGCGACCTCTTCTCGGTCGATCAGCTCCGCGACGTCGGAGTGAACATCGTCATCTGGCCGGTGTCTCTGCTGCGCATCGCGATGGGGGCGGCCGCCCGGGCGCTCGATACCCTGAACGCGGAGGGCCACCTCACCTCCCGGCTCGGCGAGATGCAGCACCGCGCCGACCTGTACGACCTCATCGACTACGAGGCGTACAACCACTTCGATACGAACGTCTTCAACTTCGAGATCACGAAGGAGTGACCATGAGCGAACCGGACATCAAGAAGGGGCTCGCGGGCGTCTACGCCGACGTCACCGCGGTCAGCAAGGTCAATCCCGAGACGAACTCGCTCCTGTACCGCGGCTATCCGGTGCAGGAACTCGCCGGGACGCAGTCGTTCGAGGCGGTCGCCTATCTGCTGTGGCATGGCGAGCTGCCCACGGACGACCAGCTCGCAGAGCTGCGCGCCGTGGAACGCGCGAACCGGGCGATCCCGGCAGATGTCCGCGAATTCATCGACGCGATGCCGACGTCCGCGCACCCCATGGACGAGGTGCGGACGATCGTCAGCCTGCTCGGCGGTTTCGAGACGGCAGGCATCGACAACGTGCTCGACGCGGCAGGCACCCCTGCTGAGAACCTCGATCGCAGCGTCCGGCTGTTCGCGATCCTGCCCGCCATCGTCGCCTATGGTCAGCGCCGGCGCCACGGACTCGAGATCATCGAGCCGAGGGAGGATCTCGACTACGCGGCGAACTTCCTCTGGATGACCTTCGGTGAAGAGCCCGACTCCGTCGTCGTCGACGCGTTCAACCGTTCGATGATCCTGTACGCGGAGCACTCGTTCAACGCGTCGACCTTCACGGCACGCGTGATCACCTCGACTCTCAGCGACCTGTACTCGGGGGTCGTCGGCGCCATCGGTGCGCTCAAGGGACCGCTCCACGGCGGTGCGAACGAGGCCGTCCTGCACATCTTCACCGAGATCGGCTCCGCGGAGAACGTCGTGCCGTGGCTCGACGAGGCGCTCGCCGCGAAACGCAAGGTCATGGGATTCGGGCATCGCGTCTACAAGCGCGGCGACTCGCGTGTGCCGACGATGAAGCTCGCGCTCGATGCGCTCGTCGACCACTACGACCGCCCCGACGTCGCCGCCCTGTACGACGCGCTCGAGACCGAGTTCGTCTCCCGCAAGGGCATCTATCCGAACCTCGACTACCCGTCCGGGCCCGCCTACAGCCTGATGGGCTTCGACACCCTCACCTTCACGCCGCTGTTCATCGCCGCCCGGATCACCGGGTGGACCGCGCACATCATGGAGCAGCAGGCCTCGAACGCCCTCATCCGCCCGCTGTCGGCCTACGACGGCCCGGATGAACGTCACGTCGAGGGCTACGAGCCGGATGCCGCGGAGGTCGAGGCCCTCGAGCGTCCCGAGGAAGCCGCGGGCTGAGCACCCCCCCCGACTCCCCGCGCCTGCGGGCGACGCGAACGGATTTCGCACGGCCGCTCCGTGTCCGTCGGGTTCACGTGGTATTCAAGAACCTGCGACCCGACAACCCGAGCGCCGCTCGGGGGGAGGGCGGTCGCATCCAGGGGGAGAATTCGATGGCGACTCGCTCATCAAGGGGAACGCGTTTCACGCGGACGTTGACGGCTGCACTGGCAACGGCGGGACTGGTCGGCGCGCTCACCACCGTGCCGGCATCGGCTGCGCCGTCGGCGCCGGAGATGTTCTGTGACGTCCCCGGCCAAGAGCTCGCGATCTCGCCGGTCGCGGAGCTGCAGGACGGCGAACAGGTGACATGGCTCTCGACGATCAAGGGCACGACACCGACACCCTTCACGGGGGAGTACATCGGCAAGCTCGACAACGGGCTCGGTCTCGACGCCGACGGGAACCCGCGTGATCTGCTGCTCGTCAAACTCGACGGCGACGTCGTGAACGGCTCGTCGGAATCGCTGGCCACAGGCGTCTGGGCCGGGGCTTCCGGGTCGCCGGTCTACGACGAAGACGGAGCCCTCATCGGCGCCGTCTCGTACGGGTTCAGCTTCCTGCCCGACAACGTCGCAGGCGTGACACCGGCCGCCTACATGCGGAAGATCGGTCAGCTGCCCGACGAACGGACGCTCACGCAGGCGGCGAAGCAGCGCGTCACGCGACTTGCCGACGAGACCGCCACGTCGCGGTCGAGCGCCATTCGCCGGCTCGAAGCGGTGCGGGTCACGACAGGCCCCTCAGCGGACGAACTCGATGAGGCGAACCGACTCATCGCATCGCGCGTGGATGGGTTCCGTGGCGCGGCGGCGGGCGGCCGAGCCACCGCGAGCGCAGCCATCGGGGGTGAGGACTTCCCCATCGTCGCCGGCGGCAACATCGCCGTTTCGTACGCTTACGGTGCTGTCGGTGAGGCGAGCGTCGGCACGGTCACCGCCGTCTGCGGCGACGAGGTTTTCGCATACGGGCACCCGAACAACTGGAACTCGGACCTGGTGGCCAGCATCCATGGCGCTGCTGCCGCCCGTGTCGTCCCCGACCTGACCGGGTCGTACAAGCAGATCAGCTCGATCGGTCGCGTGAAGGGGAAGCTCGTCGATGACCGGCTCGCCGGAATCCGGGGACTACTCGGCGACGGCCCGGACGCGATTCGAGTGCAATCGACGAGCCACATCGGTTCGCGCAACAGCAGTGTCGCGAGCTTCGTCTCCGAGCCGGAGCTCGTCGCCGCTGTCGCATACACGCAGTCGGCAGGCGAGGCGTCCCGCATTCTCGACAACATGCAGGTCGGATCCGCGAAGGTGCGCTGGGTCATCCACTACGAGCGTGCGGACGGCACGGTGGGCAGACTCGAGAACGTCAATCGCGTCGCAGACCCGTACGACTTCCCGTCTTTGGTGGGCATGTACGTCGCGGACGACATCGCGATCCTCCAGTCGAATCCGTTCGAGGATGTGAAGATCACCGCGGTGCAGATCACCACCCGATTCGAGGAGGGGTACCGCGCCGCGAGATTCTCGGGAGTCCAGATCCTGAAGAACGGAGCATGGACGTCGGTCGCGCCGAACGGCAAGTTGACCGCTACGCGCGGCAAGACGTACACGTTCCGCGCGGTGTTCACTCCTATCCCGGGAGCGGAGCGGGTGACGCACTACAGTCGCTTCACGGCGACCGTTCCCCGCACGGCCCGGAAGGGTCTTCGGGTGTCGCTTGCTGTTCCCACGTTCGATGACGGATTCGATTACGAGCTGGAGGAGCCGCGGAGCTTCGAGGAGTACGTCGCTGCTCTCGACGCGGACGTCCGCTCCGACGTCTTCCAGCGGACGCACGTGTCGACCTCGACCCGGGGCGTGCGGACGTCTCGCACCGCCACGACCGAGGTTCCCGTCGTCATCGCCAATCCAGGGTCGAAGTTCACGTTCGGACTGTACGTGACGCCGGCTCGGTGATGGGCGTCGAACGTCTAGGTCGGGGCGCCGCGGGATGAGCGAGGACCGCGCCGTCATCGTCGCCGGCGCCCGCACTCCGATCGGCCGTTTCGCGGGAGCGTTCCGAGACACCCCGGCGCACGAGCTCGGCGCGCAGGCGGTGACGGCCGCGCTCGAGCGCTCCGGGGTCGATGCGGCGCGGGTCGGCGAAGTCGTCATCGGCACGATCGGGCAAGTGGCATCAGACGCCTACATCGCCCGCCGGATCGCGCTCGCCGCCGGTCTCGGCGACGAGACGCCCGCCTTCACCGTCAACCGGCTGTGCGGCTCGGGGCTGCAGTCGATCTGGTCGGCGGCGCAGGAGCTGCGGTGGGGCGGCGTCGACGTCGCGGTCGCCGGCGGCGCCGAGAACATGACGCGGATGCCGTTCTACGACTTCGATGCCCGCTCGGGGCCGACGCTGGGGCACCGGCAGCTGCTCGACGGCACTCTCGCGATGCTCACCGACCCGTTCACGGGACGGCACATGGGCACGACGGCCGAGACCGTGGCCGAGCGATTCGGGGTGACGCGGGCCGATCAGGACGCGTACGCCCTCGAATCACAGCGGCGTGCGTCGACGGATGCCGCACGGCAAGCCTTCGCGGAGGAGATCGTCGTCACGCGGACGGCCGGTCGCCGGCCCGTCGAGGTGGCGACCGACGAGCACCCGCGCCCCGACTCGACGCCGGAACGGCTCGCGGCGCTCTCGCCGGCGTTCACCGCGGACGGCACCGTGACCGCGGGCAACGCGTCGGGGATCAACGACGGCGCTGCCGCGGTGGTCGTGATGCGCGAGTCGGATGTGCGCGCCGAGGGCCTCCCGGCGCTCGCGACGATCGAGGCGGTGACGACCGCCGCCCTCGACCCGGCCATCATGGGATACGCGCCGACGCTCGCGCTGCGGAAGCTGTTCGCGCAGACCGGCCTCACCCCGGCCGACGTGTCGACCATCGAGCTCAACGAGGCGTTCGCCTCGCAGGTGCTCGCGGTGATGCGCGACGTCGACCTCGACCCCGCGACCACCAACCCCTACGGCGGTGCGATCGCCCTCGGCCACCCTGTCGGAGCCACCGGGACGATCCTCACCGTCCGCGCCGCGCTCACCCTGCAGCGCACAGGCGGTGAGTTCGCCGTCGTCACGATGTGCATCGGCGGCGGCCAGGCTCTGGCGGCGCTGCTGCGCCGATGGGACGGGTAGCGGCATCCTGCATCGGACGACGTCGTGACGACGGAAGCGGCCCCCCACCCGAAGGCGAGGGGCCGCCTCTGTTCAGCGGATGCCGCGGATCAGACCTCCTGGCGACGGCGGCGCAGCAGCACCGCGCCGAGGATGATCAGCGCGCCGGCGCCGGCGAGCAGCGTGACCAGCGGGGCGGACTCGCCGCCCGTGTTCGCGAGCTGCGCGTTGTACTCGACCGTGATCGGGATGCGGAGATCCTCCTGGCCGGCGGTCCCGACGACCAGCGTGTGCTCGCCGGGCTCGAGGTCATCGGGGATCGACACGGTGAACGAGATCACGCCGTCGGCATCTGCCGCGGGGATGCCCTCGATCACGATCGGGTCGCTGTACAGCGTGGCCGTGACCCGCTGACCGGGCGTGAGGCCCGACAGCGTGACCTGCACGTCGCCGCCCTGGAGGACCGTGCCGGCGCTGATCTCGACCTGCGCCCAGCTCTCGCCCTCATCTCCGTCGCCGGTCCCCGGGAGGGTCGGCTGCGGCGACGGGGCGGGTCCGTCGGTCGGCTCGGGGGAGGGGCCGTCGGTGGGCTCCGGCGTCGGGGTCGGCTCCGGCGTGGGGGTCGGCTCCGGGGTGGGGGTGGGCTCCGGGGTCGGGGTCGGAGTCGTGCCGGTCACCTCGACCGCACGTCCCAGCTCGGCCGGGGTGACGACCTCGCGGCTCGCGAAATACGCGACCGTCGCCGTCAGGTCGACCTGGCCGGTGTCCGTGCGGTCGGTGCCCTTCGCGAAGGTGGCGAAGCCGTCACCGCCCGCGGCGAGGAACGAGTTGGTCACGACCGTGAAGGTGTCCGTGGGGGCGATCGTCTTGCCCTGGTAGGTCATCTTCGTGATCTGGCCCGCGCGGCCGACCGTCTCCTTGGGGAGCGGCTCGACCTCGGTGTACTCGTAGGCGAAGCCGTCCGAGATGCCCAGGTGCAGCTTGGGACGGTCGCCCGTCGCCTTCCACTGCTGCTCCAGGATCTCCTCGAGCTGCGCGCCCGTGAGGGTCACGGTCACGAGCGTGTTGGCGAACGGCTGCACGCCCGCGGCCTGCTTGAAGGTCACGGTGCCGTCCGCGCCGCGGAGGAGGTCGGCCCGCAGACCGCCCGGGTTCATCAGGGCGATCTGTGCGGGAGTGCCGGCGTAGTCCTCGTTGGACGCCGCCCAGAGGTACCAGTCCGCGACCGCGTTGCCGAGAGTCGACTCCACGCCGCGGTCGGATCCCTGAGTGCCGCCTCGCAGCAGGTCGGCGCTGATCTTGCCGACCTTCACAGCGCCCTTCACGTCGGCGATCGCCACCGCGTCGGCGACGATCTTCTCGACCGCCGCATTCGCGGTGACGTCGGCCGGGTTCGGCACGAAGGTGCGCCCGGTGATGTCGACGAGCTCCTTCGAGGTGCGGTCGACGGTCAGCCGGAGCTCTCCGAGCGCCTTCCCGTACTCCGCGGCCTGGATCACCGGACGCTGGCGGTCCGTGCCCGGGACGGGTACGTCGCAGGCGTACGTCTGGTGCGTGTGCGCCGAGACGATCGCGTCGATCGTCGCGTCTGCGCCGCGGACGAGCTCCCCGAACGGCGACGGGTCGGAGGCGACCGCGCTGCACTCGTTCGACACCGACGTGCCGGAGTGGGTCAGCAGCACGACGACGTCGGCGAGGTCGCCTGACTCGATCTTCCCGGCGACGCGGTTGGCCGCCTCCAGCTGATCGCCGAACTCGATGTCCGCGATGCCCGACGGGGTCACCATCGTGGCGGTGTCCGGGGTCACCGTGCCGATGAAGGCGACGCGGACGCCGTCGACCGTCTTGACGGTGTACTCGGGGAGCGCGGGGGTCTTCGTGCCCTTCTCGTAGACGTTCGCGCCCAGGGCGAAGTCGAGCCCGGCCGCACGCTCGGCGTCAGTCGGGTCGCCCTCGCCGTCGTGCCCGCCGAAGCGGGGGATGACGCGGTCGGCGAGATCGGCGAAACCAGCGTCGAACTCGTGGTTGCCGACGGCCGACACGTCCAGGCCCGAGGCGACGAGAGCGTCGATGGTCGGGTCATCGTTCTGGATGAACGAGGTGAAGGTCGACGCGCCGATGTTGTCACCGGCCGACACGAAGAGGGTGTTCGGGTTGTCCGACCGCTGCGCGTCGACGACGCCGGCGAGCTTCGCGGCGCCGAGCTCGCCCGATGTTCCGGACTCGAGGCGCCCGTGGAAGTCGTTGATCGTCAGGATGTCGATGTCGATCGGGTCGAGGGCATCCGTGATCTCGAACACCGTGGTGGTGCCGGAGACCTCGTTGCCGACCGCGAGCAGGGGGACGCCGTTCGGCGACTCGTCCGCGGGGATGAAGGCGATGCTCTCGGGACCGAGGTCCCCGGCCGCGGGCGTCGTCACGTCAGCACTGAAGTCGCGGTTGTTGACGTAGGTGACGTATTCCGGCGCGGCGGGGTCGGTCACGTCGTAGGCGATCACGCCGCCCACGCGCTCGAAGCCGACGAACGCGTACGTGCGCCCGCTCAGCGTGCCGATGGTCACGGCCTCCGGCTCGGGACCCTTGTCGTCGCTGCGACCCTCCAGGTTCGTCTCGGAGTGGTTCGAGTTGAAGAACGAAGGCAGGGCATCCGCGGTGACCTTCTCGAAGCTCGAACCCGAGTCCCAGACGAGGTCTCCGTCGGTCGTCCAGATCGAGAAGGACCGTCCGCCGAAGGCGTACAGCTCCTCGTAGCAGGTGCCGGCCTCGTTGAGTCCGTTCGCGGTGGTGACGTTCAGGCGTCCGAGGTCGGTGTCGCCCAGCTTGCCCTTGAGGGGGCTGTCGTCGCAGACGGGCAGAAGGCCCTTCTTCCCGAGATCCTTCGCGCGAGCAGGCTCGACGTAATCGCCCCACTCGCGGGCGTCACCCTCGTTCGCGGTGACGAGGTAGGTCTTGCCACCGACCGTGTACGAGTCGATCGCGTCGGGCATGTAGATGCCCTTGAGGCCGGGGTAGGTGCGCAGCTGGGCCTTCCCGTCGCGGTCGCTGGGATCGAGCGCGTTCGCGGCGAGACCGTGGTCCTTGAAGCCGAGGGCGTGGATGTCGGTGACCGTCGCCGATGCGAGGTCGACCTCGGCGATGGCGTTCGCCTCCTGCAGCGTCGCGTAGGCGGTGCCGCCCACCACCGTGATGTACTCCGGCTCCAGGTTGCGGCTGACCGGGTGGTCGTCGCCGTGCGGGGTCGGCCCGAAGACGCGGACGTCGGGATCGAGCGCCCCGGCTGCCTCGAACGCATGGAAGTCCGCCGTGCGGACCGCGCTCTGGGGCGCGGCGGCCTTGCCGGTGGGCAGGGCGATGACCGAGATGGATCCCTCCGGGTCGACGCCGAAGTCGTCCGCGGGCTCACCCTCGTTGGCGACGACCGCGTGAGCACCGTCCTCAGAGACGGTCACCATGTCGGGCAGAGCGCCGACGTTCACGGTGCCGAGGCGTGCGGTGTCTGCGGTGGCGGCATCCGCGTCGAAGAAGACGAGGTGGCCGGCGTCGGTCTTGACGGGCGCCTCGACCGCGATGACGCCGAGGCCGTCTTCACGGATGGCGACGGAATTCGCGACGCCGGTGGAGGCGATCGAGAACAGCTTGACAGGCGCCTGCGGGTTGCTGTTGTCGAGCACGTCGACGACACCCGCCTTCGCGTTCACCACGAAGAGACGATCGTTGTGGGCCTTCACGATCTCGGCGGCGGACTCGTCGAAGACGCCGGTCTCGTACGAGCCGACAGGGGTGAGTGTGAGGGCGGGAGAGTCGCCGGCGTGGGCGACGGGCTCGTCGACGATGGCCGCTGTCGCCGCGGGGATCGCGGTGACGGCCAGCGTGCAGGTGAGGGCCGCGGCAGCGCCTATGGCGAGGGCGCGCGCGACGGGACGACGGAAAGCATGCGAAGGCATCGGATTCCTCTAGGTCGGGATGGGGCGCGAGATGCGCTCCTCCGTCCTACCGAGGCGCGGTGTCCGCCTCGTGCGATCCGGTGGACGGCAGGTGAACGATCGGCATCCGATCCGTGTCGGGCGGCGTCTGCGACGATGAGGGCATGACGGATTACCAGACCATCGTGACGGCGACGCGAGGACGCGTCGGCTGGATCACTCTGAACCGACCCGAGGCGCTGAACGCACTGAATGTGCAGGTCATGCGTGACGTGGTGGATGCCGCGGAGGCGTTCGATGCGGACGCCGGGATCGGCGCGATCGTCGTGACAGGCAGCGAGCGGGCCTTCGCCGCGGGCGCCGACATCAAGGAGATGGAGGCGCTGAGCGGCAGCGAGATGCTGGTGGGGGACCACTTCGGCGGGTGGGCCCGCTTCGCGGCGGTGCGCACGCCCGTCATCGCCGCGGTGTCGGGCTATGCGCTGGGCGGGGGATGCGAGTTGGCGATGATGTGCGACATCATCCTGGCGGCGGACACCGCGACGTTCGGGCAGCCGGAGATCGGCCTCGGTGTGATCCCGGGGATGGGCGGGACGCAGCGGCTGACGCGCGCGGTCGGGTCGTTCAAAGCGGCCGAACTCATCCTCACGGGGCGTCACTTCGGGGCGGAGGAGGCGGAGCGCGCCGGGCTCGTGTCCCGAGTGGTGTCGGCGGCCGACCTCCTCGACGACGCGCAGCGGACGGCGGAGGCGATCGCGGCGAAGTCGCTGCCGTCGCTGTACGCCGCCACCGAAGCGCTCGACGTCGCGTTGGAGTCGACGCTGGCGGAGGGCCTGCGCTACGAGAAGCACGCGTTCGCGGGACTGTTCGACACCGCGGACCAGAAAGAGGGCATGGCCGCCTTCCGCGAGAAGCGCGCACCCGGGTTCACGCACCGCTGAGCGCTGTCGGGCGCGACGCGCGGCTCCGCTGCGGCGCGACGCGCGAGAGCGCTTGCTGGTGCCGAAAGCGCCGTCTCTTGCCCGGCTTCCCCCGGCGCTCTCGGCACGAAGGGGCGCTCTCGCGAGCGGGGGGCGCGACGGCCGCTCGAGCGCCCGACATGCGTGATTGCATTGGGGGCGTGACTGATCGCGCCGCAGACGAGCTCCCGGAGCGCGTCCGGCCCGCCTTCACTCCCGCGGTCGCGGCGCGGTTCGTCGCGGACACCGATGCACTCGACCTCGATCCCGCGCAGCGTGACGCCGTCCAGGCGATCGCCGCCGCGTCGAACGGCAGCGTGTACCTCTGGGGCGGCGTCGGTCGCGGCAAGTCGTTGCTCGCCGAGCGGTACCTGGCGGCGTTTCTGCCCGAGCCGGTCCTCCGCCTGCACCTCAACGAGCTGTTCCGTCGGCTGCAGGCCGAGCTGGTCCGCGACTGGAAGGCCCCCGCCATCGTGCTGCGCCGCCTCCTGCACGGCGTGCGTGTCCTCCTGGTCGACGAGTTCCATGTGCACGATGTGGCGGATGCCGTCTACCTCGACGCGCTGCTGAACGTCACCGCCGCCGACGACATCTCTCTCATCGCCACCAGCAACTACGCACCCGCCGACCTCCTCCCCGATCCGCGACTCCATGACCGATTCCTCCCCGCGATCGCGCGGATCGAGTCGTCCTTCGCCGTCGTCCCGATCGGCGACGGTCCCGATCACCGGACCACCGGCGCCGACGCGCACACGCGGTTCGCCTCGGGCGTCTGGCGGGTCGGCTCGGCCGCGGATGCGCCGCCCGCCGACGCCGGCGTGGTGCTGCGCGCCGACGGCATCCCGCTGCCGGCACTCTCTGCGGAAGGCGCGCAGGTCACGTTCGACTTCGCCGACCTGTGTGAGGCGCCCGTCGGCGTGCGGCAGTATCAGTGGCTCGCCGACCGGTACTCCGAGCTCACGCTCCGGTGGGTGCCCGACCTCGCCACGGTGCGCCGTGAACCTCTCATGCGCTTCACGACCCTCGTCGATGTCCTCTACGACCACGACGTGCGATTCGTCGTTCACGCGCATGCGCCGTTCGACACGCTGCGCCAGGCCGCGCACGTTCCTCTCGACGCCGACCGGGCACTCAGCCGACTCCGCGCGCTCGGCGGATGACGCGCGCGGGACCGAATCGCTCGCTCGTGACACGGCGTCCCGCGGACGCCGACCGTAGACTCGGATGCGATGTCGAGGAGGAGTCAATGAAGATCGTCGTCCTGGTGAAAGAGGTGCCGGACACGTACGGCGACCGCAAGCTGGATCTCGAGACGGGGCTGGCCGACCGTGGCGCCTCCGAGCGTGTTCTCGACGAGATCGGCGAGCGTGCGCTCGAGGTGGCGCTGTCGTACGCGGAGAAGAACGCCGACACGGAGGTCGTCGTCATGTCGATGGCTTCGGATGCCGCGACGGCATCGATCCGCAAGGGGCTCGCGATGGGCGCGGCGTCGGCTGTTCACGTCGTCGACGAGGCGCTCGCGGGCGCCGATCTCGGTGTCACCGCCCGCACGCTGGCCGCGGCGATCACCCGCACCGGCTTCGACCTCGTGATCACCGGCAACCTGTCGACGGACGGCGCCGGCGGCGTGCTCCCGGCCATGCTCGCCGAGCGCCTCGGCGTACCCCAGGCGACCGCGCTCTCGTCCGTGGAGATCTCCGCCGAGTCCGTCCAGGGAACGCGCGCCACAGACTTCGGCACCGCCCGCGTCACCGCGGAACTCCCTGCGGTGATCTCCATCACCGAGGCGCTCCCGGACGCCCGCTTCCCCAACTTCAAGGGGATCATGGCGGCGAAGAAGAAGCCGTTCGAGACGCTGACGCTCGCCGACCTCGGCGTCGACGTCGACCCCGGGGCCGCGCCGCAGTCGATCATGACGACCATCGCCGAGAAGCCGCCCCGCACCGCCGGGGTCAAGATCACCGACGAGGGGGATGCCGGCGAGAAGCTGGCCGCCTACCTCATCGAGAACCGACTGGTCTGAGGAGCACCGCGATGACCGATTTCGCTGCAGATTCCGTCCTGGTGTGGCTCGATGTCACCCCCTCCGGCGACCTCGCCGCGTCGGCCGCCGGCCTCCTGGGCGCCGCCGCACGCGTCGGCTCGCCCGTCGCGCTGATCGTCGCCGACGAGTCGCGTCACGCCGCTCTCGCCGAGGCCGCCGGTCAGCGCGGCGCGGCGACCGTGCTCGTCTGCGGGCTCGGGGGCGCCGACACCGCGCTCACGGTGCCCGTCGTCGACGCGCTCGCCGCGGCATCCGCTCTCGTACAGCCCGATGCGGTGCTGGTGTCGAACTCGATCGAGGGGCGCGACGTCGCCGGCAGGTTCGCGGCGCGCACCTCCGCGGCGCTGTGCGTCGATGCCGTCGGTGTCGCACGCGACGAGGAGGGTGTGCTCGCGGAGCACTCCGTGTACGGCGGCGCCTACACGGTCACCGGTGCGGCGACCTTCGGGCCGCTCGTGGTCACGGTGCGTCAGGGCGCCGTCGAGCACCGCGCCGAGGCGGTCATCGCGCCGCGGGTGGTGCCGCTCGAGGTGACGGCATCCGGTGCGCCGGCGGCCACCATCACGGGGTTCGAGGAGGCGACGGTCACGTCGACGCGTCCGGAGCTGCGGGGAGCGGCGAAGGTCGTCTCGGGTGGTCGTGGTCTGGGGTCGGGCGAGAAGTTCGCCCTCGTCGAGCAGCTCGCCGATGTGCTCGGCGCCGCGGTCGGTGCGTCGCGCGCCGCCGTCGACGCCGGCTACGTGCCCTACTCGTACCAGGTCGGCCAAACCGGCGTCTCGGTCTCGCCGCAGCTGTACATCGCGCTCGGCATCTCGGGCGCCATCCAGCACAAGGCCGGCATGCAGACGGCGAAGACCATCGTCGCGGTGAACAAAGATGGAGATGCGCCGATCTTCGACATCGCTGATTTCGGCGTCGTCGGTGACGTGTTCACCGTGGTGCCGCAGCTGATCGCGGCGCTCGAGGCGAAGAAGAAGTAGGAGCGGGATGGCGACGTACGCACGCACCGTGCGCCGAGGTCTGCCGCGCGCCAGCGGCGGGGAGCCCTGGCCCCCGGCGGAGACCGTCGCGCCGGCGGCCGACGTCGCGTCGGCCGACGCGCCCGTGCTCGCCGCCGTTCCGGAGACGGCCGCCGTTTCGGTGACGGCCGCCGCTCAGGGGACGGCCCCCGTTCCGGGGACGCGGGATGCCGCATCCGATGCGGGGAAAGCGCACGTCGCGTCCCCGGAGGGTCGCGTGCGCCAAGGGCTTCCGCGTGAGGCCGGCGGCGAGCCGTGGCCTCCGATGTCGATGGTGGATGCCGCGGCATCCACCCCCACCGTCGTCGCGCCGGGCGCGCCTGACGCGCCCGCGACACCCGATGCGCCTGCAGCGCCCGATGCGTCGACCTCGACCGGGCCCGAGGCGACATCGCCCGCACTCACTCCGGCGGGCGACGTCGCGCGGTCCGGCGCGCCGGCCTCAACGCCGGGGCCCGATCACTCTGCGACTGCCTCCGCGGCGGGCGTCCGCCGCGGCTTGCCGCGTGCCGCCGGGGGAGAGGCGTGGCCGCCCGCCGGAACGACGCCGACATCCGGCCGCGCCGAAGCCGCCGGTTCAGAGCGCGTCGCCGTCGCCCCGACCGACGCGGCTGCGCCCGCGGCTCCCGAACCGGCGACACCCACGTCTGCCGCCGCAGCCGCCCCGTCCGACGCGGCTGCCCCCGCCCCGACCGACACCCCCGAGCCGGCGACGCCCACGTCTGCCGCCGCCGCGGCATCCCCTGCCGCCATCCCCGAACCGGCAGCCCCCGCCCTCGCCCCTGCTCCCGAACCGGCGACGCCCGCCGCCCCGGCGGCACCGCGCGCGCCGCTCTTCGAGCGCCCGATGGCCCACGCCGGTGTCGCCCGGCGCCCCGTGCCGCGGCCCGAGCCGGCGCGCATCGGACCCTTCACGAAGCTGCAGTGGGCCGGCATCGTCGTCGTCGGCGGCGCGGCGCTGCTGTACGTCGCGGCGATGGCCGTCCTCGCGGTGCGCTGGCTGTTGAGCCTCGAGCCGCTGCAGGACTTCCTCGTGACCTACCCGGGCGAGTATCACCTCCCCGATTCCGCGCCGGTCGGCTTCCCCGCCTGGCTGAACTGGTCGCACTTCCTGAACGCGTTCTTCATGGTGCTGATCATCCGCACCGGACTGCAGGTCAGGTCGGAGAAGCGCCCGTCTGCGTTCTGGATCTCGAAGAAGAACCGCAAGCGCAAGATGAGCCTCACGCTGTGGCTGCATCAGGCGCTCGACATCCTGTGGCTCGTCAACGGCGTGCTGTTCGTGGTGCTGCTGTTCGCGACGGGCCAGTGGATGCGGGTCGTGCCGACCTCGTGGGAGGTGTTCCCCAACGCGCTGTCCGCGGCACTTCAGTACGTGTCGCTCGATTGGCCGACCGAGAACGGCTGGGTGAACTACAACTCGCTGCAGCAGCTCGCGTACTTCACGACCATCTTCATCGCGGCGCCGGTCGCGGCGATCACCGGCTACCGCATGAGCGCGCTCTGGCCGAAGCAGGCGACGAAGCTGAACGAGCTGTACCCCGTCGAGTGGGCGCGGAAGCTGCACTTCCCGACGATGCTGTACTTCGTCGTGTTCATCGCGGTCCATGTCGCCCTGGTGCTTTCGACCGGCGCCCTCCGCAACTTGAACCACATGTACGCCGCCCAGGGGTCGGCCGACCCAGACGCCTACGCCGGCAACTGGACCGGCTTCTGGCTGTTCGCGCTGTCGCTCGCCGTCATCGTCGGTGCGTACGTCGCGATGCGCCCGATGGTCGTCGCGCCGATCGCGCGCCTGTTCGGCAACGTCAGCGGCCGCTGACCCGCGTAACCACCCGCGCACAGTCCGACGGCGCGGCATCCGAGTCGGGATGCCGCGCCGTCGAGTCTTGCGATCGTGCGTCAGCGCACGAAGCGGACCTCCGTCAGCGTCTCGCCGAGGAACGGTTCGGTGTGGGTCGCACCGTCGAGGGCGAAGCCGTTGCGGACGTAGAACCGGTGGGCGCGAGGGTTGTCCTCGGCGACCCACAGGTACAGGTCGGTGTCGCCCTCCGGGACGACCGCGTCGAACAGCCGCTGGCCGATGCCGGTGCCGTGCCACGCGTCGAGGAGGTAGATGAAGTACAGCTCGCGC
>Ga0160435_1000390_pt1 | contig 16439 bp, 18 predicted proteins | sample HID1973K_E0MG_FD_108213 | JGI IMG/M metagenome (GOLD analysis project Ga0160435, IMG submission 108213) | Enriched mosquito-associated microbial communities from UW Madison campus, WI, USA - HID1973K_E0 MG | ecosystem: Host-associated > Arthropoda: Insects > Digestive system > Unclassified ...
GCTGGCTCTGGCCATGGCTGTAGCTGTAGGTTGCTCGTCCAAAGGCGGCGACAATGCCGGTGAAGGCGCTGCTGTAGATCCAAACGCTGGTTACGGCGCAAACACTGGTGCCGTTGACGGCTCCCTGAGCGAAGAAGCTGCTCTGCGCGCAATCACCACTTTCTACTTCGAATACGACAGTTCTGACCTGAAACCAGAAGCCATGCGCGCTCTGGACGTTCACGCCAAGGACCTGAAAGCCAACGGCGCTCGCGTAGTTCTGGAAGGTAACACCGACGAACGCGGTACTCGCGAGTACAACCTGGCACTGGGCGAGCGTCGTGCGAAAGCCGTTCAACGCTACCTGGTTCTGCAAGGCGTTTCGCCAGCTCAGCTGGAAATCGTTTCCTACGGTGAAGAGCGTCCAGTTGCTACCGGCAACGACGAGCAATCCTGGGCTCAAAACCGTCGCGTCGAACTGCGTAAGTAATTTGACATGCGAACGTGCCGCCGTGCTTTAACCGTTTTGGCTCTCACCCTTCCTCTTGCAGCGATGGGTGCGGTTCCTGTGGTCGATGACAACTCTGGCTCTGCTGGCAGCAGTTATCCGCCATCAGGTTATGGTACGGCCGGCGCCTACGCCGGAGGGGGGGCTACGGCCCAACCTTCGGCGCAAGGTCAGCTGTTCATGCAGTTGCAACAAATGCAGGATGAAATTTCGCGCCTGCGCGGAATCGTCGAAGTCCAGCAGAACGATATCCAGCAGATGAAACAGGAAGCGCTGGATCGTTACAAAGACCTCGATTCCCGCATCGGAGCTGGCGGCGCTGCCGCACCAGCTGCCAACAATTCTTCTTCCGACGGCGCAGTCAATGCCGGCGGAAATTCCGTGGCGCCTGCCGCTGGTGGAGCCTCTCAGGCACCCCAGGCCAGCAGCGAACCGGGCGATCCGGCGAAAGAAAAGCTTTACTACGATGCTGCTTTCGACCTGATCAAAGCCAAGGATTTCGACAAGGCAAGCCAGGCATTTGCCGCTTTCCTGCGTAAATACCCTAACAGTCAGTACGCCGGTAACGCCCAGTACTGGCTGGGTGAAGTCAATCTGGCCAAAGGCGATCTTCAAGGTGCCGGTCAGGCTTTTGCCAAGGTCAGCCAGTTGTACCCAAAGCACGCCAAGGTACCTGACTCGCTGTATAAGCTTGCCGATGTCGAGCGCCGTTTGGGTCACACCGATAAGGTCAAAGGCATCTTGCAACAGGTTGTCGCCCAGTACCCCGGTACTTCGGCTGCACAACTGGCGCAGCGAGACCTTCAGCGCCTCTGACTGCTGTCGATTTGACCTCTGGTTCAAGAAAGCCGCGCGTTGCGCGGCTTTTTTCGTTAGAATCTCGCACCCGAAATTCCGGTATTGATTACGCTTCTGTGGATTCTGCGAGCGCAGGGTGCACAAAAGTGCCTGACGGAGGCGGATGGCCTGTTTAGCCGTTACGCCCGTGGCCCCTATGCAAGACACATTACGAATCACCGAAGTCTTTTACTCGTTGCAGGGTGAAACGCGTACGGCAGGCTTGCCTACCGTTTTCGTGCGTTTGACCGGCTGTCCTTTGCGCTGTGGTTATTGCGACAGCGAATACGCATTCAGTGGCGGCACGATTCAGACACTCGACTCGCTCATGGAGCAGGTTGCTGGATACCGCCCGCGCTATGTCTGCGTCACGGGTGGTGAGCCGCTGGCTCAACCCAACGCGATCCCGTTGCTCAAGCGGCTGTGCGATGCCGGCTACGAAGTTTCCCTGGAGACCAGCGGTGCGCTGGACATCTCCCGGGTCGATCCGCGGGTCAGTCGCGTGGTCGATCTCAAGACGCCGGGCTCCAAAGAGGTCGCGCGTAACCGCTACGAGAACATCGACCTGCTGACCTCGAACGATCAGGTCAAATTCGTCATTTGCTCTCGCGAAGACTATGACTGGGCTGTCTCGAAGATCATCCAGTACGGACTGGATCGCCGTGCCGGTGAAGTGCTGTTTTCGCCGGTGCATCGCGACCTGAATGTACGTGATCTGGCGGACTGGATCGTCGCCGACAATCTGCCGGTGCGCCTGCAACTGCAGCTGCACAAAATCCTCTGGAACGATGAGCCGGGGCGCTGAGATGAGTGAACACCTGATGACTGAGAAAAGAGCGGTAATCCTTCTGTCCGGCGGGCTCGATTCGGCCACGGTCGTGGCGATGGCGAAAGCCGAGGGCTTCAGCTGCTACACCATGAGCTTCGACTACGGTCAGCGCCACCGCGCCGAGTTGCAGGCGGCAGAGCGGGTAGCGAAGGATCTGGGCGTCGTTGAGCACAAGGTGATCGGCCTCAACCTGAACGGCATTGGTGGCTCGGCATTGACCGACAGCAGCATTGCGGTCCCTGAAACACCGGGCGAAGGCATTCCGGTGACCTATGTTCCGGCGCGCAATACGGTTTTTCTTTCGCTGGCGCTGGGCTGGGCTGAAGTTCTGGGCGCTCGCGACATCTTCATCGGCGTGAACGCAGTGGACTACTCCGGCTACCCGGATTGCCGTCCCGAGTTCGTCGAGTCGTTCGAGCGGATGGCGAACCTGGCAACCAAAGCAGGCGTGGAAGGGCAGGGCTTTACCATTCAGGCGCCGCTGCAGATGCTCAGCAAAGCTGACATCGTCAAAGCCGGTACGCGCCTGGGCGTTGATTACGGGCTCACCGTTTCCTGCTATCAGGCTGACGATGAAGGCCGTGCATGTGGCAAATGCGACAGCTGCCGCCTGCGTGCCGAAGGCTTCGCGGCCGCCGGTGTGACCGATCCAACCAGATATTTTTAATTTTTTTGCAATCGGGTGTTGAATTACTGAGAAAAATCAGTAATATACGCGCCACCACGAAGCGGGTCGTTAGCTCAGTTGGTAGAGCAGTTGGCTTTTAACCAATTGGTCGTAGGTTCGAATCCTACACGACCCACCATCTTCAAAACCCGAGAGGTCCACGAAAGTGTGAATTCTCGGGTTTTTTTTTGCCCTCGATTTTCCGAAGCGTTTATTGGCCTTTCGTGTGGGGCTTACCGGGAAGCGGGACTTCGGCACTGCACCGCAGCACCCGCAGGCGTACGCAGCGCTCGGTAAGTGATCGCTCAACAGGTTGCATGGTACATTCGCCGCCGCTTTGCGCCACCCTTCTCATCGATCCCCAAACGATCGTCATGTGGGAGGGGAGTGTGCAGCGGATCCCTAGCGACGCACGCTCCATGAAGCGTGTGCAAGGCCGGAAACTCCATGACCGTGAGGGTCTCCGCCTCAATTGTTGCCTGATGTACAGGTGTAAATTCGACGTTCGCGCTAACGCGCATTCAGGGCCTGCGAACATGACACAGATTTCTGAACGCCTTCTGGTACAGGCGCATCTAGACGCCAAACAACCCAAACCACTGCGCCCGGAAGAAGAAACCGAGTACCGTCGACTGATTGCTGCCGAACTCAAGGCGCAGGATGCCGTGCTGGTCGCGCATTACTACTGCGATCCGGTCATTCAGGCGCTGGCTGAGGAAACCGGCGGCTGTGTGTCGGACTCACTGGAGATGGCCCGCTTCGGCAAGAACCACCCGGCGAAAACCGTACTGGTCGCAGGCGTTCGCTTCATGGGCGAAACCGCGAAAATCCTCACCCCTGAGAAACGCGTCCTGATGCCGACGCTGGAAGCGACCTGCTCGCTGGATCTGGGTTGCGGCGTGGACGAATTCACCGCGTTCTGTGATCAACATCCAGAGCGCACTGTGGTTGTGTATGCCAATACCTCCGCAGCGGTAAAGGCCCGTGCTGACTGGGTGGTGACGTCGAGCTGTGCGCTGGAGATCGTCGAGAGTCTGATGGACAACGGCGAAAAGATCATCTGGGCACCGGACAAGCATTTGGGTCGCTACATCCAGCGAGAAACGGGCGCGGACATGCTGCTCTGGGATGGCGCATGCATTGTCCACGAGGAGTTCAAATCGCGGCAGCTGGAGGACATGAAGGCGCTGTATCCGGACGCTGCGATCCTGGTGCATCCCGAGTCGCCGGAGTCGGTCATCGATCTGGCCGATGCAGTGGGCTCTACCAGCCAGCTGATCAAAGCGGCGCAGACGCTGCCGAACAAAACGTTCATCGTCGCCACCGATCGGGGCATCTTCTACAAAATGCAGCAGCTGTGCCCGGACAAGATTTTTATCGAAGCGCCGACCGCCGGAAATGGCGCCGCCTGCCGCAGTTGCGCGCATTGTCCCTGGATGGCGATGAACACGCTGGCGCGTACGCTGCAGTGCCTGCGGGAGGGCACCAATGAAATCTTCGTCGACCCGGCCGTCATTCCTCAGGCCGTGAGGCCGCTGCAGCGCATGCTGGATTTCACCCAGGCGGCGCGTCTGAAACTCTCGGGGAATGCCTGACAGCCGCCGCAAGCGTCAAGCTGCAAGAGGGGCTGTTTTCTTGCGGCTTGAGGCTTAAAGCTTTGAGCTGTTACTAGTTCATCATTTCCTTCACCGCTCGCTCCTGGGCGATGATTTCCTGCTGTCGCGCGTCGATTCGCGAGGCCAGCTGGAAGTTGTTGTTGGCACGTCGCTTGGCAAACTCCAGCTGTTGAATCGCCTGCTTGAAGTCACCCATCAAGGCGAAGTACTCGGCGCGTGCCTGATGCAGGCCGATGGTGTTGCCCGACAGTCCGCGCGTATCGGCCACCTGATTCCAGACGTCCGGGTCGTCAGGGCGGCGTTTGAGCAGGGTTTCCAGCGATTTCAGTGCTTCAGGCGCTTTTGACTGCTTGATCAGAACGTCGACCTTCGCCTGATTGAGCGGATAGTCGTCCGGGTAGATGCTCAACATCCGGTCGACTCGCTGCTGCGCGTCGGGCAAGCGGTTGTTGGAGATGTCGAGATTGACCGCTGCAAGGTTGTACGTGATGTTGTCGGGTGCCTTGTCGAGCAGTGGCTTGAGCGTCTCGCGCGCCTCATTCAACTGACCTGCCTTGGTTTGCGCCAAGGCAAGGCCGTAACGGGCGGCGTCGTTTTTCGGGTTTTCGGCCAGCTGCGCCCGAAAGCGTTTGGCGGCCATGCCCGGCGTTTCTTCGTAGATCAACACCACGCGGGCGCGCATCAGCTGGTAAGCCAGGCTGTCTTCCTTGCCGCCGGGGCTCGCCTGTTCTGCGCGGTTGCGGGTGTCGGCGATGCGCGACTCGGTCACCGGGTGGCTCATGAGAAATTCCGGTGGCTTGGCGTCGTACCGATACTGGCGCGCCAGGCGTTCGAACATCGTCGGCATGTTGCGTGGGTCGTAACCGGCCTTCTCCAGGTTGAGAATGCCGATCCGGTCCGCCTCGGCTTCGTTCTGGCGAGAGAAGCGCGCCTGTTCCTGAATGGCGGCGGCCTGCGTTCCCGCGATGGCCGCGATCCCGGCATCGCCGGCGCCTGCAGCGGCCATGACGATGCCCGCCAGCATCGCGGCCATCACCGGAACCTGCATGCGTTGCTGCGCCTGCACCCCACGGGCGAAGTGCCGTTGCGACAAGTGAGCGAGTTCGTGGGCGAGGACGGCGGCGTATTCGCCTTCGGTTTCGGCGTGCAGGAACAGGCCGCCGTTGACACCGATAATGCCACCGGGCGCCGCGAAGGCGTTGATCTCGGGCGTGTTGATCAGGATGAACTCGAGTCGGCGATCCTGCACCTGGCTGGTTTCGGCAAGACGATAGACAGACGTCTCGACGAAGTCCTTCAATTGCGGGTCCGACAGCTGAGCGACTTGTGCGCGAAGCAGTCCGAGCCACGCGCGGCCCAGGTCATGTTCCTGTTGAGGCGAGACGATAGAGGAGCTGGCGTCGCCAAGGGACGGCAGGTCATCTTCTGCAAAAGCAGGGCTAGCCAGCAGGCATGCGAGCGTCAGCAGCGTGGGGCGCAAAAAAGTCATGCACGAAACTCTGAGGCAGAAAGTCGTTACTGTAGCTGGCTCAATGGCTTGCTGACCAGAGTGGGGTATTCTTGCAAACTTGTAAGAATGTTCTTCCTCGCTCTGTTTGCAGTTTCTCTGTAAACGAATGTGCCTACCCGGAGAGAAACGATGTCTGACGCTGTAGGGCGCCCCGCACACTGTGATGCCGAACTGGATGCCAGTGGTTTGAACTGCCCGCTGCCGCTGCTCAAGGCGAAAATGGAACTCAATCGTCTGGCGAGCGGCGCAGTGCTGAAAGTCACTGCAACGGACGCAGGATCTCAGCGTGATTTCCGCACCTTTGCCAAGTTGTCCGGGCATGCGCTGTTGCACGAAGAAGATGTCGATGGCATCTATCGGTATTGGCTGCGCAAGGCCTGAGAGTTTCGATCCCACCGCTCCCAAAGGATTTTTGATGTTCAAAGTGCTTCGCGACTGGATTCAGCGCTACTTTTCCGATGAGGAAGCCGTGGTGCTGGCGGTGCTGTTGGTCTTGGCGTTCACGATCGTCCTCACCCTGGGCGGCATGCTGGCACCGGTGCTTGCCGGTCTGGTGCTGGCATTCCTGATGCACGGCATGGTGGCTCAGCTGGAACGCCTGCATGTGCCGGAAGGCGGCGCGGTGGGGCTGGTCTTTGCGCTGTTCATGGGGGCTTTGGGGCTGTTTCTGCTGGTGCTGGTGCCTTTGCTCTGGCATCAGTTGATCACCCTGTTCAACGAGCTGCCCGGCATGCTCGCCAAATGGCAGTCCCTGCTGTTGCTGCTGCCCGAGCGTTATCCGCATCTGGTGTCCGATGAGCAGGTGTTGCAGGCCATTGAAGTGGCGCGCGGTGAAATCGGCAAGTTCGGCCAGTGGGCCCTGACATTCTCGCTGTCCAGTCTGCCGCTTTTGATCAACATGATGATCTATCTGGTGCTGGTGCCGATTCTTGTTTTCTTTTTCCTCAAGGACCGTCGGATGATCGGCCGCTGGGTGAGAGGGTATCTGCCCCGCGAGCGTACGTTGATCACCCGGGTCGCCGAGGAAATGAACCGGCAGATCGCCAATTACATTCGCGGAAAAGTCATCGAGATTTTCATTTGCGGCGCGGTGACCTACATCGCATTTGTCACCATGGGGCTCAATTACTCGGCGCTGCTGGCGATGCTGGTGGGCATTTCAGTCGTCGTCCCTTATGTGGGCGCCGTGGTGGTGACAGTGCCGGTGGCCTTCATCGCGCTGTTTCAGTGGGGATGGGGCGATCAGTTCATTTACCTGATGGCCGTCTACGGAATCATTCAGACGCTGGATGGCAACGTGCTGGTGCCGCTGCTGTTTTCCCAGACCGTGAGTCTGCATCCCGTCGCGATCATCTGCGCGGTGCTGCTGTTTGGGGGGCTTTGGGGGTTCTGGGGCATCTTTTTCGCGATCCCGCTGGCAACGCTGTGCAAAGCCGTGCTGGACGCCTGGCCGCGAAACGAACCGACCGTGGCGCCGTTGCTGTAGAAGGGAGAATGACTCGCCGCATTTCTGCCAGCTGCACCGGCCGCTTCCCGACTAAAGCCGGTCCTGCAGACGCTGCAAGCTTTTCGCAGGACCGGCTTTAGCGGGGAAAGCGTGGCGTGTTACACCCTTGATCAGAGCGGGCGTTGAGACAGTTGGCCCACTCCCTCAGTGGGTGACGGCTTCTGACTCAGGCCTTATCGAGTGCCTGGGCCGCTTCCAATACCGCCGCCACGTGACCGGGCACTTTCACGCCGCGCCATTCCTTGCGCAGCACACCGTTCTTGTCGATCAGGAAGGTGCTGCGGTCGACGCCCAAGTATTCCTTGCCGTACAGCTTTTTCAGCTTGATCACGTCGAATAGCTGGCAGAGGGATTCATCCTTGTCCGAAATCAGCTCGAACGGGAATGCCTGCTTGGCCCTGAAGTTTTCGTGCGACTTCAAGCTGTCGCGCGACACGCCGAAAACCACGGTGTTGGCGGCCTTGAACTCGGCGTGATGGTCACGGAAGCCTTGGCCTTGAGTGGTGCAGCCTGGTGTGCTGTCCTTGGGGTAAAAATAGATCACCACTTGCTGACCCTTCAGCGCGGACAGCGTCACTGCCTGCTCGCTGGTGGCCTGTACCTGAAAGTCGGCAACGGGTTGGTCGAGTTCTACAGCCATTGGAATTCCTTACATCGGTGCTTGCGGGCGCCATGGTTCGATCAGGGCGTCGAGGTTGAGTGCGTCGGCAAAGTCCAGGAACTGGTCGCGCAACCAGCTGATCTGGGTCCCGGCCGGCAAAGTGACGGTGAACGTGGCGTTGAGCATGGTGCCGCCGGTCTGCGGTGCCTGATAGGTGTCGCAGATCAGGTTTTCCAGCTCGACATGGTGATCGATGAAGAACTGGCACAGCTCGTTGATGATGTCCGGGCGATAGGCCGAGCTGACATACGCCACGTACGGCAGGGCTTCGGGCCGGTTCTCGAGCGATGCGCTGCGCACCACGTTGACCGTGAACGCGTGCTTCTTCGACAGGTTCGGCAGACTGCCTTCCAGGCGAGCCAGGGCGTCCCAGCTGCCGGAAACCTGCAGGATCAACGCGCTGCATTCGCCGTGGCGAGTGAGGCGCGAGCTGACCACCGAGCAACGGCTTTCATGACTGGCGCGGCACAGGACGTTGGTCAGCTCCATTGGGTTGGCGCCAAGGGCACTGATGACAAGGAATTGTTCGCGAACTGTGGGGATGGACGACATGCAGCATTCCTAAGCGATGAGCGGTCGGTACATTATTGGCTTGTGCGGCGGATTCGACGAACGAAGGCGTTGCAACTTCAATCCGGACCACTGCGGTATATCGCTTATTGAGCCGGTCACGGCAAGCGATAACGACGCTGGGGCGGGGTTTGCGACGACGAAAACGAACAGTCGAACGAGCCGGGCAGATGACCAGTACCGATCAAAGACCGAAGGGTAGCGAAAACCGTCGCTCAGGGGAATGCTCGCCTTGTGCAAGGATCATGGCGCCAGTACCATTACCGCTCTCTTTTTCCGGCAGGAGCGGTTTGCATGATTGCGGGCAGTATGGTGGCACTGGTCACACCTATGGATGCACAGGGTCGTCTTGACTGGGACAGCCTGAGCAAACTGGTGGACTTTCACCTCAAAGAGGGCACCAACGCCATTGTTGCCGTCGGCACCACAGGTGAATCCGCGACGCTGGACGTCAATGAGCACATTGAAGTCATTCGCCGCGTGGTTCAGCAGGTCGCAGGCCGCATTCCGGTCATCGCCGGCACAGGCGCCAATTCCACCCGCGAGGCGGTCGAGCTGACCACCAACGCCAAGAACGCCGGTGCCGATGCCTGCCTGCTGGTCACGCCGTACTACAACAAGCCGACCCAGGAAGGCTTGTACCAGCATTTCAAGCACATCGCCGAAGCCGTCGACATTCCGCAGATCCTCTACAACGTGCCAGGCCGTACGGCGTGCGACATGTCCGCAGAGACCGTCATCCGTCTGTCCAAAGTCAAGAACATCATCGCCATCAAGGAAGCCACCGGTGACCTGCAGCGCGCCAAGGACATCCTGGCGGGCGTGAGCAGCGACTTCCTCGTCTATTCCGGCGACGACGCCACTGCGGTGGAGCTGATCCTGCTCGGCGGCAAGGGCAACATTTCAGTCACCGCCAACGTTGCCCCGCGTGACATGGCCGAACTGTGCAAGGCCGCGATGGCTGGCGACGCCGCCACTGCCCGCGCGATCCACGAAAAACTGATGCCGCTGAACAAGAACCTGTTCATCGAATCGAACCCTATTCCCGTGAAATGGGCCCTGCATGAGATGGGTCTGATGCCGGACGGTATCCGTCTGCCGCTCACCTGGCTCAGCGAGTCCTGCCACGAGCCGCTGCGTCAGGCCCTGCGCCAGTCCGGTGTATTGGTTTAATGAGGAAGCACTACGCAATGAAGCGACTGGCCGGACTTTCCGCACTAGCCCTGATTATCTCCAGCACCAGCGGTTGCAGCTGGCTGTTTGGTCAGGATGGCTACTTCCGCGATCGCAGCAGCGATTACCTGGAAGCCACCCAGAAACCACCGATGCAACTGCCTGAAGGCGTCCAGGAAGCCAAACGTCTGGACCCGCTGCTGCCGATCCCGCGCAACGTGGCCGACGATACCCAGAAGGGCGAGTTCAACGTGCCGCGTCCGCAGCCATTGTCCACCGTTCAGGATTCGGGCGACTACACGCTGCAGAAGAGCGGCGACAATCGCTGGATCCTGGCCCAGCGTGCGCCTGCCGAAGTCTGGCCCGTCGCGCATCAGTATTTTGAAGACAACGGGTTCCGCATCGCTGAAGATCGTCCGCAGACCGGTGAATTCAACACCACCTGGCAGCGTGCGGACGAGTTGTCCGCAGCGGTGGCCAAGCGCATGGGCGACACCGCCGGCAATGAAACCCGCGTGCGTGTCCGCATCGAGCCGGGCGTGCAGCGCAACACCAGTGAAATCTACGTCGTCAGCGTTCAGCGCCCGGCAGGCAGCAACGACGAACCCGAGTTCCCGTCGCGCACCACCAATGTCGGTCTGGATTCGGTCCTGACCGACGACATGCTGGCGAGCCTGACCCGGACTGCCGAAAAAGGCGGTTCGGTGTCGTTGCTGGCCGCTCGCGATTTCGACACGCCAAGCCGCGTTTCCCTCAGCGAAGACGGCAGTGGCAACCCGGTCCTGAACCTGGGCGCGGACCTTGATCGCGCCTGGTCGAGCGTCGGTCGTGCGCTGAATCAGGGTGACTGGCGCGTAGAGGATATCAACCGCAGTCTGGGTCTGTACTACATCAACCTGGCGGAAAAGGCGGACAAGCCCGAGAACAAGCCTGGCTTCTTTGGCCGCATGTTCGGCAGCGAAGAGACCAAGGAAGAGAAGGAAGCCCGCGCCGAGCGTTATCAGGTTCGCCTGAGCAAGGTTGGTGAGAACGTCCAGGTGACTGTCGAGAAGAACATCAATACCGTGGCGCCGACCGACATCGCTCGCCGCGTATTGAGCGTCATTCAAGACAACCTCGGTTAAGTGCGTTTCGCGGTTCTGGGCAGCGGCAGTCGGGGTAACGGCACGCTGGTAGCCAGTCATGACACCTACGTGCTGGTCGACTGCGGTTTCTCCTTGCGCGAAACCGAGCGGCGACTGGAGCGGCTGGGTGTCAGCGGCCATCAACTGAGCGCCATTCTGGTGACCCACGAACATGCCGATCATGTGCATGGCGTGGGTTTGCTGTCTCGGCGCTACGACGTTCCGGTGTACCTGAGCGATGGCACGCTGCGAGGCATGCGCAAGCCGGTCGAGGCGGGTGTCAGGCTCACCGGCGGTCAAGGGCTGGAGATCGGCGGGCTGAGTATCGATGTGGTTTCGGTGGCCCACGATGCGCTGGAACCCACGCAGTTCGTCTTCAATGACGGCCGCCGCCGCTTTGGTCTGCTGACCGATCTGGGGTCGTACTGTCCGTCGGTGCTCGACAGCTACAGGGGGCTCGATGCCCTTATGATCGAGTCCAACCACTGTCGCGACCTGCTGGCCCGAGGCGCTTATCCTTATTTCCTGAAACAGCGCGTTGGCGGGGAATACGGACATTTGAACAATCACCAGGCGGCCAGTCTGGTGAGCGAGCTGGGATGGCAAGACCTGCAGCATCTGGTGCTGGCCCATCTGAGCAGCAAGAACAACCTGCCGCATCTGGCCCGGCAATGTTTTGTCGACACCCTTGGGTGCGACCCGGACTGGCTACAATTGGCCGATCAAGATTCAGGGCTCGACTGGCGCGAAATCGCCTAGCGTCCCAAAAGGGGCGTCTAGCCCAACTATTTAGCAAGCGGAGCCCATCATGGAAAAACGTGAAGAACTCTACCGCGGCAAAGCCAAATCGGTTTACAAGACCGACGACGCTGACCGCTTGATCCTGCTGTTTCGTAACGACACCTCGGCGTTCGACGGCAAGCGCATCGAACAACTCGACCGCAAGGGCATGGTGAACAACAAGTTCAACGCGTTCATCATGCAGAAACTCGAAGCTGCCGGTATCCCGACCCAGTTCGACAAACTGCTGGCCGACAACGAGGTGCTGGTCAAGAAGCTCGACATGATCCCTGTCGAGTGCGTCGTGCGTAACTACGCCGCCGGCAGCCTGGTCAAGCGTCTGGGCGTGGAAGAGGGCATGAAGCTCAATCCGTACACGTTTGAACTGTTCCTGAAGGACGACGCCAAGGGCGACCCGTTCATCAATGAATCCCACGTTGTCGCGTTCGGCTGGGGCACCGCCGAGCAACTGGCGCGCATGAAAGAGCTGTCGCTCAAGGTCAACGATGTCCTGAGCAAGCTGTTCGACGACGCTGGCCTGCTGCTGGTTGATTTCAAGCTCGAATTCGGCGTGTTCAGCGACGGCTCTATCGTCCTGGGTGATGAGTTCAGCCCGGACGGCTGCCGCCTGTGGGACAAGGACACCAAGAAGAAAATGGACAAGGACCGCTTCCGTCAGGGCCTCGGCGATGTCATCGAAGCCTACGAAGAAGTCGCCCAGCGTCTCGGCGTACCGCTCTGACGCGGGAAATGCCGCAAGCATCTGAAAGAACGCGAAAAAATCCTCAAAAAGGGTTCGCGTTCTTCGTCTGAGCTGTTATGATGCGCGCCGTTGGAGAGATGCCGGAGTGGCCGAACGGGACGGATTCGAAATCCGTTGTACTGGCGACAGTACCTAGGGTTCAAATCCCTATCTCTCCGCCATTATTAAAAGCCCCTATGAATCAATGAGTTATAAGGGTTGAAAAATGGCGATCTGTAGTAAGGTTTTTAGCAAAAAACCTGACCTACAAATCGCCATTTTTTTCGTCTGTCATTTGTCATTCCTGCTGCTCGTCCTGAGCGTCTTTGGCTACTAAGACTACCCTTTTCTGCTGATGTTCTGGTCCTTCTGGTGAGGCTCTGGGTCGAGACTGTGTGTAATTCTAGTCCAATGTGGCCAAAGCTGCGGGCACTTGTCCTCGTGGTTATGGGCTGAATCGTCTATTGAGTTCATCACGGGTCAGGCTTGAAATCGAACAAAAAGCCCTCACTTATTGTAATGGCCAGAGGCTACCAGTGCATGCCATTTTAGTTGCAAGTTGCATGTAACGACCTATAGGCTATATACCTACTGGCTATATAATGGATTTTGAGCGTGCCTATCTCTCCGCCATTACATATCAAGATGTTGTAGAAAATTAACTCTTAGGTGTCAGAGCGGGAAAATTGTGTTGTTCCTCTATGAACCCTCAAACAAACCCAGCCTTGTGCTGGGTTTGTTTGTGATGGGTGCATTTTGACAGATGAAAATGCGGCCAATAGGATTTCACGCCCTTATGCGCTCTAGCGCTTGTCACCCTTTATCGTGAGTTCATCTTCGGTCATTTGCCGCAGCGTTAGCCAACTCCATGAACTTCGCCAGATCGTGATTGAAACGCGCAGCTTCTTCCAGGAATGGGGCATGACCTGAGTTCTCATATATCGTCGTTTGGATATGAGCATTCAGCTGTTTGGCGCGGGCTATGCTGGGCTGCACTTGGACAAGCTCATCCTTTGCGCCATAAAGCATCAAGACAGGCACGCCCGCTTTCGGCAACCCCTCAGCGACAGAGACAGTCATTGAAGGCGTGGCGCGGGTCATCGTCCAGGAAGCCATGGAGGCGTTCGATAACAGCAGGTCGGATGTCGCTATGTCTGGTTGGGTATGGAAGCAGAGTGCAAGGAAAGTACGTACAGCTTGCAGATGGGTCTTCAGATCGTCAGACGCCAGGCCGGCATACACATCGGGGTGGGAAGTAATCAGCGCAGCGTTAAGTTCGATTACACCGTCGACATACATGACGCCACCGATACCAGCGTCACCATAAGCGGCAAGGTAATTAGACATTACCACGCCGCCCAATGACCAGCCGACCAATACCGGACGGTTGCTGCCCGTTGCCTTGATCACCGCATTCAAATCATCGGCATACCGGCGCCCGTCGGTGTATGCATCCACATTTGTGGGCATATCGGAGAGACCATGGCCGCGCAGGTCATAGGTAACCATCCGGAAGCGTTGAAGCTCGGGGCTGCTCGTCTGCCTTTCCCAATTTAGCCGACTACCGAGCAGGCCATGAATGAAGATAACGGTGGGGCCGTTGGGGTTTCCTGATTCCTGCACCGCGAGTTTGACCCCATCCGGTGCCGTTACTGTGTAGTTCTTCTCTGCCGCCATCGTAATTGACGAGAGGCCTGCTAACAACGCGACGAGCCAAGCGCGACGTAACAGCCGGGTAAGAGGATAGAGATTCATGATTGCTTCCAGACTCAAGGGTTGAGACGAGAAGCCTAGATAGGTGGTGCGGGACGGTCTATGATCAAAGAGGTTGATCTAATGATCATTCGTCCAGCGGCGCGGCTTTTTTATGCAAACCTCCTCCAACGAGCTGATCAGCCAATTGCTGATTGGCATGCGTCTCTACGGCGTTCAATTTCGCAGAATAGAAATCCCTGACGCTTTAGGGGTTGGGTTCTGCAACGAAATAGGACGAGCACAATTTCATTTCGTCGCACGTGGGCCAGTCTGGCTACGCGGTCCGAGCGCGTATCTGCATCGGCTAGATACGGGGGATGCGGTTCTTATCCCCCGTGGAGGGCCCCATGCCATGGTGTCCGCTGAAGATACGCTTAGTTCAGATGTAAAGCCGCTTGTCTTGGACGCTGCAATTGAGGATAAACGCCGCGAACAGGTCTTCGTCGATGAGAAGAACTCACAGCAAGATGTGATTATTTTCAGCTGCTGCATGGAGCTGGAGCTTGGCGGGATGCAGCCGCTTGTCGCTGCGATGCCGGAGGTTTTGCTAGTAAGCACGCTTCTTGAGACATCACCCGAGATCCGCCCCTTGCTTGACGCAATGGAGCGGGAATCACTGACACTTCAACCTGGGCACATCGGCATTTTGGCGCGCCTTGCCGAAGTGGTTGCCGCGCTCATCGTACGAAGCTGGGTGGCAGACGGATGCGGTAGCGCCACGGGTTGGTTGAGTGCGCTACAAGATCCCCAACTCGGCCGGGCTATTCTGATGATGCATCAGCATCCCGGTCAAAATTGGACAGTGGCAACGCTTGCGAACGAAGCTAATCAATCGCGCTCCGTTTTTGCACAGCGTTTTCTTCTGGCGACAGGCGTTTCTCCACTTCGATATCTGACAGACTTGAGAATGCGTTTGGCTTTTCTAAGTTTGAGCCGAGAGCGTCAACCTGTCGAAACCGTCGCCAGCCAACTGGGGTACGGCTCATTGGCCGCGTTTAGCCGTGCCTTCAAACGGTCGGTGGGTTTGTCTCCAGGTGCTGTCCGTGCCACGAACACCGTAACTGATTGAAAAAGCCAGAATATCTTGATTACCCTGACGCCACCTATGCGGCAACAACACTTCGTTTTCACTTGCCCGTTGCGTAGGTAGGCGCGTGAGAAGGTCTTTCAGATAGGCGTAAGAATCATGCCCATTCAGTCGCGCAGATGGATCAAGCTCATGATCGCCGCAGCTCGTTTCCGGAACATCGCCGTTCACGAATACCAGACCCTCCAACTGCCCATCACAGTCGCCATCATCACTCAGCACCTTGATGATTTCACCCGCTTCACCCGTGCGATTCTTCTCAAGGATCTTCGCTGATCACTTCTTCCCAACGTACCTCGCCCAGGCCGGATCGTTTTGCGTGTCTGACCAGGGTCACGAGTTCGTCTTGCCCGGCGGGCGCGTTGTGCAGCACGCCGATGCCTGCGTGCAGGCACGCGTAATGCCAGGCGTCCGCCTCGCTCAGGTCGTGGTCCGGCTGCAGAAAGTCTGACGGCTTTCCGTTGATGCTGTAGTGAATTCGGTAAACCCGCAGGACTCGCATTGATATCTCCGTTTGATATCAATGCGACTTCAGTGGCCTATCGCCAGTTCCATTGAGCACTGCGTTTTCGAAGGTTAGTTTCTGACGCCAGAAATGACACCTGCCTGCACTGTAAAACCTATTGAACTCGGGCACAACGGCGGTGTTTTACAAGGGGTAATCGACCAATTCGGCGGGCGTTGTGATGCAGAAGTCATGCGTATTTCAGATGGGTTTGCTGATGTCTTTTTCGCTGTGTGTAATGGCCGACGATGATTTTTCGAGTCTGGACGATCGTTACGTCGCTCGTTGTAAGTGGGGCCGCAGTGTCGCGGGGCTGGCTCAGGAGAACATGTTGTCGGGGCATTCTCGCCGGGATTTTCTGGTGAGCTTCGACAACGTCGCCCATCCGGAACCCTGGATGCCTCGGATGACGAGGGCAATCGGCGACAACGTGTACAAGGCCAACTCTGACCAGCCTGTTTCGGTCGTTCAGGAACGCTACATGAGTGACTGCCTTCAGTATTACCTTGCCAAATAAGATCGCGTGCGGCATGTGGCGTTTACCGAGTGACCGCCAGGTGCCGTGCGTTTCCAGCTGACAACAGTTTCA